>OLRK01002474.1_pt1 | contig 11536 bp, 13 predicted proteins | sample 1672911 | NCBI WGS metagenome assembly OLRK01 (sample SAMEA3136736, study PRJEB25190) | human gut metagenome | biome: human gut; feature: human-associated habitat; material: faeces | place: Austria | collected 2013
ATGGGGTCAGTCCAGGTGACATCCGGGCGCATCAGCTGTATCTGCAGGTAAGCCTGGTTTGCAGGAACTGGATTTTCCTGGGGCTGTTCCTGGGCCGGCTGTCCGGCAGCTGCCTGCTCCTGGCTGCCGGAAGCAGAAGTCTCGGTATCGCCTGACTGTACCGGAGTCTCTCCGGCAGAGCTGCCGTCCGGGGCTTCCTGGGAAACTTCTTTTTTCACACCGGGGCCATCGTTTACGTCATCCTTGTAACCAGCGAATGCAGTTATAGTCTGTCCTGCAACAAAAACTGCAGAGAGGGCCACTAAAGCTGCACGCCGAAATGGTTTATGCATCGTCATTACCTCCTGAAATGATACAAAAAAATTTACGCATACTTAATCTACCATATTTAGCGGAAAAATGCCAGATTGGATTTACTTTTTTAGCCGCTTATTGTAAAATTGTAAGCAAAATGACCGACGGATGTAAGAAAGGGTGGCGGGATGATCGAGAAAACAAGGGAAATTCATATTTTATATGCATCCAATGACGGATACGCCCCCCATCTGGCGGCGTCCATGTATTCCCTATTGGAAAATAACCGTCAGCTTCCTCATCTGACGATCCATATCCTTTCGGTCAAGATGAGCCGGGAATGCCAGAAAAAGCTGGAAAAGGTAGCAGCGGGCTTTGGGCGCAGTTTCGATGTAATTGAGATGGGGGATCTTTTTGAGCGTTTTCCCTATGAGGTGGATACAAGGGGCTTTGACATCAGTGCCATGGCCCGTATTTTTGCTCCGGATGTGCTTTGTGAAGAGGTGGGACGCTGCCTGTATTTAGACTGTGATACCATTGTTACAGGAAGCATTAAGGAGCTGTATGAGGTTTCTTTGGGGGAATGTCTGGCGGCTATGGTCATGGAGCCTACGGTTTATCAGTCTATGAAGGAAACCATCGGTATGGGGCAGCATGACGCTTACTTTAATTCCGGTGTGATCCTTATGAATCTGGAGGGGTGGAGAAGGCAGCAGACCGTAAAGAAGATGCTGGACTTTTATGGAGAACATTCCGGCAGCCTTTTTGCCTGTGACCAGGATACCATTAACGGCGTGCTGAAGGGAAAGATCAAACCGCTGTCTCCCAGGTATAATTTTTTCACAAATTACCGATATTTCCATTATAAGACTTTGGTTTCACAGTGCAGGGCTTATGAACAGACAGGGAAAGAGGATTTTTGCCAGGCAAAGAAAAATCCGGTCATTATCCATTATCTTGGGGATGAGCGGCCATGGATTTATGGGAATCATAACTACTACAGGAAAGCCTATCTTCATTATTTGGGAAAAACGCCCTGGAAGGGCATGGAGCCTGTAAAAGGGAAATGGATGTATATGCAGCTTTGGTGGTGCTTTAACAAGGTCAGCTTCCTCTGCCCTCCCCTGCGCCTTTTGATCAGCCGCCATTTTGGAATGAAAGTGATTGACCAACGAAGAAAAAAGAGGTAAAACAAAACAGCAGAATGGAAGGATTATGTTGCATTATTTTAAATTACAATGACGCCTCTACGGTCATTTCCCTTGCAGGGGAGCTGGAGGAGAGCAGCTGCCTGACGGATCTGGTGATCGTGGACAACTGTTCAAGGGATGATTCCTGGGAGAGACTTCAGGCCTTTAAGTCCGGACTGAAAGATCCAAGGGTGCCGATCCATCTTGTAAAAACGAAGGAAAACGGCGGCTACGGCATGGGGAACCAGGCTGGCATTGATTATGCTATGGAGCATTTGGATCCGGATTTTATTATAATCGCAAACCCGGATATCCATGTGGGGGACAGATGCATTCTCAGAATAAAGGAGGCGCTGAAAAGCAGTGAAAAGGCTGCAGCTGTCTCTGCTATGGTAATGCGGCCTGACGGGACGAAGGACATCAGCTTCTGGCCGCTTCTTCCTTGGTGGAAGGAGCTTTTTGATACAGGGCTTATCACAAGGAGGCTTTTTAAAAGATGGCTGCAGGTCCCTTTAAGAGCTCTTCCGATTGACCCGGAAAGTAAATGCCGGCTGGCAGGGGCAGTGCCCGGCTCTTTTTTTATGATAAAAATGAGCTGCTTTCAGGGACAGGAGGAATCCCGCCTTTTTGATCCACAGGTGTTCCTTTACTGTGAGGAAAAGATTCTGGGGCAGAAGCTAAAAAAACGGGGACTCTCTGTAATCCTGGCTGAGGACGAAAGCTATGTTCATGCCCATTCGGTCAGCATTGATAAAAGTGTTTCCAGTATTGGGGCAAAGCAGAAGCTGCTTCATGAAAGCAAGCTTTATTATATGAGGGATTATCTTCAGGCAGGCAGGGTGAAAATGGCGGCATCCAGGGTATTTCTGACAGCAGTTCTGCTGGAGGTGCGCTTTTTGACCGGTGTGCTAAGGATGAGGTGGTAAGACATGAATAAGGTACTGCTGGTAATACCGGCTTATAACGAAGAAAAAAATATTGAGAGAGTGGTGGAGCAGTTAAAAGCAGGCTTCCCCCAGTTTGACTATGTGGTAGTAAATGACGGCTCCAGTGACAGGACGGCCCTGATCTGCAGGGAAAAGGGCTATGAGCTTCTTGATCTTCCGGTAAATTTAGGGCTTTCCGGCTGTTTCCAGGCGGGGATGAAGTACGCCTTCCGTATGGGCTATGAATATGCGATCCAGTTTGACGGTGATGGCCAGCATAGGCCGGAATACATTGAGGATATGCTTCATAAGGCGCAGGAGGGATATGATATTGTCATTGGCTCCCGCTTTCTTACAAAAAAGAAGGACTGGTCTATGCGCATGATCGGGAGCCGCTTCATTGGGGCGGCAATCCGCCTTACAACCGGTGCGGTGATCAAGGATCCTACCTCCGGAATGCGCATGTTCAGCAAAAAAATGATACAGGAATTTGCACTGAACTTAAACTATGGCCCGGAGCCGGATACGGTATCCTTCCTCATACGCCAGGGGGCAAAGGTGGCGGAGATCCCGGTTACCATTGATGAGCGCCTGGAGGGTGAGAGCTATTTAAAGCCTCTTACAGCTGCCTTTTATATGGCGCGGATGCTGACCTCCATTTTACTGATACAAAATTTCAGATAACAGTCGGTCATGCTGTCATAATTATGTGAAGATTCCGGCAGGGCCAAACAGTAACGATGCAACAGTTCCCGCCCTCTGAACTGTTACGCAATAACCTAAGAAAGCGCTGAAAATTTTATGAAAAAATTGACGAATTGTTTATTATATAAAGGGGAGAATCTCCAGAGGCAGAATGTAATGTGGAACATTGCAGGAAGCTTTGTCTATGCCTTTGCCAGCATGGTGTTATCCTTTCTTGTTATCCGGCTGGCGGGGGATGAGCAGGGCGGTATTTTTTCCTTCGGCTTTTCCACCCTGGGGCAGCAGCTGTTTATTGCTGCCTACTTTGGAATCCGGCCTTTCCAGATCACAGACGGAAGGGGGGAATATTCCTTCGGGGATTACCTGTTTTTCAGGAGGATTACATGTGCTCTGGCCCTGGGGGCCGGATTTTTCTTTTTGCTGGCAAAGTATATGGCTTACAGGCAGGGATCCGGGGATTATGGGGCAGAAAAATGTATGATCCTGTTCCTGCTTGTGATCTACAAGGTGATCGACGGATATGCGGATGTTTACGAATCCGAGTTCCAGCGCCAGGGAAGCCTGTATCTTACGGGAAAATCTAATTTTTTCCGTACAGTTTTTTCAGTCTCCCTGTTTACTATGGCCCTGGCGGCAGCCGGAAATCTTTTTTGGGCCTGCATTGTGGCAGTGGGAGCCCAGATCGTAGGAGTGCTCCTGTTTAATACAGATGTGATCCGAGCCCTGGAGAAGGTGGACTGGAAGCGGGGAAAAGGGCAGAGCCTCAGCCTGCTTAAAAGCACCCTGTTTCTCTTTGTTTCGGTGTTCCTTGACTTTTATATTTTTTCCTCAGCCAAGTATGCCATTGATGCACGTATGGACAACCGGTATTCCGGATATTTTAACTTGATTTTTATGCCTACCTCTGTTATTTATATGGTAGCAAATTTTGTGATCCGCCCCTATCTCACCATTCTTACAGATCTGTGGAACGGAAATGACACAGGCGGTTTCTTAAAAAGCTTAAAGAAAATAGCAGCAATGATCGCGGGGCTGACGGTACTTGCAGGTGCAGGTACAGCGCTGCTTGGAAGATGGGTATTGTCTATTATGGAGCTGGTGGGCGGCCTTGAGGCGGGAAGCCTGTCAGGCTATTATATGGCATTTATTGTAATTGTGGCAGGAGGGGGATTTTATGCCCTGGCAAACCTGATGTATTATGCCCTGGTGATCATGCGCAGGCAGAGGGATATTTTTTGTGTATATGCAGTAGGGACGGTAGCTGCCATGGTCCTGTCAGGAGGCCTTGTTGAGAGCTTTGGAATGAATGGGGCGGCAGCCTGCTACCTGCTTTTGATGGCAGGGCTGACCCTTGGGTTTGGACTGTGCAGTGCAGCTGCGTTTGTGCGCGCTCGGGGCAGGATGCGCTCAGAGGTTTTATAACAGACAGTGTCAGGTGGAAAGGAGAACCGCCAATGGAGGAGAAAAACAGAAGGTTAGGAGAGGCAGGATCTCGCAGTGTGGATGTGATCGTACCTGCCTACAAGCCGGGGAAAAAATTTTCAAGGCAGCTGAAAATGCTGCAGCTTCAAACCTATCCTATTCGTAAGATCATTATTATGAATACGGAGAAGGCATACTGGAATGAAAAAGGCTTTGAGGGTATTTCCAATCTGGAGGTACACCATTTAAGCCGCTCCGAGTTTGATCATGGGGCAACCAGGAATCGGGGAGCCCGCTATAGCCGCGCTGATATTGTGGTGTTTATGACGGATGATGCAGTTCCTGCTGACGAACATCTCATTGAAAACCTGGTAAAGGCCTTTGGGCAGAAGGGGCCTGGAGGTGAGTCTGTGATCATGGCCTATGCCCGCCAGCTTCCGGATAAGGACTGCGGTCTGGCAGAGAGGTATACCCGCTCCTTTAATTATCCGGAGGAGAACCTTCTTAAAACAAAGGCAGATCTGCCGCGTCTGGGAATTAAGACTTTTTTTGCTTCCAATGTATGCTGCGCCTATGACAGGGAAAAATTCTGGTTCCAGGGGGGCTTTCTAAATCGTACGATCTTTAATGAGGACATGATCTTTGCAGGAAAGGCGCTGCTTTATGACGATTATGCCATTGCCTATGCAGCAGATGCAAAGGTGGTTCATTCTCACAATTATGGATGTATCCAGCAGTTCCACAGGAACTTTGATCTGGCGGTTTCCCAGGCGGATCATCCGGAGATATTTGGGGGAATCCGCTCCGAAGGTGAAGGTATCCGCCTTGTGAAGCATACTGTCACCTGGCTTATAAAGCAGCACAGGCCCTGGCTTGTACCGGGACTGATCTTAAAAAGCGGCTTTAAGTATGCAGGCTACTGTATGGGAAGGCGGTACCGGCTTTTGCCCCGGTTCCTTATTTTAAAATGCACCATGAACCAGGAATATTGGAAAGGCGGTAAGAAACAATGATGACACCTGTTTTCAGGGTGGTACTGATCGTAGTATCCATAGTGACTATGATATTTATGATGCGGCGTATCAGCCAGTCAAAAATACAGATTGAAGCAGCCGTATTCTGGGTCTTTGTGGCGGCAGTGCTGGTGGTATTTGCTGTATGCCCTCCAGTGGCGGATGCCTGCGCAAGGCTTCTTGGGATTTATTCTACTCCCAATTTCCTGTTTCTGCTGACGATCTTCCTGTTAATGATAAAGGTATTCAGCCTTACGCTCCAGGTATCCCAGCTGGAAAGCAAGCAGAAGGAGCTGGTGCAGAAAATGGCCTTAGAGCAGCTGATGCAGGAAAAACAGGAAAAAGAGGAGACAGGTGGGGAGGATGAAAAATAGTCTGAAAAAGGGCAGCTTCCGGCTGTGGGCTATGGGGGCAGCAGCGGCCCTGGGGCTGTGGCATGTGCTGGATGTAAGGGCGGCAGTGCTGGAAACAGGCCACACATGGCTTTATGGCTGGTACGGTCTTTTGCTTATTTTGGGCCTTGGAAGTCTTTGCATTGTGGCATCAATGCTTTGGGGAAAGAAAAAATGGCCTGTGGAGGGTCTGTTTGCAGTCAGCGTATTGCTTTTGGGCTCCCTTTATATGGCAGTGCTCCCTCCCTTATCTGCGCCGGATGAGATCAGCCATTTTATCAGCTCCTATGAGCTTTCAAACCGTTTTCTGGGGCAAACTGCAAAAAATCAGGATGGCTATATTTATATCCGGGCCCAGGATGCCTTTATTGAAGACATTCATGATGTGCTGGACAATGAGGGCGGCGGCTACCGGGATCAGGAGAAAGAGGAGGAACCGGTGGTCCTGGGGCAGAAGCTGACGGAGGAAACCTATCGCTTTTATCACAGTGGTGATCCTAAGGAAGAAGTGGCCGACAGCCAGTCGGTGTCCTATCAGCCGGATGTGCGCACAACACCCCTGGCTTATCTTCCACAGGCTTTGGGAATTACCCTTGCAAGGCTTTTTGGGATGGGCAGCCTTGGCCTTCTTTTTATGGGGCGTTTTTTTAACCTTCTCTGCTATACGGCAGTGGGATATGCTGCTGTCCGCCGTCTTCCCTTTGGAAAAGAGGTGTTTTGGGCGTCTGCTCTTCTGCCTATGAGCCTGCATCTTGTTTCTTCCTATTCTTATGATGCCATGCTTCTGGCAATGAGTGCACTTTTCACAGCAGTGTGCCTTGATCTGGCCTTCTGTGAGGAGCGCGTCAGGGGATGGGATGTGGCTGTACTGGCGGCAGTGATGGCAGTGATGGGGCCCTGCAAAATGGTTTACGGGGCCATTGCAGGCTTCTGCCTTCTGATCCCTGTGCAAAAATTTGGAGGCTGGGGCAGATGGGCACTGTCTGCGGCAGCTGTACTGGGAGCCTTTGTGGGGGCTATGATGATCGTCAATTCAAACACAGTGTCTGCCTACGCACAGGCAGACGAGGGCTACATAGCCTGGGCAGGGCAGCAGGGCTATACCTTTTCACAGCTTCTCCATCAGCCTGTCCATGTGCTGAAAATGTGTTATAATACTCTGATGTGGCAGGGGGAAGCCCTGTATTCAGGGATGATCGGCGGGGCCCTGGGAAACCAGGACGCAGTGATCAATACGCCCTGCATTATAATTTTAAGCTTTACAGCGGTGCTTGTGCTTCTGGTCCTTAAAAAGCCGGGACAGGAGCTGCATTTTACAGTGCATCAGAAGCTGTGGGTCTGGTTTATCTGCCTTGCGATTCTGGGGGCCCTGATGTTTTCCATGCTCCTTGCATGGACAACGGTATCCTCCAATGTGATACAGGGAGTCCAGGGGCGCTACCTTCTGCCGCTGCTTCCGATCTTTCTTTTGACACTGGAAAATAAAACGGCAGTGCGAGGTACGGAGGATGACAGAGGGCTTCTGTTCTTTGCGGCTGCGGCGGATGTATATGTGCTCTTCCGTCTGTTTGCAGTGGTGTGTTTAAGGATAGGTGGTTGATACTTTTCCTATAACGTGGTAAAATTCGTAACAGTTTTAAGCTGCTGTATTAAAGAAGGCAGATTTTTCATAAAAGCAGAAAAGGAGAGATGAAAAATGGGAAAGATTAAAGTGACAGCCTGTGATATTGAGGGGCTTTGTGTGATTGAACCGACTGTATTTAAGGATGAGAGGGGTTACTTTGTGGAGACTTACAATCAGAATGATTTTAAGGAAGCCGGACTTGACATGGTCTTTGTTCAGGACAACCAGTCCATGTCTGTGAGAGGTGTTTTAAGAGGCCTTCATTATCAGAAGCAGTATCCTCAGGGAAAGCTTGTGCGTGCCATCCGGGGGACTGTATTTGATGTGGCAGTAGATCTGAGGACCAGCTCCAAAACCTATGGAAAGTGGTTCGGTGTGCTTTTGTCAGCAGAAAACAAGAAGCAGTTTTATATCCCGGAGGGCTTTGCCCATGGCTTTTTAGTTCTGTCTGAAGAGGCAGAGTTTGCTTATAAATGTACAGACTTCTATCATCCGGGAGACGAGGGCGGCCTGGCATGGAACGACCCGGAAATTGGTGTTGAGTGGCCGATCGAGCCGGATATGGAGCTGATCATTTCCGAGAAAGATAAGAAGTGGGGCGGCTTTAAGGATACCTTTAAGTTCTGATCGCCGGTTGGAAAGGATATTGATTTATGAAATATGTACTGTCTTTGGGGCGGGAGATCGTAAAAAAGCGCAGGCTTATCTGGGAGCTGGGAAAATCTGATTTTAAAAAGCGGTTTGTGGGCTCTTACTTCGGCATTGTGTGGATGTTTATCCAGCCCATTGTTACAGTGGCGATCTATGCCTTTATCTTTGGCGAGGCAGGCTTTAAATCGCCGCCGCCTGTGCCGGGGGCGTCCTATGTGGCCTGGCTTGTGCCGGGAATCGTTCCCTGGTTCTTTTACAGCGAGGCATTAAATGCAGTGACTAACTGCCTGCAGGAATACCATTATCTTGTTAAAAAGGTAGTGTTTCAGGTGGAGATCCTGCCCCTGATCAAATTGATCTCCTGTCTTATGGTCCATGGCTTTTTCGTTTTGATCATGATCGCCATGTATCTTGTGACTGGAAGGGCGCCTATGGCAACCTGGATCCAGATCCTCTACTATACCTTTGCAGCCTTTATGTTGGCTCTGGGGATTGGGTTTTTTACCAGTGCAGTCAATGTGTTTTTTAAGGATATGGCCCAGATCGTGTCCATCTGCCTGCAGTTTGGGATCTGGATGACCCCCATTATGTATGACGAGCTGATGTTTACGGCAGATAAGCCATGGCTTGGGACACTGTTTAAGCTAAATCCCTTTTATTACATTGTGGCAGGCTACAGGGACAGTATGCTGACCGGGAACTGGTTCTGGGAGCGTCCTACGCTGACCCTTTATTATTGGGGTGTTACGATCATGATCCTGCTTTTGGGCCTTAAAATGTTTAAGCGCCTTCGTCCGCATTTTTCAGATGTGCTTTAAATATTTTTTGCTTCTGCCCGGGCTTTTCGGGAAGAGAGGGATGTTGGATGGAAACAGCTAGGATAAAATGGATCAGCGGGGATCTGCAGGGAGAGTTGCTGGTAGAAGTGGTTTATTCTGCCCGGAAAACCATGGGGCTTGAGATAAAGGCAGACGGCGCTGTGATTGCCCGGATGCCCGCAGGAACTCCGGATCCTGCTGCTTTAAGGTTTTTAAAGCAGCATCAGCAATGGATCGTAAGAAAATGGATGGAAGTGGAGAGACGGCAGGAGGAGCGCCAGCAGCGGCCCCTGCCGGATTATATAACTGATCCGGAAAAAAAGAAATTATACCGCAGCCAGGCAAGGGAAGTGATCAGCCGCCGGGCTGCTTATTTTGCGCCTCTTATGGGAGTCTCCTATAACCGGATCGCCATTAAGGAGACGAAAACCCGGTGGGGAAGCTGCAGCGCAAAGGGAAATTTAAACTTTCACTGGAAGCTGATCCTTATGCCGGCAAAGATCCTTGATTATGTGGTGGTTCACGAGCTGGCCCACTTAAAGGAAATGAATCATTCGCCCCGTTTCTGGGCTCAGGTAGAAAAAATGCTGCCTGATTACAGGCAGCGCAGAAAGTGGCTTAAGGAGCATGGGGCAGAGGTGTAAAGGGGATACTGTTTTTAAAGGTATTTTAGAAGCAGCTGGAAGAACACCTCCATAAGGCCGGAAAGAAGCATTACAAGAATAGGGTTCATGTTCCTCTTTTTTAATAAAAATAAGGCAGCTGCAAAAATCAGCACAGAGCGGAGCCGCAAATTTTCAAGCAGCATGGCTGCACCGTCAAGGCCTTCACTTCCCCAGAAGGCAGTGATCAGGATGCTGGCTCCGGCAGCTGCGATCATGGCAATGACGCCGGGACGAAGGGAGGACAGCACCTCCTGGAGGATACTTAAATTCCGATAGCGCAGATACAGCTTTGCCAGCAGCGTGACCAGGATGCAGGAGGGAAGGACGCAGCCAAGGGTTGCAGACAGGGCTCCCAGAGGGCCTGCAATGCGGGTGCCTACAAAGGTGGCAGAATTAATGGCAATGGGGCCGGGAGTCATCTGTGAAATAGTAATTAAATCTGTAAATTCAGCCTGGGAAAGCCAGGGATGCAGCTCCACTACCTGATTCTGGATCAGGGGCATGGCTGCATAGCCGCCGCCGAAGCTGAAGGCTCCGATCTGCAGGAAGCTGAAAAAAAGCTGAAGGTAGATCACAGGGCGCCTCCTTTCCTGCTTCCCCTTGTGCGGATAAGGGCAGAAATTATGCCTAGGGCACCGCAGGCAAGGATGATCAGCACAACATTGACGCCAAATACGAAGTTGGCCAGGAAGGCAGCGATCAGAACGGCAGCCGAGACCCATTGCCGTTCTGTTACAATGCCGGAGGCCATTTCCCAGACAACCTGGGTGATCACAGCGCCCACACCGGCCTGCATTCCGTCTAACATCCATCCCACTACCTGGTTGCTGCGGAAGGCGCTGTAAAAGCAGGCAATGAGGGAGAGAATCAAAAAGGGCGGGATGATCGTGGCAAGCACCCCAATGATCACTCCCGCTATTCCTGCCAGCTTGTAGCCCAGGACAATGGCTCCGTTTACTGCAATAGGGCCGGGGGAGGATTGGGCAATGGCTACCAGATCCAGCATTTCATCCTCTTCGATCCAGTGGTACTTATCGACAAAGGTTTTTTTCATTAAGGTGACAATGACATAGCCGCCCCCGAAGGTGAAGGCGCTTAGGGTAAGAGTCGAGAAAAAGAGGCGGGATAAAATCTGCCGCCTCGTTTTGAAATCATTATTTTCCATTTTCAATTTCCTTTTCAAGCTCCTGGGAGGAGATAACGCCTACGGTCTTTGAAATTACCTGACCGCGCTTTATAAAAAGAAGGGTTGGAACGCTCATGATCTGGAAACGGTTTGCAAGATCCGGTTCCTCGTCAATGTCTACCTTGTAGAAATGTACCTCTGGATGCTGTCCGGCTGCGCGTTCTACTGCGGGAGCCAGCATTTTACAGGGGCCGCACCAGGTGGCGAAAAAGTCAACGACTACCAGGTCATCACCTGCATTTACTGCCTGATCAAAATCTGCTTTATTTAAATGTGTAAGTGCCATATAAATACCTCCTGTTTTGTGATGTCTATAGCATACCACAGAAACAGGATTTCTTATGTGATTTAAAGCACAAAATATAAATTAGAATTGCTAATGAAATTTGTTGTATTTATTAAAAATATAGAAACAGATTACTTACGATATGAGGAAACTTATTGAAGATGGTATAAAAATCTGGTATTCTATGCTATACTTACCATCAGCGTACAAACCTATATGGAGATAGATATGTCAGAAAAAATACATGATACAGAATGCGCGATCGAGGTTTCAGATGTGACTAAGGTTTACCGGCTTTATGAAAAGCCCATTGACCGTTTAAAGGAATCGATCAGCGTTTCACATAAAAATTATCACAGGGATT
>OLRK01002478.1_pt1 | contig 11527 bp, 10 predicted proteins | sample 1672911 | NCBI WGS metagenome assembly OLRK01 (sample SAMEA3136736, study PRJEB25190) | human gut metagenome | biome: human gut; feature: human-associated habitat; material: faeces | place: Austria | collected 2013
GCGCTCCATTCGATAACTCACTGCTGCTTGTTACCCATTTTCCGAAGACCTCCAAACCTTCCACTGAATGACCTTGGCTGTCCATTTCCTGCAGAAGCATATACAAAGAACGATAACGATTTACGCCCCGGGTACCAGAAAATAGATTCAATTCATTCCAGCGCTTCAAAATAGCATCTCGTTCCTCCCCCAACTTCCAAAAGCTGTCCAGACAGGGGCCAAAACACTTCATATGTTTACTGTTCATGGTATCCATAACACTTCCGTCAGAATCTACACAAATCAAAAATTCATGTTCCGGAACCGTTATATCCATCTGTTTTTCTATATCCATACTTCACTTCCTACTGGGCATCTGCTTTGATCTCCTCTGCCCGCTTCTGATAATTTGCCACAGTGTCCTCAATACTCTGCTGACCTAAAAGATATTTTTCAGATTCTTCCTTTACCATAGATTCCAAGGAAGAACGGTATGTTGTATTAATTGTATAGAAATTATCTTTCCAGTCACCGCTGTTGTAAAGGTTATTTAACGCATCCAGATCATAGAATTTCTTTGCATCTTCAGACAGGTTGGAGACAAAGGTTTCATAGCGGTCAACACCCTTTTGTGCAGACAGAGAGGATGGCTTATACTGATAACCTTCTGTTGTCAGCCAACGCAGGAAATCATATGCTTCCTGTGGATGTGTACTGTTTTTTGAAATTCCATAATAATGGCACTCCGTAATAGTTCCGCCGCCTTCTGTTGTTTCATTCCACTTTGGAATCGGTGCAAAGGTTGTAACAAAATCATGAGGATACTTTTCCTGGTTGGAAATATCTGGAAGCGTATAACTTCCGATTGCCAGCATACTTACTTTTCCATTAAAAAACTGGTCCCTGTAGTTCATGCTCAATGCTTTTACATCACTGTAAGGAGTCTGACATTTGCTGACGTTTTCCAGGTCATACCGGTATTCCAAAAACTCCTTAAATAATGGATCATCAAAATTAAGTGTATTTTCATCCTTAAAGAACGGGTCATCCTGCTTTTCTGCCCACATAGGGAGATAGCAGTAACGGTCATTGGAAGCCTGCATAAAAGAGCCATAATGGGTATCCGCCCCTTCCCCATGAGTCAGCTTTACTGCATACTCCTTATAATCCTCCCAGGTCCAATCAAAACTGGGAACCGGAAGCCCTGCCGCATCCAGATCGTCCTTATTCATCAGGACATACCAGGACTTAAGGTCAGCCGGAAGAGCGTAGTAACTGCCGTTTACCGGGGTATCGATCACATATTCCTCCCCCATAGTGATTCCCTCTGCTTTCATAAAATCATCCAGAGGCAGAAGAGCATCACTGGCTGCTCTTGCAGAATGAGTTGCAAAAGACGGCTGCATTACAATATCCATTTCCTCCCCACCCATAGTCATTACATCCAGCTTTTCCAGATAAGAAGTAGAATTGGCATCACCCATAACCTCCACCTGAACAGTTACGTTAGGATTCACCTTCGTATATTCCTCTGCCATAGCCTGAAGCTCATCCTGCACATTTGCCTCCCAGGTATACCAGCTCAGCGTCACCTTTTCATCCGAAGCGCCAGCTGCTGTCTGAGCTCCTGCTTCTGCCTTAGAGCTTTCTGCTGTTTCACTTTTACCGCAGCCTGCAAGCCCGCAGACTGCTATGGCAGATACTAAAACTGCTGCTGTTATCCTTGTTGTTTTTGTTTTCATGATAATCCTCCTCTTTATATCTTTAAATTTGTTTTAACCTTTTACTGCTCCCGCTGCAATCCCCTCAATTACGTGCTTCTGTCCTAAAAGGAACATCAAGATCAACGGTATCGTAGCAGAAACGGCCGCTGCCATGATCAATGCATAATAGCTGCCGGATTCTGTAGCAAACATCCTCATTCCAAGCTGTATCGTATAAAGGGCCCGTTTATTCAAAAGAATCAGTGGTGTCTGATAATCGTTCCAGGTCCATACAAACTTAAGAATTGCCAAGGTAGCCAAAGCCGGTTTAATCAGAGGCAAAATGATATAAGTAAATATCTGTAAATGTCCTGCCCCGTCTATTTTTGCGGATTCACACAACGAATCCGGCAGTGTCATAATATTCTGGCGAAGTAAAAATACACCATATACACTGAAGGTCAGCATTAAAATAATTCCTAAATGGGTATTATAAAGCTTCATACCCCTGAGAATTAAAAACTGAGGAACAATGGTTACCTGATGAGGTATCATCATAGTAGCCAGATATAATAAAAACAGCTTATCCCTTCCCTTGAAATTAATCTTTGTAAACCCGTAGGCCCCCATTGCCGAAATAAGAAGCTGTAAAGCAGTGGAGATTACCGTAATTTTAATGGAATTCCAATAATAAGTTCCAAACTGGTAAGTTTCCCCCCATACTTCCCTGTAATTGTCAAATCCTACTGTCCGTTTGGGAATCCACTCAATAGGGAATGTAAATACATCCGCCTCATATTTAAAGGAAGTAGATAACATCCATACCAATGGCAGCAGCATTGTAATACCGATTGCCACGCACAGGATAGTCAGTACAATTCTTATCACTTTTCCTTTTGTACTTACAACCATATTTCCACCTCCCCTACTCAGCCGAAAACTTATCCTGGAACTTCCACTGAACGATCGTTACCAGGAATATCAAAATAAACAATGCCCACGCCAGCGTATTGGCATACCCCATCTTGTAATCCTCAAAAGCTGTCTTGTAAATATAATAAGCCATTACAGAAGTAGAATTTCCCGGCCCGCCCTGGGTCAGCACGCTAATCTGGTCAAAAACTTTAAAAGAACCGATTATTCCCATAACAGATAAAAAGAAAGTAGTCGGCGCCACCAGCGGAACTGTAATACTAAAGAACTGACGTATTCCCGTTGCCCCATCAATCTGAGCAGCCTCATACACATCCTTGGAAATCCCGTTTAACCCTGCCATAAACACGATAATGTAATATCCCAGCTGCTGCCAGATATAAATTACCATAACAGAGGGAAGGGCCCATTTAAAATCTACCAGCCATTTCGGCGGATTTTCAATACCGATTGCCTGAAGGAACTGATTCACCGGTCCATAGGAAGGCTGCAAAAGCACCTGCCATACTGCACACACTGCAACAACACTGGCAATATAGGGAATAAAAAACATGATCTTAACTACTGTTTTCCCCATAATATACTTATTAATAATGGTCGCAAATATAAGCCCCAGCGCCAGGCAGACCGGAATCGTCACTGCTGTAAACACGATATTATTCCGGAAAGAATTAATAAACCAATCATCCGAAAACAGCTTTATATAATTTTCCAATCCATTAAAGCGTATATCGTCCAGTCCCTTTAAAAAATTCCACTCTGTAAAGCTTAATCCAAGTGACATAACCACCGGCAAAAAGGTAAAAACCAGAAATCCCAGAAAACTGGGAAGGATGAATGCAGCTCCTGCCAGAGCTTCTTTTCTCTCCCGTTTTTTCATTTATTCACCCCCCTGATTCGTTAAAGGCCATACTCCTTCCGGCTCCTGCACACCATAGAGAACAGAGGCTGTTGCCTGTACATTCTCTGGGGAAGTTGCAAAATTTATCACCACGTGTCCAGAACCTTCCGGAATAGAGAGGGGCTCATAAGGAGTATTTGTCACAATGATCGCCTGTCCCTTATAATCCTTCAAAACTGTCTCCAGATAAGCTTTATTACTCAAAAGGGTCCTGAGGTAATAATTCGTGATCACTACAGTGTCATATTCCTTCAGCGCCTGCTTTACTCTCTCCTCATCCTCTTTGTCATAGTGATATGCCGTTTCCAAATAATCTACATCTGCTCCCAGCTTCAAGCAATCCTCATATAAAATTCCTGAATGCCAGGACAGGCTGTTATAATTTTTCACTTTCTGTTCTATTATAAGTGTCTTTTTTTTCTTATCCAAAGGAAGCAGATTTTCTTTGTTCCTGTAAATCAAAACAGATTTTCTTGCTGCCTGGCGGGCAAGTTCCTTATATTCCGGCTTTGCAAGGATTGTTTCAGGTACCACGTCTCTGGTATCGGTGTGATGGAACAGGCCATACTCGTACTTCAGTTTCAATATCCTGTATACCTTTTCATCCAATTCTTCTGTTGGAATTCTTCCATCCTTAACAAACTGCAGTATCATATGGAAAGTTTCATCTACTAACTCATTTTCAGCTTTCATCAGAACCAGATCTGCTCCAGCTTCCAACGCCATTGCACATGCATTGGCTACACCATACTGTGATGCAACACCTCCCATTGTCATACTGTCTGTGGCAATTACACCCTCAAATCCCATTTTTTCTCTCAACAGGCCTGTAAGGATCTTTCGGGATACAGTAGCAATATACTCATCATCCAATGCAGGAAATTTTGTATGGGCAATCATAATAGATGGGAGAAGTTCCTCTTTTATAAGCACCCGATAAGGAAGAAGCTCTCTATTCCACAATGTATCATAATCCACATCAATAACAGGTACTCCAAAATGAGCATCGGAAGCAGAATGGCCACGACCCGGAAAGTGCTTTCCTGTTGCGATCATACCGCCATCTTTATAACCTCTGCAGGCTTGTACCCCATATCTGGCAACTACTTCTGCCGAATCAGAATAAGAACGGGTGGCGATTTCCGGATTCGCCGGATTTGAATTTACATCCAGAACAGGAGAATGGATCCAATTAAATCCTACTGCCTTTGCCTGTTCGGAGGTTGCCTTTGCAGTCAGATAAGCCATATGTTCATCACCGGTAGCTGCGATTCCCATTGGCTTTGGATAAATATTTACTCCGCCAAAGAAAAAGTCTGCGCTGCTTCCGCCTTCCTGGTCAAAAGAAAGATGAAGAGGAATCGAGAGGTGTCGGGCTCTTGCCACAGCCTGAAACTCATCCAGAATTGCCTTATATTCAGAGGCAGTACATACCGGAGGAACCTTATCATATTTAATCCCGGCATTTGTTTTCACCTTTACAACCGTTTTATTGCTGTTGGGATCAACATAATTTCCAAAAATACGAAATTCAGGCGAAAGCCGTAAACCCCCGCAATGATATTTCGTTATATAATCATACACATTCTGTTTTGGAACAGCTCCCGAAAAACCGAGTGTTAAAACTGCTCCTACCTTTTCTTCCAAGCTCATTTTCTGTATCAATGAAACGATATAGGAATTCTTTTCTTTCATATTTTCTCCTTTTGCGTAAGCGCTTTCGCATTTCTTTTACATAGAATATAACAGCTTCTCATATTTTTGTCAATATATCTTATATTTTTTACATAAATTTTGTTTTTTTTACCATTTTTATGTCGTTTTTGTAGAGATAGCGCTTTTATTATATGTTTCTTTTAAAACAAAAGTCCCTGGAAAATGAACAATTTACTGTCCATTTCCCAGGGGCAATTATTTTATCCTATTTTTCTTATTCTGCCTCACTCCGCGTCGAGTCCCGTTCCAAAAGCACCGGAGAATATATGGTTGTTTTCGCTCCTTCCCCACCTTCCAGAACTTCATGAAGCACACGGGCCGCACTGGTCCCGATCTGCTGCAGCTTATTGTTAACACAAGTTAAATGAGGGGTTACTGCCATACTCAAATAAGAATCATTATATGTGATCACCTCCACATCCTCAGGCACTCTGATCTTTTGAGTAAGTAATATATTCATTCCGCCAACTGCCTGTATATCATGTTCAAATATGTAAGCAGTTGTATCCCGGTACTGTTTCAGCGCCGCTTCCATCATTCTCCGGCCACCTTCAATGGAATTTTCTCCTTTTATAATCCGAGGTTTCAGCTTTGCAGCTTCCAGAGCCCTCATATAGCCTTTCATCTTACGCTCACCGCTGGCTGTCATTGTTTTTCTTGCCATATAACAAATATGCTTATGACCATGTTCTGTCAGGAAATCAACACAGGCCTCAAGCCCCTTTTGGTCATCACAGAGAATACTGTACGTATTTGGTAGATCCAGATTAGAATTTACCATTATCACCGGAAGCTGACTGATATACTGTGTAATCATTTCTTTCATAAAATCTGTCTGGAACGTAGAACCAATAAAGATAACGCCGTCAATACAGTTCTGGGCCATCATGCGTATATTCCGTTCCTGCGTCTCCTCAGTATAACCGGCATTACAAAACAGGCAGTTATAACCAAGTGTATTCAGTTCCTCCAAAATATTATAGGCAAGTGAAGCATAATGCTGTCCCCGAATATCCACTGTAACAATGCCAATGGTCTTCAGCGATTTGTTTACCAGTCCCCGGGCTACCGGGCTGGGAGAATAATTATTTTCTTCCATTACCCGGCGTACCTTCTCAATCGTTTTCTGACTAACTCTTGATTTGTTATTGATCACCCTGGATACGGTAGAAATTGAAACCCCTGCTTCTCTGGCAATATCGTATATATTCATCCTTTCCCCACCCATCTCTCATTTTGTGAAAGCGCTTTTCCACTTTTCTTCTATTAATGCAATTTTAACATGAGAGTGCTATCTATACAACTATATTTCCAGAAAAGAAACCGTAAAAAAGTAACAAAAATCGCTATTTCCGTATCTCTCCAACCACTTCCCCCGGAATCACAAACTCAGGAGCTCCAATATAGCCAGGGCCTACCTCATATTCATCAAAAGCAATCACAAGGCTTCCATCCTCTTTTAAATAAAAATTCTGGTTTTCCTGTATCTGCTTAAATGCATCTGTCACCTCATCATCCTCCAGGAAATAGGAGGCTGTCTGCGCATCCATCTGTTCCTTCATCTGCTTTTTTATTTCCTCACTGATCGGCGTCACATAATCGACTCCCTCCTTAAACAGATCCTTCAGCTCTATTACCCGGCCCGTCATTTTATCCACGTTGTAATACCGCGAAAACTCATAACCGGAGGCAGCCACTGCAGTTCCCTCCATTTTCAGGGTAAACCATTCTGCCGTATCTGTCACAACCTTATAGGATACTATCATCTCATTATAGCCCTGTTCCGTCATGCTTGCCTTAAACTGCTCCTCCAGCTGGGCCGCATACTCGTTTACGCTTTTATTTATCTGGGCGATCCCATTTTCTGCTCCGTCAGAGGCCTGGATCTCCGCTGAAATCTGAGGTACCTGAATATCTGCCACATTGTGCTCATCTTCATAATCATACTCTCTTACAGTAATCACCTTAAAAAGACCGCCGATCACAGGCAGATTTCCCATAGCGTAGGCTGCCCGGGGATTCACATTTGGCAGGATGACAAGTGCCATGGCTGCTGCAGCACTCAATGCCCATGTCAGCCTGTGCTGCCTGCGTTTCTTTTTCTTTGCCATAAAAACTGCCTTCTCTATCCGCTCCAGGCCCTGCTGCGGGATTTTTATATCCTGATATTCCTTTTTTAACTGTTCAAACTCTTCCCTGCGTTCCATCATCTTATCCTCCTTTTACTCCTGCAACGTAAGCTTCAACTTTCCCAATGCCCGATACAGCCGGCTTTTGACTGTGCTTACATTTTCGTCCAGAACCATGGAAATCTCATTTAAGCTCATATCCTCAAAATACCGGAGAGTGACAACTGTCTTATCCTTTTGCGGAAGTGCTTCCAGCGCCTGACGCAGATCCACATCTTCATAGACAGCTTCCATCCCCTCATTGTAATCCTCCAGAGGCATGGACTCCCGTTTGTTTTTTCTGAGAAATTCCAGTGATTCATTCATCATGATCCGGCAGAGCCATGTATCCGCATACTCTGTCTGCCGCAGTTTGTCAGAGAAATAAATTGCCTTATAGGCCCCCTCCTGAACAATGTCCAGCGCATCTGCCTCGTTATGTACATATCCAAAGGCAATGCGGTAATATTTGCTGTAATTTTCCACCAGCTTCCTGTGAATCACAGCTTCCTTTTGATCGATCACAGCGTTTCCTCCTTTACAGTTACATCCATTAGACGGGATCCTATATTCAAAAGTTTCATCCAGCCTGTATCATTTTATTCAGTCCATGCAACTATACGTCAGATCCCCCTTATGGTCAATCTGTTCCTGTTTTGTAACAATTCAGCCAGGGGGCATTTTCCCGCCCTCCGAACCGTTACCCTGTTTTCAGGATTTCACAGAAAATCAGTGGCGCAGCGTCTCTGTTTGTAGTAGAATAAATATATCCGTTCAGCATTAAAAAGAAGATACAAAGCTGAATGGTCAGCGCATTTTCACAATCTGCGCAAAGCTACCATACGAGATAAAGGAGCAGCAGTTATGCCAGTATTTGATTTTAACCACACAGAACAGGAAAAACAGAAAACTCCTGTCTGCACCTATACAACCTTCCAGTCAGAAACAGACATTGCAACACCAGATCTGCCTCTTCTGATCCTTTCTAATAAGGAACAGGACTGGAACCATCATTCCAGCGGCGTGTTCACCAACCAGGCCCTGCGTACCTCTTTTGAATTTAAGGAAAAGGGAGGCACCTTAAGCGCGGACATTCTAAAGGTGGACTCCCGTTTTGTAAATCTTTTAAAATGGCTTGGAGAAAATCATATTAATGTACGGCTTACCGGCGAAAACAGGCCGGAAGGCTATGCAGTCTACAAAATACGTGAGACCGCCTTTGGCGGAGGGACAAAGCTTTCCGCCGAGGACGGTTTCCTTCAATTTATGATAGAACGGCTTTTAGCAAGCAGTGCCCCAAAGGATGAAACAGAGGAAGATGAGCAGGATGAATCCGGAGATAATATGAAGCTTACAAGCCTTCAGAGTATTTCTGATTTTATGGCCTGCGCCGGCCGCACTCTTCCTGACAATATACGGCTGTGGGCGCGCAGGAACCTGGCAGTAGCGCGCTCCCATGAGGTAACATCGGAGGAAAAGCGCCATGCCCAGAGAGCCCTGTCTATTATGATGAATATTCAATGGAAATCCAACTATTTTGAATCCATTGACCCTCAGGCTGCAAGAAAGATTCTGGATGAAGAGCTCTACGGCATGGAACGGGTAAAGCAGCGCATTATCGAAACCATTATCCAGATCAACCGCACTCATACACTTCCTGCCTACGGCCTTCTTTTAGTTGGCCCTGCCGGGACCGGAAAATCGCAGATTGCCTATGCAGTCGCCCGGATTCTGCGGCTGCCCTGGACTACCCTGGACATGAGCTCCATCAATGACCCGGAACAGCTGACAGGAAGCTCCCGCATCTACTCCAATGCCAAACCTGGAATTATTATGGAGGCATTTTCCATGGCCGGTGAATCCAATCTGGTTTTTATTATCAATGAGCTTGATAAGGCTGCCTCCGGAAAAGGAAATGGAAACCCGGCAGATGTGCTTTTAACCCTCCTTGACAACCTGGGCTTTACAGATAATTACATGGAATGTACCATTCCTACCTCCGGCGTATATCCAATCGCCACAGCCAACGACAAGAACCTGATCAGTGCCCCCCTTATGTCCCGCTTTGCAGTCATTGACATTCCTGACTATACACCAGAGGAGAAAAAGATCATTTTCTCCCGCTTCGCCCTTCCAAAGGTGTTAAAACGCATGGGGTTAAATGAAAATGAATGTTCCCTTACAGACAAAGCATTGGATACAGTGATCGAAATTTACTCTTCCACCTCCGGAATCCGCGATTTAGAGCAGGCTGCTGAGCACATGGCCGCCAATGCCCTGTATCAGATTGAGGTGAACCATGTTTCCCGGGTTGTATTTGATGAATCGATGGTGCGGGAACTGTTAAGCTGACGAAATATGTTTATGCCATAGAGCACGACTCCAAACGCTTCCTGCCCGTCTGCAGCGGACAAGAAGCGTTTAACTGAACTGTTGCTATTATTTTACGATCTCAAATTCCTGAGCTCCTGCAGAACCCGGCGCTACCTCATAAGCTTCAAATACGATCACCGGATTCCCCTGTTCATTCACATAAAACCTGGTATTCTCATCAATGGCAGGTATCTCTTCCCAGTATCCTATATTCTGGGTCTTCTGTCTCTCCTCCATTTGACTGCGGATAGAAGCGGCTGCCTTGTCTGCATAGCCATTTCCAAGCATGTATTCCAGTGTAAGGAGTGTTCCTGTCTTTAAGTCAAAATTATAATACCGCATTTCACTGTAAGCACTGCTCCAGTTTTCAGTTCCTGTAATCAAAAGGGAAAGATAATCCTCTGTCTGATTCTTCACTTCATAACCAACCTGTATCTGTATGTTATGGGCTGCCCATTCTTCCTCTGTCCCTCCGGTTGCCAGGAAAGCCACCTTATATTCCTCTGCCCTCTTTACAGCTTCATCTGCATAATTCTGGCACAGGCTATGGATTTCCTCGTTGACCGACTTCTCCACTCCCTTAAATTCCTGGGCTATCATCTCCACACTGGGAATCTCCACACTTATCTTTAAATCATCTGTCTCTGTTTCCCATGAACGGAAGGTCAGGACTTTTGCAACAGCCCCTATAACCGGCAGCGTACTGACCGTTTCTGCAAACGCCGTACTTGTATTAAGCGCCCCTGTAAATAAAACCACTGCAGCTGCCGCTGACGCCAACGTCCGCTTTGCCATCCTCTTTTTCTGTAAAATCCGAATCCCCTTCCGGCGCAGATCCGCCTTTTTGATTTCGCTTAAAACACGTTCTGACAATTCCTGCGGGATTGGAACAGCATCATAGTTTCTTTTTGCTTCCTCCATCTGGTTCATACATTTGCCTCCTGAATATTTATTTTTAATGTTTTTAATCCTCTGTACAGCTTTGCCTTTACTGTATTCAAATTCAGTTCCATAATCTGCGCTATCTCTTTTAGGGACAGCTCCTCAAAAAACCTTAATCGAATAATTTCCTGTACATCCTCTTCCAGCTGGCTAAGATGTACCGCAAAATCATCCTGGGCCTCAAAAGCCTTTTCCTCATAGGAAGGCTCTTCCATTGCCTCATCCCCCGCCAGAACCATCCGCTTCTTCTGCCGCAGCAGCATCAGACTTTCATTTACAAGTATCCGGTAAAACCAGGTTTTGATCGCCTCCTCATTTTTCAGCGTTTCATAATGCTCCAATGCCTTGCACACTGCACTCTGCACCACATCCAGCGCATCCTCCTGGCAGCGCACATAGCTGAACGCCAGCCTGTAAAATTTATTTTGATCCTCCAATATATAAGAGACCAATCGATCATACAAATCCTGCTTCATTCTAAATACCTCTCAAGTAATTCTTCCTCTTTCTATTATAGAGATAAAGTTGACGGGGATAAAGTTGCAGATTATTTAAATTAAAAAGGTATCTGCCAGGTCTTTTCATTACCTGGAGATACCATTTCTCTTATCTATGCTATTTTTCCCACAATCCCCTCGATTTTGCACCGCGCATCTTCCATTTCCTTTCGTATCTCATCCAGGCGCTCCCCCTGCATGCGCGCTACAGGCCCCGAAACACTGATCGCATAACGCGATATCCCCTGGTAATCCAGAATCGCGGTTCCCACGCAGATCAACCCCATTTCCCGTTCTTCTCTGTCATAAGCAAAT
>OLRK01002482.1_pt1 | contig 11517 bp, 14 predicted proteins | sample 1672911 | NCBI WGS metagenome assembly OLRK01 (sample SAMEA3136736, study PRJEB25190) | human gut metagenome | biome: human gut; feature: human-associated habitat; material: faeces | place: Austria | collected 2013
CCGAACGGTATGCTGGGTGGTGTGAGAGGGTAATTAAATTTACTCTACTCGATTGCGGAGAAATGATTTATGCAAGTTCCTGACGCAAAATAATCGGTATGTGCTAAAATAAGGATGCAGCTGAATTTGATGCGAAGATTCAGATGAAATCACAAAGATGAAAGATGAGGTAAAAACATATGAAAATAGCAGTAACGTATGATAACGGAGATGTTTTTCAGCATTTTGGAAAAACCGAGCAATTTAAGGTCTATGAAATAGAAGAAGGCAAAGTGACCTTTAGTGAAGTCATCAGTTCCAATGGAACCGGTCATGGCGCACTTGCCGGATTATTGGCAGATCGTGGAATCAATGTTCTGATTTGCGGCGGCATCGGAGGCGGTGCACAGGCGGCACTGGCTGACGCGGGCATTACTTTGTGCTCCGGTGCAAAGGGAAATGCGGATGATGCAGTTGCGGCATATTTAAAGGGTGAGCTTGTATCTAGCGGTGCTAATTGTGATCATCACCATGAAGAAGGTCATGACTGCGGCAGTCATGAGGGGCATTCCTGCGGGGGACATTGTGCCGGAGGCTGCGGAGCATCGCAAAGTACGATCAGCGGGCGTAATGTCGGAAAAACATGTCGTACGCATTACAAAGGCACGTTTAACGACGGAACTCAGTTTGATTCATCTTATGACCGTGGGGAGCCGCTGGAATTTATCTGCGGAACTGGACAGATGATTGCCGGCTTTGATGCGGCTGTAGCTGACATGGAAGTTGGAGAAAGCAAAGATATTCACCTGATGCCGGAGGAGGCATATGGAATGCCGGATCCGAATGCGGTATTCACTGTTGCGATTGCGGATCTTCAGGGCTCAGAGAAGTTGGAAGTAGAGCAGCGTGTATACCTTTACAATCAGTTAGGACAGCCGTTTCCGGTAAAAGTGATTGCCAAAGATGCAACGACGATCACTTTTGATGCAAATCATGAAATGGCAGGCAAGGAACTGAATTTCCACATTGAGCTGGTTGAAGTAAAAGAATAGTCTGTAGAAAATCCGCTGTATCAGTGGATTTTTATTATAAAGCTGCCGAAGTGAAGTGAAAAAAACGGGAAGTATGTAAAACTGATGCAATGATGGGAAGAATGTAAAGGACCAGCCATTGCAAAATAAAAAGGAAAGCTTGCAAAAAACGGTCAGTTTCGTATAATGAATACCGTCGGAGGACAGAAGTGAAGAAAGCAGACAAGATATGTATTCTGCTGATCATGGCAGCCTGTGTATTATTTTATATTCCGTTATGGTTTGCTTATGATGCGCAGGAAAACCGGGAAGTTGTAGTGAAAGTAAGGAATAAAGAAGTGTTAAGGACAGATCTGATGAAAGACGGCAGTTATACAGTGGACGGAAAGCTCGGAGAAGTTCTGGTCGAAGTTCAGGACGGCAGGGTGCGTGTCGAAAAAGAAAATTCACCGCATCACTATTGTTCGATTCAGGGCTATGTCAGTGATCCTTCTACGCCGATCATCTGCCTGCCCAATGAGGTCGTCGTAACGATCGAAGGCAGTGAAGAAAGCACTGTAGACACAGCTATCCAATGAAAAAAACAAGGCACCTTACACTTTTTGCGATGCTGTGCGCATTGGCGATCGTATTTCATTTCATAGAATCGATGGTCGTCATTCCCGTTCCGATTCCCGGTTTCCGTCTTGGATTAGCTAATATTCTGTCTTTGATCGCACTGTATTATTTTAATCGGCGTTCATTATTTATCGTTGGTATCGTACGTGTCGTATTTGCGTCATTGCTCAGCGGCATGCTGTTTGCCACATCTTTCTGGCTTTCATTGTGCGGAATGCTGCTCAGCAGTGCAGTCATGAGCATAGCGGTGCGTTTTCGCTGTTTCAGTATTTATGGCGTCAGTGTATTGGGCAGCACGGCACACTGCATTGCTCAGGTACTCGTTATTTCATGGATCTATCAACAGTTTTTTATGCAGTCGTTGCTGCCGATACTGGTGGCGCTGTCAATACCGACCGGCTTGCTGATCGCTATGCTGGCACAGCAGGTCTTGACACGGTTAAAACATGAGGAGGATTAGAATGATGGAAACATATGTTTATCGACCGAAAGGTGTATGCTCTAAAGAGATGCGTTTTGAGATGGATGGCGATATCATCCGCAAAGTAACGATTGTCGGCGGTTGTCCCGGAAACCTGCTTGGTATTTCGCGAATGCTTGAGAACAAACATATTGATGAAGTAGTGTCTGCATTTGAAGGAGTACGATGCGGCAGCAAATCAACCAGCTGTCCGGATCAGATTGCAGCAGCGTTGAAACAGTACCAGACACAGGGGCAGTGATGCCTCTTTTTCTTTTGCTTACAGCGATGTAAGGAAAGATAAGTTGATTTTGTGTATAATGAAAGCAGGTGAGACAATGAAAAAAATATTAATAGTAGAAGATGATCTGTCGCTTCGCGAAGAGCTTAAGATCTTGTTAGACAATAACGGATATGAAGGAAGAATACTTCATTCGTTTGAACATGTGGCCGAATCTGTCTTAAATATGGATGTGGATCTTGTTTTGCTGGATATCATGATTCCGGGAATCAACGGACAGCAGGTCCTCAAACAGATCAGGAGAAAAAGTGATGTGCCGGTCATCATGGTTACATCGCAGAACAGTGAGGTCGATGAAGTGCTTTCCATGAGCTACGGTGCCGATGATTATATTACAAAGCCGTATAATCCGACGCTGCTGCTTCTGCATATCGAAGCGCTTTTTAAAAGGATCAGCAAACAGCAGGCAATGGATGTCTACTGCAATGTTACTGTAAATGTATTGAAAAGCACACTGGAAAAAGGGAATCAGGAACTTTTGCTTTCCAAAAATGAAATGGCGATCTTCCATTATCTGCTGCAGCATAAAGGATGCATTGTCAGCCGTGATGAATTAATGGATTATCTGTGGGACACTAATAAATTCATTGATGATAATACGTTGACGGTCAATATTACGCGTCTGCGCAAGAAGCTTGAAGAAATCGGCCTGATCGATGTGATCGAAACACGACGCGGACAGGGGTATGTTCTTGTATGAAGCTGCGTTCTTTTCTAGGGGATCATCTGATTGATCTGTTGCTGTATGTTTCTTCCTATCTGGTTGTCATTTTGCTTCTTTCTCTGTTTCAGGTCAACATCATCATACTGATGCTTGTCATGAGTATCGGCTTTCTGTTCGGGACAACTGTGTTTGTTTATGAATTTCAGCGCCGGAAGCGATATTACTGTCAGTTGTTTGCAACGCTGGATCAGCTGGATCAGAAAAATCTGATTCATGAATTGGTGCCTGCTCCTTCATTTCTTGACGGAAAACTGCTGCACCAGGTTTTATATGAAACAAATAAGTCGATGAATGAACAAATGAATGTCAGCCGTGCATCAATGGATGAGTTTAAGGAATACATCGAGCTGTGGGTACATGAAGTAAAATTACCGATTGCGGCCGGACAGCTGATCCTTCATAACAATCCAAGCGTCGTGAATAAGAAGCTTCGCGAACAGTTTCAGCGAATTGAAGACAGTATTGAACAGGTACTGTATTATGCGCGCAGTGAACATTCCGAGAAAGATTATCTGATCACGAACTGTTCACTGGATGATATGGTGAGCAATGTCATTCGCCGTAATAAAGATGCACTGTTGTATGGGAAAATGCAGATTGATTTTGAACCAAGCGGTCTAAAGGTATATACAGACAGCAAATGGATGGAATTTATCATCAATCAGGTCATGAGCAATGCAATCAAGTATTGCAACGGTAAACAGGGATCTATCCGAATCTGGGCTGAAGAGTCGAAAGAAACCAGACTTTTTATTGAAGATAACGGAATCGGCATTCCTGCATCCGAGGTACCGCGTGTTTTCGAGAAGTCTTTTACCGGCAGCAACGGACGTTCGTTAAAGTCCTCCACGGGAATGGGATTGTTTTTATGTGATCAGCTCTGCCGTAAGCTGGGACATTCCATTTCTCTGTGTTCGCAGGAAAATCAGGGAACAAGGGTAACGATTACATTTGCCCGAAATGAATTCTATGGAGTTCTTCGGGAAGAGTAAGAAAGGAGAAATGATGTCAATGAAGGAAGTCCTGAAAGTAGACAGAGTTGAGAAATACTATGGTAATGTGTTTTCGTTGACAAAAGCACTCAGAGGTATTTCGCTTTCCGTTTCAGAGGGAGAATTTGTTGCCATCATGGGCCCCAGCGGTTCGGGAAAAACGACCCTTCTGAACTGTATCTCCACGATTGATCGTGTCAGCAGCGGCAATATTTATGTAAACGGACGAAACGTAACTTCTTTACGGGGCCATGCGCTGAATGAATTTCGCCGCAGAGATCTCGGTTTTATATTTCAGGAGTTTAATTTGCTGGATACGATGACGGCATATGAAAATATTGCATTGGCTTTACAGCTGCAGCATGTCAGGGAAGCGGAAATCAGGGAGCGTGTCAATGAGATGGCAAAACGTTTGGAGATAGAACAGTGTCTGCCTAAATATCCGTATCAGCTTTCCGGCGGTCAAAAGCAAAGGGTCGCAAGTGCCCGGGCGATGATCACACGTCCTAAACTGATTCTTGCCGATGAACCGACCGGTGCTTTGGATTCGAAGAGTTCCAGACTGCTGCTGGAATGTCTTTCTACATTGAATCGGCAGCTTCATGCCACGATTTTAATGGTAACTCATGACTCTTTTACGGCCAGCTATGCATCGCGTGTGGTTTTTATTAAGGATGGCAATTTGTTTCATGAATTTTATCGCGGCAAAGACAGCAGAAGACAGTTTTTTTCCCGCATCATTGACGTAGAAAGTCTTTTGGGAGGGGATGTCAATGATGTTGTTTAAGCTGGCAGTGAAAAATATTCGGAAGAGTCTGAAAGATTATGCAGTTTATTTTATTACGATGGTTCTTGCAGTAGCGGTATTTTATATGTTTAATTCACTTGATTCGCAAAATATATCGGTTTTGCTTCAAGATCCTGAATCAAATCTGCTGCAGATGATTTCCGATATCATGGTGAGTGTCAGCGTATTCGTTGTCATTGTTTTTTGCTTTTTAATTGTCTATGCAAATCGTTTTATGCTTAAACGCCGCAAACAGGAGTTTGCTGTTTATCTGCTTCTCGGTATGGGGAAAATGCGAATATGTACGTTGCTGATCTTTGAAATGGTGATCATTGGTCTGTGTTCTTTGATCATCGGTTTGCTCATTGGATTTATGTTTTCGCAGATCTTATCTTTGATCGTGATCAGTATGTTTGAAGCGGATATGAGTGCCTATGTTTTTACTTTTTCTCCGCTGGCTTTTTTTCTGACCATCCTCAGCTTTTCTTTCATTTATGCTTTGATCATGATCTTCAATACTTTTTCCGTGTCGCATACATCACCAAGGGTGATGTTTTCAGCGCGTTTTCAAAATGACAAAATTCCATATAAAAACATCTGGTTTTGTCTGTTTGCTTTTGCGGCCGGCGTCATGCTGCTTGTTTTTGCTTATGATCAGGTAACGAACAGCTCTAAAATTTTTTCATATCCTCTCTACCTTATCTGGATGATCTTTTTCGGTATTGTCGCAACTGTCTTGATATTTTGGTCGATTTCCGGTCTTGCTTTGCGAATCATGCTGTCACGACCGAAAATATATTTTAATGGATTGACCAGTTTTACTGTGAGAGAGATTCATTCGAGCATCAACATCACCGTATCTGCCATGTCGATCATCTGTATCCTTCTGTTTTTTACGATTTGTATTTTTTCCAGTGCCATGAGCACGAATATATTTGTCACACGGCAGATGCAGGAGGCATTTCCGTGTGATGTGATGCTTTCGAAAGTGATGGAACTGCCTGCGATGGAAACATACGATGCGGAAATGATCGAACGTTCCAAGCTCAGCATCATGCAGGAACTGACTATGCATGGTTTCGATCAGTCTTTTTTTTCAAGTACTGTTGATGTTAATCAGTATGTGGTTTCAGACCAGGAAGGAAATGAGCTGAAGCTGGAAGATACGATCGATGAAAGTGTGCTGAAGCAGATCAAAGACTATTATCCTACACTGAATTTTGACAGCTTGGAAATCATCATGGAAGTCAGTGATTATAATAAACTGGCCCGCTTGTTCCATCATGAGGAAATTGTGCTGGAGGATAATGAATATGCAATGGTGGCTGATGTCGATTTCTGGATCGACATTCGCTCACGGGCAATGGCAGCGGGAAGCAGCTTCATGATCAACGGAAAGACATTGTATCCGGCCAGTGATCGTTGTTATGAGGGTACTGTGGCCATGAATGCTTCACGGATCAACGGCGGTATCATTATCGTTCCTGACAATTTGATGAAAAGGGAACAGCTGCAGTATAACTGTTTATTTGCCGATTACGGTTCGGCTGACAGTATCGGAAAACAGGAACAGGAAGATGCTCTGCTTTTATTCCTTGATTCCAGTCAAATAACCTGGATATCATCCACTCCCAATTCATCCGTACCGGATGTCTATTTCGTTACGAGCCGCATTTCCCAGCGAGAGGGGGTCTTAACGATATCATTAGTATTGATCTTTGTGGGACTATATCTGGGGATTGTATTTCTTATCAGTTCAGCGGTCGTTCTTGCGCTGAAGCAGTTAGCCCAGTGCAGCGACAGCCGATATCGTTATACTATTTTAAAAAAACTGGGAGCAAGTGAAAACGAGCTGTGTCATTCTCTTTTTGTGCAGACATCATTGTTCTTCGGACTGCCTTTGGCATTGGCTGTGATTCATTCTGTTTTCGGGCTGAAATTTTGTAATATCCTTCTGTCGATGCTCGGTGTTGAGGGAGTGCTTGCTTCAGTTGTCCCGACGGCATTGCTGATTCTGGTCATTTACGGCGGGTATTTCCTGGTTACATATTTATGCTGTCGCAGCATGATCGTGGATGAAAGAAACTGACGAAAGCAGAATCATTCGATTTAAATTGTGGGATGAATAAGTGAAAAAGGCCTGAAGTGTTGCTTTTTTGGCCTGTTTTCGATAAAATTTAATGTAGGTATACATTCGGATGAGGTGCTTACAAAGATGGATGGATCATATTTGACACAGCTTGAGAAGGTAGAAACTGCTTTGGAAGAAAACAACGGTGTCTTTTCCGACGTTATCATTGAACAATTCGTCAAGGTGGTAACGGAGATGAAAGGAAACGGTATCAGTGCGAAAGAGTATCTGAAAGTAATGCAGCTGTTTTTTCGAAAGTATGAAAAAGAGCATAACAGAGAAGGGCAGCACTACTGTGCTATTCGTATGTTGCAGATACAGCATTATCTGCAAAGCCGCCGCAGCAGGCATCGCAAGTATGAACTGATCAAGGACAGTGAGTTTCCAAAAGAGTATGAACCTTATATATATGATAAGTCTCGATTTTATAGGGAAACTTTCCGTATGCTGCAGATGCGGTTGCTGCTGCTGACCATTGTCTTGTTTGCAGTGCTGTTTTTGATGCTGATACTGCTTCTTAATCAGACTAACAGTGTAGCACTGATCGAATCGCTTTTAGTTGCCGTTCTTAGTTTTTTGTATTCTTTTATTCGTATGCCGAAGCTGTATATGCGTAGTCAGCTGGAAGCTGCCAGTAAAAACGTAGAAAATGTTTTGCTGGAATTTGATTTTCCAATCGTTTCGAATCAGTAAGGGTGGGCAGTTGCAATGCCCGCTTTTTTCTTCTCTTCGTAGAATGAAGAGAAGGAGGGAAGATATATGAGCACGAATCTGGTATTGCAGCCAGGCCGCATCGGCATCAGCGTGAACAAAATGCAGGGATATTTGAATCTGATGCAGCAGCGGGGAATGATTACGACGGTTTTAAAGGAAGATGGTGTATACGGCACCATGATGAGCAAGGCGGTCAGAGAAGCGCAGCGTTATCTGAATCTTCCGATGGATGGAATCATCGGTGAGACAACATGGAATGCTATCATGGAAGAAATCCGAAAAATGCAGATCGTAACAAATATTCCTGTCGCATCAAAAAGTTTTGTGCTGAAGAGCGGAGAAATCAGCTTAGGTGTCTATATGATGCAGAAATATCTCAGCGAGATCGCACAGTTCAATAAATGTCTCCGGCCAATCCCGATTGACGGAGAATACGGAACACGAACGGTAAAGGCTGTTGAACAGTTTCAGTATTTGTATGATCTGGCAATTGACGGTACCATTGGCAAGATGACATGGGATGCAATCGTGAACGAACGCAATCGTCTCCTGGATCAGAATGCCATTTAAAGAGAATCCTTGCGATTCTCTTTTCTTTTAACGGACTCTGTGGTAACATTTTAAGCATCGTGGAGGGATATTTATGAAAAAACATCTGCCTTTTTTTCTGATTGCGGCAATTGCGCTGTTGCTGGATCAGATCAGTAAATATATGATTGAAGCTGTTATGGATCTGGGAGAATCGATTCAGGTGATTCCCGGCTTCTTCCAGTTATTGTATGTGCGTAATACAGGTGCTGCCTGGAGCTTGTTTGCCGGCAGCAGCATGATTTTCTTTTATATCGTCACGGTGGTGGCAGTCGTTGTTCTGTTTTTGTTTTACCGTAGCTGCGAAACAAAGGACCATTGGAACAAGGTAGCCTTGGCTTTAATCATGGCCGGAGCACTTGGTAATTTTATTGACCGTCTTTGTTTTCAATATGTACGTGATTTTTTGTCATTTGATATCTTCGGTTATCATTTTCCGGTATTTAATATCGCTGACTGTGCACTGTGTATCGGTGTCGTGATGATTGCGGGAAAAATCCTGCTGGAAGAATTCGGGGTGATGAAAAAATGAATCTAAAATTTCAGACGGAAGAGAAGGGACAGCGCATTGACAAATATCTGTGTGAACAAACGCAGCTGACTCGTTCGCGGATTCAGCAGCTGATCGAACAGGGCGCTGTTGTGGTCAATGGAAAAGCTACAAAGAGCAATTACAAGATCAACCCCGGTGATCTGATCGAAGTCAGCTATGAAGATCTCAGTGAACTGGATGTGGTCGCTCAGGATATTCCTTTGGATATTCGGTATGAGGACAGCGATGTCATTGTGATCAATAAGCCCAGAGGCATGGTCGTTCATCCGGCCAACGGGAATCAGCAGGGTACTTTGGTCAATGCACTGTTGTATCATTGCAAAGATTTGTCCGGTATAAACGGTGTACTGCGTCCCGGCATCGTGCATCGTATTGATAAAGATACAACCGGACTGATCATTGTCGCAAAAAATGACAAAGCACATCTGGAGTTATCCAAGCAGCTGCAGGATAAGACTGTCAATCGTCTTTACTATGCTTTGGTTCATGGTACTTTTGCACATGATTACGGTACGATCGACGCACCGATCGGACGTGATGAAACAGATCGACAGAAAATGGCTGTCACGGAGAAAAACAGCAAAGAGGCACGTACGCATTTTCGTGTTCTGGAACGTTTTAAGGATTATTCACTGGTGGAATGTCGGTTGGAAACAGGTCGAACTCATCAGATCCGTGTCCATATGCGTTATATCGATCACCCGATTGTCGGTGATGAAAAATACGGCTATCGACGTACGATGAAAATCGGCGGACAATTGCTGCATGCTCATCAGCTGGAGTTCGTTCATCCATCGACAGGTGAAAAGATGGTTGTTGAAGCAGAAATCCCACAGGATTTTGCAGAGGTGCTGCAGCGTCTTCGCGCGGAAAGGGATGCTTGATTGATGGATCGATATGGAATAACGTTGAAGGAAATGCAGCTGCTTGCGTATTTCGTAGGTGATCAGGGTTATACACTGGTATCAGTGCAGCAGCGTCCCAATGATCTGTGGCTTGTCCGGCCGCGCCATCGTCATTATCCTATCCTGCATTTATGCAGCTGTGAAAACAAAAAGGTGGAATCGGAGCTGCTGATGCTGCGACAAGTGCATCGTGCATTATGTGATCTGATCCATCGAGAGAGCAAGATCATCATTTTAAATGTGCATGAAAATGCAAGTGATTTTGAAAATGAATTTGTTCAGCAGATTACGTTGCGGGAAAGCTGTGATCCCCGTTTTGAAAGTTCGTTTCCGAAAGTACGGCATCAGCTGATCAGTGTAGATGATGAACAACAGGAACGTTCACGGCTGGCAAGAAAAATGGAACATGCAGGAAAGAAGCGATTTGGCTGGCGGGAACGATTATTGCTGATTCCGCGATATGCACTGATGATAGCGGCATTTGTTGCCGGGGCGACCCTGATTCAGTTTTTGCTGATGCGTTTGGATGCTTCAATGCTTGCTGATATCGATCCTTTTGTGCTGGCCTTCCTTGATCACACATCTGTTACTTCCCTGTTTGTTCTGCTTCAACTGCCTGCTTTATTTGCTGCATCTATGCTGTGTGATGGATTGTATCATCGAGGCACTTTGTTCATTGCCTTTGCCAGTGTTTGTTTTGCATCATTGTTTTCATTGTTTTCGAACAGTGCCGTTTTCTCGTCTTCTTTGTCCGCATTGATTTTCGGGCTCTGGAGCGCAGGCGTGATCGACGTATGGATGGCACATGCCTATCGTCATCCATTGATCCGCAGGCAGTTTTACCGCCAGCTTTTTTGGATGGTAATTGCTGCGCTGGTTCCGGGGAATGAGTGGATGAGTGTTTTCGGTGGTGTGTTGGGAGCTTTGCTCGCTGCCATGTGCATAGGCAAAAGTGCCTTTCACAGCAAAATGCGAACTCATGCGATGGCCGCTTTTGCAACCCTGATTGTTGCCGTTGCTGTCTGGATGGCAATAGACGGCAGCCAGATCTATCAGGAACATGCCTCGCTGGAGGCATCGTATCAAATTGCCGATGTGCATGCAAAATGATCTAAAAACTGATATAATGATAAAAAATTACTGAAAGTGAGGATGTAATATGAAACGACTGAATGTGTTAAGCTGGGATGAATATTTCATGGGTCTGGCTCATTTAAGTGCATTGCGCTCAAAAGATCCTTCCACGCAGGTGGGGGCGTGTATTGTATCACCTGATCGAAAAGTGGTCGGTATCGGTTATAACGGTTTTCCGATCGGATGTGATGATGATGATTTCCCATGGGCAAGAGAAGGCGATTTCCTTGAAACAAAATACCCGTTCGTCGTTCATGCGGAACTGAATGCCATCTTAAACAGTACACAGAAACTTAATGGCTGCAGCATCTATGTTTCCTTATTTCCGTGCAATGAGTGCGCAAAGGCGATTATTCAAAGCGGAATTCGACGCATCGTATATGAAAGTGATAAATATGCAGCTGCGGAAGGAACGATTGCAAGTAAAAAAATGCTGGAGGCAGCCGGTGTTGAGCTGGTACAGCTTCCATACTGCATGCATCTGAGCGTTGAAAAAACAAAGCAAAAATAAAACGGTTTGTCTGTTATCGGACAAACCGTTTATTTGTGTGCCGGGCATGGCACGAATTCAGTTGGAGATAAACCAACCACAGGTAGTTA
>OLRK01002484.1_pt1 | contig 11507 bp, 14 predicted proteins | sample 1672911 | NCBI WGS metagenome assembly OLRK01 (sample SAMEA3136736, study PRJEB25190) | human gut metagenome | biome: human gut; feature: human-associated habitat; material: faeces | place: Austria | collected 2013
GGCAAGCCATCCCAAAGGTCAGCGCAAAGTCACACAGGAAAATCACCAGTGCCCCCCACATAAAGGATTGCCCCTGACAGATAGCCTGCCATTGCAACAATAAATGTAGTAAGAAGCCCTAAAAACATCCATCCAAAGGTCTTTGCTGTATAGCGTCCCAGTGAATCTCTCATCACTCCTGCTTCATAAGAAGTGCCCATCCTCATTTCATCATTCATAGTCCTCTCTCCTTTCGCTTATACCCCTGAAAAACTACTCCGCAGAAATCATATAATAGTAAACCGGCTGCCCGCCATACTGAAGCTCAATTTCCTTGTCCTCAAACATCTGGGCCGCCCGGTCTGCCAGTGCCTGTGCATCCTCCTCGGAAACGTCGCTTCCATAATAGATTGTCACGATCTCACTGTTATCATCCAGCATAGCCTCCAGCGCTTTTATGGCTGCCTTATCCACTGATTTCTCCACTGCCAGCATACCCTCATCACCGATCGCCATAATATCGCCCTCTTCAATGTCCATGCCGTCAATGTTGGTAGTGCGCACTGCATAGGTGATCTGGGCTGTTTTTACTGCCTTCATCTCCCGGGTCATGTTCTCCTCGTTTTCCTCTGGCGTCATATCCGGCATGAAATTCACCAGTGCGGAAATGCCCTGCGGAACTGTCTTTGAGGGGATCACAATGATCTGCTTATCCTCAGTCAGATCCCGGGCCTGCTGTGCAGCCATAATAATATTCTTATTATTAGGAAGGATGTAGACCGTATCTGCGTTTACCTTGGAAATAGCGTTGAGCATATCCTCGGTGCTGGGGTTCATAGTCTGTCCCCCCTCCACCAGATAGTCTGCACCGATCCCCTTAAAGATCTCGCTTAAGCCTGCACCGCTGGATACCGCAATAAAGCCATACTGCTTACGCTCTGCGGGAATGGCTTCCTGTGCCTGCTCTTTTGCAAGGCGTCCAGAATCCTGGATCACCCGCTCCCTGTGCTCCTCCCGCATATTATCCACCTTCATCCTGGATAAGGAGCCATAGGTCAGAGCCTTTTCAAAGGCAAGGCCCGGATGGTTGGTGTGCACATGTACCTTTACTACCTCGTCATCTGAAACGACCACGATCGAATCGCCAATGGATTCCAGATAAGCCTTAAGCTCCTGCTCCTGGGCTTCCTCGTATTCCTTTTCCAGATTGATAATAAACTCGGTACAGTATCCGAACTTAATGTCTGCTGTATCAATATCTGTGCGCGCTGCCCCTGAGGAAGCCTGGCCTTCAGACGCCTTTGTTTCGGAAGCACCTCCAATAAAAGGCTCGCTTACCTTTCCGGTCAGTGCATCAAAAGCTCCCTTTACAACCTGCATCAGACCCTGTCCGCCGGAATCCACAACACCTGCCTGCTTTAAGACAGGAAGCATTTCCGGCGTCTGGTTTAGCACATACTCGCCATGGGCAACCACTGCCTCCACCAGCTCTTCAATATCCTCTGTCTGTCCAGCCAGCTCCAATGCCTTGTCTGACATTCCCCTTGCAACTGTAAGGATCGTACCTTCCTTTGGCTTCATAACTGCCTTGTAGGCTGTCTCCGTCCCTCTTACCATTGCATTGGCCAGGGTTGTGGTGTCGATCGTCTCCACTGACTTGATTTCCTTGGTAAATCCTCTTAAAAGCTGTGAAAGGATAACGCCAGAGTTTCCTCTTGCACCCCGCAGGGAGCCTGATGAGATCGCCTTTGCCAGCTGCTCCATGGTAGGCTCGGAAAGCTCCGCTACCTCTCTTGCAGCTGCCATGATCGTCAGTGTCATATTCGTTCCCGTATCCCCGTCAGGAACCGGGAATACATTCAGCTCATTGATCCATTCCTTCTTTTCTTCCAGATTTTTTGCACCTGCCAGAAATGCCTTTTTCACCATCCCGGCATCAATTACACTTATACCCACAGGTTGCTTCCTCCTAATCAATCACTCTTACACCTTCCACGAAGATATTGATCTTTTCAATCTCCATGCCGGTGAATTCTTCTACTCTATATTTCACGCTCTCGATCAAATTGTCAGAAACTGCGGATATACTGACCCCGTAGGACACGATTACATGAAAATCAATGGATATGCGGTTATCAGCAATACCCACATTGATGCCATGTGTCAGGCTCTCTCTCTTTAACAGCTTTACCAGTCCATCCTTCATGCTTACTGCAGCCATTCCCACGATGCCGAAGCACTCCACTGCGATCGTTCCTGCATACAGCGCAATTACATCCGGATTTATCTGGATCTCGCCCATTTTATTACTAATACGGCCCTTCATACACACGCCTCCAATCTCATTTTTTCTATCACGCCAACACCCTCCCGGGCTTTCTTCGCATGATACTAGAGAACAGTATACACTATTTTCAGAAAAAAAGAAATAAATTTTTGTTTTTTCCCTTGCAAAATTTGCGAGTTTCTGGTATCATACCTTTGTTGTGGATTTTTGAAAAAGGAAATCCAAGTAACGTTTAAGGAGGTGCAATAGTATGGCTAAGTGTGCAATCTGTGAAAAGGCAGCTCATTTTGGAAACCAGGTGAGCCATTCCCATAGACGGTCCAACAAGATGTGGAAGGCAAATGTGAAGTCTGTTAAGGTTAAAGTTAACGGCGGAGCAAAGAAGATGTGCGTATGTACTTCCTGCTTACGTTCCGGACTTGTAGAGAGAGCTTAATCAAACAGTGCATTTTAAAAAACCGGTCATTTTATGTGGCCGGTTTTTTTGTATCATAGGAAAATTCTTTCTCACTTCCTGCATTAGCCCCTTTTTCTAACAGCAAAACAGGTTATAGCCTACTACAAGGCATCCGATGATAAATATAAAAGTAAAGATCGTTTCCGGTATAAAAAGAAGCACTGCCATCCCCAGCCCAAAGCAGAACAGCATAAGCCCCCACAGCCGCTTCATACAGGTATCACCCCGCTTTCGCCTATTTCCAGAGAACACATTGAAACATGCCTTCTCTATCATATGCGCGAAAACCATTTTCATTCCCTATGGCATCTGGGGTGAGGGCTTATTTTGTAACGGTTCAGCCGGGGGCATCTCATGTGAAACCCTATTTTATATAACATCCTCTGTCTGCTTCCCCTCACAGGAAGCTGCCGTATCCTTTGCTGCCTGAACGGTCTCCTCTGAAACTGCCGGCTTTCCTCCCAGGAAACGGTTGATCAGGTCAGGCGCCATGTCAACTACCTTTGTAATGGCATCCTGGTTCTTTACATTCACCAGCTTTGTGACGCCATTCTGGATCACCAGCACAGCGCTGGGGCTCATTTTGGCACTCATGCCTCCGCCCCCCTTCTGCTTCTGCTTTCCGCCTTCCTCAAAAGCACCCGCTGCCATTCCGCAGGTAACATCAATTAAAGGGACAATAATGGTATCTGCCACCTGCACCGGTTCTCCCACCACCGTCTTTGTTGTGACAAACTGCTCCAGCCCCTTAAATAAGGTTCCGATTGTTGATGAAAATTGATTTTCTGCCATGGTTGGTACCTCTTCTTTTCTTCATTCTTTCCCAGCTTCACCAGCAGCTTTTCCTGTCCAGGCTGCCATCTTATGTAGCTTATTTTAAAAATCTGTAACAGTTCAGCCAGGGGGGGGGCGCCCTCTGAACTGTTACAAAAGTTTCAAGATCATCTGCCTTGTATGCTTGTGGCGCCATACTCCAAAAGCGATCCGCAAAAGACTGGCTATGCGGATTCTCCCGCTAAAAAAGCCCTCTGCCTGAAACACAGCATTTTCAAAATCCGGCTGCAAGGTCAGCTGCTTATAATAGAACGGATAGAACATACTGGCTGCAGCCACAAGCTGCCCTGTTGTATAAGGGTCATCAAAGCCAAATACAATGGTTCCCTTTCCCTTCCCCGGCCACAAATGGTCGATCAGCTTTTTCAGCTGACAAAACAGGAGCCGGAAGGACGCCTGGTTTTCTTCCTTTTTTATAAACTCAGAAGCCTGATCTACCCTGCCGCAGATTGACTGAAGCTTCTTAAATCTCCGCAGCAGGCCCTGACTTAACTTCTGTTTCGCATCCTGTGGCGATTCTGTCCCATCTGAAAAAGTCTCCCCCGGAGGGGACTTTCTCCCGTCTGAGCCTTCCTGATCCCGTTTTTCCTCTGCATATCCAGAGGCTTTCTCTTCCCTTAAGATCTCCTCCCTGGCAGCCGCCTGCTCTGTCCGCCCGGAGGTCTTGCCGTTTCTGTCCTTTTTCTCCGGCACATCCTCTTTTCCACTGTCCGACAGAGGAAAGCCAAAAAGGGATATCCTGTACCAGAGCCCATCCTCCGGTTCATAGCCGCCCCGAAAGCAAAGAAGATGCAGAAGCCAGGAAACCTGAAGCCTGCCCTGCCTGATCTCATCCCACTGGCCCTGAAAACGGTAACGCACAGGCACAAAAAGGATCAGAAGAAGGACACCCAGCACAAGGCCCAGAAGGATAAGCAGAAGCACTCCCACAATTTTTAAAATTAAAAGAACCATCTGCATTGCCATTCCTCCGTTGATGCTTCCTTATCCCGACTCCTCCCGCTTTAAAAGCTCCATATAAGCTTCCCAGTCAAATGCCCCTGTATGCCGGTACATGTCATCTATCATATCCCGGACAACCTGGCAGGCCTCACTGTATCCAACTGCAACTCCCAGGATCAGATCCTTCTTATCCGGACGTTTCTCCCGGTTAAAAAGCAGGAAGGGTTCCATATCTAATAGATGGTTCCCGCTTTGGGGCAAAGTAATCACATAGGTATCCGGCAAAAAGCCTCCCTCTCTCATGCGTCTAAGCAAGGAAGGGCGAAGCCTGGCCGCCTGTTCCCCCATATATAAATGGTCCCACCAGCGCATTCCCAGCCTCCTGTGCTAAGCCTCACCTGAATTTTCAGATATCAATGTTTCCAGAATGTCCATGCAGGCCTGCTTCTCGTACTCGTCGGTACAGCTTTCCAGGCTGCCTTTTACATATCCCTCAAACAGCTCCAGCGTCTTAAAGAAAGGCGGAAGACCTGAAAGCACCTTTGCCATGGACGCACGTACCAGCACCTTCGGCTCCTTTTTCCAGCTCTCACCAAGCTCATCAAAAAACGCTTCCAGCTTTTCTAGCAGCTGCTTCTTATCCATGATCCGGCTATTGCCTTCAGCGCATCTTAATTCCATAAAGGAGCTTGCAGACATGAGACACTGCAGCTTATAAACCAGCTCTTTTTCCGCCTTATTTTCTGTTTCTGGATCTGTCAATACCTTATCAAGAAAATCCCCGCCTGCCAGCCAGCGCTCATATGCATCCTCCTGGCGTCCTTCCATATGAGGAAGGACCTCCGTCAGCTCCTGAGGAGGTTCCCCCTGGGCTCCGTTCTTCATCCATCTAAGAAGCCCGGAAAGAAGGGTTTCATCCCACTGATCCACAAGAGGCCTGTCTGTATACGGCCTTGTGAGGGCCAGGATATACAAGCGGTTCACCAGCTCTGTAAGGATAACGATCTTCTCCGTCATATCCATGAGCAGACGGCCGGCCTCCTCCATTTTTCCTTGAAGAAGCACATACTCCTCTCCGGAAAGCTGGCGGTAATCTGTCTTTCTCATCTGTTCCAGTATGGCAAAAAGTTCCTCGTAGCCTTCTTCTGCTCTTTCAGGCGCATTTAACAACGCCTCTGCCCGAAGGATATAGAGGGCCTCATCCAGTGCCGCCTCTGTCATGCCCTCATAAACAGACATAGCCTCCTCCACCAGGGAGAAAAACTTCTGCTTTGTAAGGCGCACCGGCAGCTGACCCATAACCTCCTGCACCCTCTGGTTTGTTTCTGCTGCATCCCCGGCAGCCGTTACATACTGCATGATGCGGGCAATGCGCTCTTCATCTGTTTTCCCCACATTTCCAGGCTTACTCTCTTTAAAACGCCCTTCCATCCGGTTCAGAACGTATTCGTAGGCCTGAAAGCTGTCTGTGTATGATGTCGCCCGCTCCATCTCTTCAATTACCCGGCTGCGAAGCCCGGAAAGCTCCTGTTCTGTACAGCTGTCTGTGAGAAACCCTTCCAGGAGCCGGAAAAACTCCTCCGAAAGGGGTACAAGATGCCCTTCCAGCTGCATCCCCTCCCCTATCATGTCACAGTACATATAATAATTCAGCCCCAGCTGGACTGCCGCATATTCATTGGCTGCCTGAAACAGCTTTCTGAATTTTCTGGATTCCATCATGTTCTCTCCTCATATTCCAGCAGGCACTGCAGTACAAGGCTCAGGGCTGCCATCATGGACTGATGGCGGATCTCCTCCCTGTCTCCCTGAAACAGATGCTTTTCTGCCTTTATATCTCCTTTTAAAAAGCAGGCCATGTATACAAGGCCCACCGGTTTTTCCGGTGAACCTCCCCCCGGGCCTGCAAGCCCGGTAATGGCAATGCAGATATCCGTACCTGCACCCAGCGCCCCGCCTTCCGCCATTTCCCTGGCAGTCTGCTCACTGACTGCGCCCCAGGCCTTCAGCGTCTCTTCCTTTACGCCCAGACGGCGCATTTTCGCCTCATTGGAGTAAGTTACCATCCCCTCCATAAAGGACTGGGAAATTCCCGGCACGCTTACTAGCTTTGCCGCTACCATACCGCCGGTACAGGACTCAGCCGTTGCAATGGTAAGCTTATTTTTAAGAAGGAGCTCTCCTACCTGATCCTCCAGACTCTCTGTCTTTGCCGTCATTTACATTCCTCCCTTAGTCAGGACTCCTATATTTTTTACGATATAATCCACCAGCGAAATAATGGTCAGGGCCACAGCCGCGATCAGCACCAGGTTTGTCACCAGAGCCAGCGAAGGGATGTTGAAGATCAAAAGCACAACTGCGATCATCTGGAACGTAGTCTTGAATTTGCCCCAGTAGCTGGCCGCAATTACGATTCCGTTGTCTGCTGCCACCAGGCGGAAACCGCTGATAATAAATTCGCGGCTGATAATAATGATCACCACCCAGGCCGGAAGCTGTCCCAGCTCAATAAGACAGATCAGAGCAGAGCAGACCAGAAGCTTATCTGCCAGGGGGTCCATAAACTTTCCAAAGTTTGTTACAAGATCATATTTTCTTGCGATCTTACCGTCTAACAGATCCGTCAGGCTTGCAGAAATAAAGAGCACATTGGCCACAATACGCATTGTCTGATTATTCCCACTGTCATAAAGCAGAGCGCCTACAAAAAACGGGATCATACAGATTCGCAGCACCGTCAGTTTATTGGGCAGATTCATGATACACCTCTCCTATCAAATCATACTCGGAGGCTCCCGTCACCTTCACACGAACGAAATCCCCGGACATTAACAGTTCTTCTCCATTTACAAAAATCAATCCGTCTACATTGGGGGCGTCCATGTAAGTGCGGCCCACATAAACAGGCTCATCCACAACCTTCCCCTCGATCAGCACTGTAAGCACCTTCCCCACCATGCTCTGACAGTGCTCAAAGGCTATCTCCTGCTGAAGCTCCATGATCTCATCCCGGCGCTCCTCCTTTTGCTCCTGAGGAACCTGATCCGGATAGGAATAAGCCGGTGTATCCTCCTCTGCGGAATAGGCAAATACGCCAAGACGCTCAAATTCCATCTCATCCACAAACTCCATAAGCTCCTCATGATCCTCCTGCGTTTCTCCAGGGAAACCGGAAATCAGGGTTGTCCGCAGTGCAATGTCAGGAACTGCCTTTCTCAAATCAGCAATGCGCTGTTTTAGCTCCTCCTTGTTGGTCCGCCGTCCCATACGCTTTAAGATGCGGTCGCTGGCATGCTGGATCGGGATATCCAGATAGTTGCACACCTTTTCCTCTGTCCTTATGGTTTCGATCAGCTCCGGTGTGATCTCCTCCGGATAGCAGTACTGGATCCGGATCCAGTAAATACCCGGAATTTTCGCCAGCTCCCTCAACAGTCTTGGAAGGGATTTTTCACCATAAATGTCCTTTCCGTAAAGGGTTGTCTCCTGAGCCACCAGGATCAGCTCCTTTACTCCCTTATCAGCAAGCTGCCTTGCCTCCTCTAAAAGCTCTTCCATTGGCACGCTGCGGTAAGGCCCTCTTAAATAAGGGATAATGCAGTAGGTGCAGCGCTTGTCGCAGCCCTCTGCGATCTTTAAAAAAGCATAGTAGCCGCCCGTTGTGACAACCCGGCCGGATCCTGTTTTGGGAAGCTCTGAAAGGTCATGGAAATCGGAAATATGTGCTTCTTTTTTCTCTTCTTTTACTATTTCAGGAAACAGCCGGCCAATGACCTCTGCAATATCCCCGTAGGAGGTAGTACCCAGGATCGCATCCACCTCCGGGATTTCCTGAGTGATCTCCTCCTTGTAGCGCTGTGCCAGGCATCCTGTTACGATCAGCGCCTTTAAGCAGCCCTCCTCCTTGAGCCGGGCCATTTCCAGAATGGTATTGACACTTTCCTCCTTCGCATCCCCGATAAAACAGCATGTATTAATAAGGATAATATCTGCCTCTGTCTCATCATCTGTAAACTGGATTCCGGTATCATTTAACAGACCCAGCATTTTTTCTGTATCCACCAGGTTTTTATCGCACCCTAAAGATACGCAGAATAATTTCATGTTCTTCATATAAAAATAAACTCCTATGGAAAAGCCATCTTCCGGCCGGCAGAGGCACTCGCCTGCTCTCCCGCGCAAAAGACGGCTTATTTCTTAGTAACAGTTCAGGCATGCGGGCAAGAAGATCTATGGCTGAACTGTTACATTTTTATGCGTTATCCTCTTCCTCCATGGTCGCTTCATCCTCCGGAAGGACCTTTACCTGCTGGTGATACAGCTCGTCAACTGCAATGGACAGCGGCTTTTTTCCTGCTGCGCCCGGAACCATCGGCTCTGCCCCGGCGATCAGCTGCCTTGCTCTCTTGGAAGCCGCGATCACAATGGAATAACGGCTCTGGACAACCGGCTGCTCACCTGGCTCAATATCGCTGTTTACTACGTTAATCAGGTCTGTGTATGATGGATGTAACATTTTACATTCCCCTTTCAAATCTTAATTTTAGTTCCGGAATAAAGGCAAAGGACTGCCAGACCGGATAATTGGTTATCTTGTTCTATTCGTCATCTAAATGACACAGTTCTTCGCGCATGCGGCTTAAAAAGTCAAGATGATAGAAGGTGCGGTTGTGCTGCTGCTGGATCAGCTGATGCATCTCCTCCACACAGCGGTCAATATCATCATTTATCAGAAGGTAATCGTAGGCCTCCATACCCGCAGCCTCCTCTGCAGCCCTGCGGAGCCTTGCATTGATGACCTCAATAGTTTCCGTACCACGGCCCACCAGCCTGCGGCGGAGCTCCTTTGCGCTTGGCGGTGTTACAAACAAAAGCAATGCCTCCGGAAAACGCTTCTTGATCTTTAATGCACCCTGGATCTCAATTTCCAGGATAACATCCTTTCCACTGGCAAGCTTTTCCTCCACATAGTCCTTAGGAGTGCCGTAATAGTGGTTTACATACTGAGCGTACTCTATGAGCCTCTGCTCCTCTATCATTTTTAAAAATTCTTCTTTGGAAACAAAAAAATACTCCTGGCCATCCTTTTCCCCTTCCCTTGGGGTCCGGGTCGTAGCTGATACGGACAGCGCATAATTATCATAGCGCTTTAAAAGCTCCCTCATCAGCGTTCCCTTCCCGGCGCCGGAAAAACCAGATACCACCACTAAAATTCCCTGCTGCTTCATAGGTTCTCTCCTGTCTCTTCAATCTGTCCTGGTTATTCAATATTCTGTATCTGTTCCCTTACCTTTTCAATCTCTGTCTTTAAAGCAATGGCCTTATCAGAAATCGTTAAATCAGTGGACTTGGAAAGAATGGTGTTTGCTTCCCGGTTCATTTCCTGAGCAATAAAGTCCAGCTTGCGTCCTACGCTCTCGCCGCTTAAAAGCTCCTCCTTTGTTTTTTCAATGTGGCTTCTCAGCCGGACGGTTTCCTCATCTACACAGATTTTATCTGCATAGATCACTACCTCTGAGGCGATCCTGCCCTCGTCCATAGCTGCCGCTCCAATGAGCTCCCTGACCTTATCCTCAAGTTTTGCCCTGTACTCCGCCAGGATCTGAGGAGAACGCCCCTCAATAAAATCCACCAGCTCTGTCATATAATCCAGCTTTCCAAGAAGGTCCTGTTTTAAATGCTCCCCTTCCTTTTCCCTGGACTCCACAAATTTTGCAGCTGCATCCTCCAGTGCACCTGAAAGGATCTCCCATAAATGCTCCTCATCATCCGGAACCTGCTCCATCGTCAGAACTTCCGGGAAACGCGCCAGGGAAGATACACTGACATCATTTGGTATGTGGAATGTTTCTTCCATCTTCTTAAAATAATCCATGTACTCTGCTGCAAGGCTGCTGTTGTACTTCAAACACAGATTGCCCTCTGTATAATCCTCATAGCTGATAAATAGATCCACCTTGCCGCGCTGAATATATTTTTTAAGGAGAGTCCGTATCGGTGCTTCAAAATAGTTAAACTTCTTCGGCATCTTAATACTCAAGTCAAGATAACGGTGATTCACCGCCTTCATTTCTACGGAAAGCTTATATTCCTCCGTCACCCTCTCACACCGGCCGAAACCTGTCATGCTTTTTAACATAACCAATGCCTCTCTTTCATTATCACGTACCCGTTTGTCCTAAGGTACATCCCGCTGTGCAACTACACAGTTAAAAATATTATAAGTCATAGGTCAAATCAAGTCAACCGATTTTAAAGCCCTTTCCCTGCAGAAGAAAATGTGGTATCCTTAAGACCAGAAACATCTATATAAGGAGAAGCGATCATGGCATTTGACGGAATTACCATTGCAAACCTGGTAAAAGAGCTGAACCAGACCCTGGTGGAGGGGCGTATCTCAAAAATCGCCCAGCCCGAGAAGGACGAGCTGCTCATTACCATTAAAAATAGGAAAGAAAACTACCGGCTTCAGATTTCAGCCAGCGCAAGCCTTCCGCTTATTTATCTTACATCTGCCAACAAGCAGAGCCCTATGACGGCCCCAAACTTCTGCATGCTCCTCAGAAAGCATATTGGCAGCGCCCGGATCGTATCCATCACCCAGCCGGGCTTGGAGCGGATCATCCAGTTTGAACTGGAGCATCTGGATGAAATGGGCGATCTATGCCGGAAAAAATTAATTGTAGAGATTATGGGAAAGCACAGCAATCTGATCTTCTGCAGGGAGGACGGGCTTATTTTAGACAGCATCAAGCATGTGTCTGCCAACATGAGCTCTGTGCGTGAGGTGCTTCCCGGACGGGAGTATTTTATCCCCCAGACAGTTGCAAAGGAAAATCCCCTGGATGTATCCGACAGCCTGTTCTGCGAGCTTATAAGCGCCTCCCCAATGGCACTGCGCAAGGCACTCTACAGCCACTTTACCGGCATCAGTCCCATTGCAGCTGAGGAAATATGCCATCTGGCATCCCTGGATTCTGACTGCTCTGCCACTTCACTGACCGA
>OLRK01002497.1_pt1 | contig 11425 bp, 4 predicted proteins | sample 1672911 | NCBI WGS metagenome assembly OLRK01 (sample SAMEA3136736, study PRJEB25190) | human gut metagenome | biome: human gut; feature: human-associated habitat; material: faeces | place: Austria | collected 2013
TACGTACGGTGCAATGAGAGGGGCGAAGATTAATTTCTTCCCTCTACTCTATTGAAAGGAGGAACACAGTGAACAACAAATACGAATATATCCATGAGTTGTGGTCGAATCAAATAGAATTTCTGTGCAAATCACCTCAACATTGGATGTCATTTCTAAAGACTTCTGCATGGATGTATAAATTCTCTTTTCATGATCAGCTTCTTATCTATGCACAGCGACCTGATGCAAGAGCCTGTGCAAGTTATGAAACATGGAACGACAAGCTTCATCGTTGGATCAAACGAGGTTCAAAGGGAATAGCACTTCTTAATGATAATGGAATACTAAGATATGTTTTCGATATTTCGGATACACGCAGTCTGGAAAACAAACCATTGATTTTATGGTCAGTCAATCAGGCAAATGAGAAAGAATTTGTAGAAATGATCGTTGACAAATATGGGCCTTTTGAACAAAAGCTCGACTATGGCTTAGCTGTTATATTGATGTCAAAAACTATAGTAGAAGACAATTATCAAGATTACTATTCAAGTTTAATGAAATACGAACAAAAGAGTGTTTTATCTGCATTTGAAAACCTAGAGAAGGAAGTCATATTCAAAGAATTGCTGACGAATTCCATAGCTTATCAAATTCTTCATAGAAGTGGAATTGATCTTGATAAGTACTTTACAGAGGATGATTTCTACTCCATAAGATATTTTGATACTCTGGATACGATATCTCAATTAGGTATTGCTTCTAGAGATCTTTGCGAAATAGGAATGACAGAAATATCTCTTAAATCAAGAGAAATCATGATTCGCACATTTGAAGAAAATAAAAAAACAAGACAAAATAAGAGCGAAGAAAAAGAAAGGAGCGTTTTAAATGAAAACCATTCAATACAATCAAGTGGGGGACTTCCTATTTCCAGCCCTGAAGCAGGAACAACTGGTGTTCAACAGTCATTACGCAAGGTTGAGATACAATTACCTCAAGACAAATCATCCAGGTCATCTGTTAGCCTTGAAGGCAAAGAACGAGCTCAACAATCACTTGAAAGAGATCGATATACAAGCCAAGCAGAGAATGGATATCCTAATGAACCAATTATTAAAGAACCAGCCCGCTCCGAACAAAGAAACACATCAGATGGAATGGGTACAGCACATGAACAATCTCAAACAACAAGCCGAGGAAATGGTCCTCAACGAACTGATTTACAACTAAATTTAGGATTTGGTGGTGAAGATTATACATTGCCACCTTTTGATTTATCTGATCTTCCTACACTATTACGAGAAGAGCTCGCTTTGCAGCACTCAAGAGAAGAGATTCAACAGTTTTTTCACGAACATACCGATGATGAAGAACGTGCTATCTTTCTTGAATCCTGCTATGACGATACATTGGTACAAACGTTCAGAAAACCTGAGCGATATGACTTTTCCTATATAGGGTATAAGAAAAAGGATCATGGATTGGAAGTGTGGTCAGGAAATTATCTTGATCAAAAATCGTTATCTTATCTGACTTTTTTTGAATTACAAAGCGAAGTATCCAAACTGATCGAGAATGGTGAATACCTTATTCCTGCTTACAATAAGATGTCTCCAATTCAAAAAACTTTCTATAACAAGACGATGAACAAGAACGTGAATTATTATCTGTTTGCCTATCATCCACAGTTCTTAAAGAGCTCATCAGAGATTATTTCTTACCTCAAATCAGAAACGGATAAGGACAAAAGAGTTAAATTTATCAAGGATTTCTATCCGGATAATGTTGTAGAAATCTCGGTCGATGGTATTTCTCTAGGATTTAAGAAAGAAGACGATCATCTTCACATCTACATGGGGCATTATGATGACCAAGCAGCTTCTTCAGATTATTCATGGAACATTGTAGATCAAGAAATTGAAGGCATGATCCTGTCACGTTATTTTGATCCAAGTGTTCAGATTCCATCTTCATTGGAACAACAAAATGCAGTCTACGAAAATGAAGAACAACTCAAAAAAGGAATCTTCTTTTCTCAAGAAGAAATTGACCGCATCCTAACAAGAGGAAGTGGCTATGACCAAGGAAAGATGCGGATCTATCAACAAATGCTGCGTCATGAATCAAATGATAAAAATGCGAAGTATCTTAAACATGAATATGGGATTGGTGGATTTCATCCAGCTTTTGGACTTATCGATATAGACTATGATGCAAAAGGGATCCAATTGTCTCGTTCAAGAGTAATCGGAGAAACAGAAATCTCAATCACGCTCAATTGGAAGAAAGTCGCAAAACGAATCAATGAACTTGTTCAGTTAGACCGTTATCTTTCACCAAAAGAAAAAGAATACTACCCTACCTTTTTACAGGAACAGATGAATCGCGAACTGGAATATGAACGTCAACAATTTACGGAAACCAACACTATGGATGCCGTACAAGAAACAGATACAGAAGAAAAAATAGAAGCCATCAAAGAATACAGATGGAAAATCGGTGATACGGTCTATAAAGGTGTTGATGAATATACAATTCTTGAAGATGGACAAGATATAGCCATTCAAAATAAGAATTTTCCTTTATTCATTGACTACATGAGCCGACAGGAATTCATATCCCTTTTAAAAGAAAATCCACTGAATGATAATCTTTTGATAGAAATCGAAGCACCTTTAGATAACACTCAAGAAACACTACCAAGTGAAAAGGATCACGATTTATTGTATGAACATTTCAAGGACATCGCTCCTGGGCTTATCGATGAAAAAAGTCCATATCTTTCGTACAGGACCGAAAGCGAAAGAGATGACCCTTTCATCATTTACTACGAAAAAGACACAAAAATCATTGAAATGTATCATGTGGGTGAGATCGAAGGTCGAGAAATCATGGAACCTTATATGAAGTTTGAGTATGATGCGGATCATCAAAAAATCACACCATTTTATTTTAAAAATCCTCTAATGGGGATCGAATATGATCTGCATGATGGGACAGATCCCGAATTTGAGTCATACATGTATGATTATGCCATCCAATGGTTAGATAACATCAAACAAAAAGGATATTATCTTGAATCTGAACAGATCTTCAAAGATGAGGAAAAACAAGGTATAGATTTCTACGATTATGACAAGGATCAAAACATCATCTATACTAGCAATCCTTCTGTTTCACAAGAACAAAAAGACGAAACTCCACTACCTCAAGAGAAGATCAATTATCAAATCGTTGATGACCATCTTGGAGCCGGAACACCAAAAGAAAGATATCGGAACAATATAGCAGCCATCAAGCTGCTTTTTTCTTTGGAAAAAGAAGGAAGACTGGCAACGAAGGAAGAACAGGATATCCTTGCCAAATATGTTGGCTGGGGCGGTTTATCCGAAGCCTTTGATGAATCAAAATCAAACTGGTCAAATGAATATCATGAACTGAAGAGCTTATTAAGCGAAGAAGAATATAAGGCAGCAAGAGAATCGACCCTAACGGCCTTCTATACACCACCAGTCGTGATAGAAAGTATCTATTCCATCATCGAACGATTCGGATTTCATCATGGAAACATCCTGGAACCTGCCTGTGGTACTGGAAACTTCTTAGGAAAGCTACCTGCTTCTATGGAAACCTCTAAACTATATGGAATTGAACTGGATTCCATTACAGGACGAATCGCAAAACAGCTTTATCAGAAAGCAAACATTGCCGTCGAAGGCTATGAGAAGACTTCTTTGCCTGACAGTTTCTTTGATATTGCGATCGGTAACGTGCCTTTCGGACAGTTTAAGGTATCCGACAAACGATATGATCGATTGAACTTCAATATTCATGATTATTTCTTTGCCAAGAGCATCGACAAGATTCGTCCCGGTGGTTTGATCCTTTTTGTCACTTCAAGATATACGATGGATAAAGCCAATTCCTCGGTCCGTAAATATATCAATGAACGATGTGAATTACTAGGAGCGATCCGTCTTCCCAATGATACCTTCAGTGAAAGTGCCAATACCAAAGCTGTCAGTGATATCCTGATCCTAAAAAAGCGAGAAAGACAGATGATCAATGATGCTTCATGGCTTTATACACAGACCGACGAAAAAGGACACACTTACAACACCTACTTTCATGAACATCCTGAGATGGTGCTTGGTCATTTTAAAATGGCAAAATCCATGTACGGTCGTGATGATCTGACTGTCATCCCATTTGAAGATATTCCGCTCAAACGATCATTGGAAGAAGCAATCACGCACATTCATGGGCAAATTGATGAAATGGTCTTTGACGAAACCGTGATCGATGAACCGGAAGATACCATCGTTACGATACCGGCTGATCCAACGGTCAGAAACTTCAGTTACACGATTGTTGATGGAGATATCTACTTTAGAGAAAACAGTGTCATGAGCAAGATCGAGCTATCACAGATCGCTAAAAATCGAATCATTGGCATGATAGAAATCCGAGATTGTGTACGTGAATTGATCGAATATCAAAAAGATGACTATGATGAAAAGATCATTTCAGAACAGCAACAGAAGCTAAACGATCTTTATGATACCTTTACAGAAAAGTATGGATTGATCAACTCTCGTGGTAATAGTTTAGCTTTTAGAGAAGATAGTGCCTACTATCTGCTTTGTTCCTTAGAGAACATCAATGAAGATGGAACATTAAGGTCAAAGGCAGACATGTTTACAAGAAGAACGATTCGTAAACATGTTGTCGTTGAAAAAGCAGAAACTTCCAATGAAGCCTTGATGTTGTCTCTTTCAGAAAAAGGACAAATTGATTTTGATTATATGCATCAATTAACAGGTTTTGACAAAGAGAAGATGATCCATGATCTAAAAGGAGTTATTTATCGAATCCCTCACATTGATGATGAAGACGATATCTACGTAACTGCGGATGAATACCTAAGTGGGAACGTCCGTGAGAAACTAAAGATAGCCTCTCTTTCCGCCGAGATCGATCCAAGCTATAAGGAAAATGTAGAAGCTTTGAAACAAGCCATGCCACAAGATCTAACTGCTTCAGAAATTGAAGTCCGAATTGGTGCCACATGGATAGAACCAAAATTCTATCATGATTTTCTAGTTGATCTTCTTTCCCCATCTTCATTTATCCAAGAAAGGATTCAGTTGTCTTATTCTTCCGCAACGGCTGAATGGAACATATCCAACAAGAACTGGGATCGAGGAAATGCCAAAGCCGAAAAGACCTACGGAACACATAGAGCCAATGCGTATCGATTGATCGAAGACTGTCTAAATCTAAAAGCAACCAAGATCTTTGATTATGAATATGATGAAGATGGTAAAAAAGTGGCTGTTCTAAATAAGAAAGAAACGATGATTGCCCAACAGAAGCAGGATTCAATTAAGGAAGCTTTTACGAACTGGATATGGAAAGATTTTGATCGCAGAGAACATCTGGTCAAGAGATACAATGAGCTATTCAATTCAATACGCCCTCGTGAATATAATGGAGATCACCTAGATTTTCCAAATATGAACAGTGAAATCTCATTACGAAAGCATCAAAAAGATGCGATTGCCCACATCTTATATGGTGGAAACACCTTACTTGCACACGTGGTGGGCGCAGGCAAGACTTTCGAAATGACGGCTGCTTGTATGGAATTGAAACGTTTAGGATTAGCACAAAAATCCATGTTTGTCGTACCCAATCATTTGATCGAGCAATGGGGTTCTGAATTTCTTCAGCTTTACCCTAGTGCCAATGTTTTGGTGGCAAGAAAGCAGGACTTTGAGAAAAGCAAACGAAAGACCTTCTGTTCTCGCATAGCCACGGGCGAATGGGATGCCGTCATCATTGGGCACAGTCAATTTGAAAAGATCCCCGTTTCCGTAGAAAGACAACGAAAGCTCATTGAAGACCAGATCGAAAGCATCACGAAAGGTATCCGAGAACTTCGGGAAAACAATGGCGAGGGTTACTCGATCAAACAAATGGAAAAGACCAAAAAAGGACTGAAAAAACGTTTAGAAAAGCTCAATAGTGATGAGAGAAAAGACGATGTCATTTCCTTTGAAGAACTTGGAATCGATCGTTTATTTGTCGATGAGAGTCATAACTACAAGAACTTATTCCTGTATACAAAGATGAGAAACGTAGCCGGACTGTCACAGACCGAGGCACAAAAATCATCTGACATGTTCATGAAATGTCAATATCTTGATGAAATAACGGGTGGAAAAGGGGTCGTGTTTGCAACAGGAACACCAATCAGTAATTCCATGACCGAGATGTATACGATTCAGCGTTACCTCCAATATGGAACATTGAAGCAGCATGGATTGGAACATTTCGATAGCTGGGCTTCTACATTTGGCGAAACGGTCAGTGCAATCGAGCTTGCTCCTGAAGGAACCGGATATCGTATGAAGACAAGATTTGCTCGTTTCTTCAATCTTCCGGAATTGATCTCCATGTTCAAAGAAGTTGCCGATATCAAGACCGCTGATATGCTGAATCTTCCTACACCAAACGCTCACTATCACAATGTTGCTGTTAAACCAAGCGAAGAACAAAAAGTAATCGTAGCTGAACTAGCCCAGCGTGCACAAAATGTACGTGATGGGAATGTCGATCCAACCGAAGATAACATGTTAAAAATCACCAATGATGGAAGAAAACTAGCATTGGATCAACGCCTTGTCGATCCTTCCCTTGATGATTATCCACATGGAAAGGTCAATGCTTGTATCGATAATGTCTTACGCATCTATGAAGAAACAAAAGATAAAAAATCAACGCAGCTTATCTTCTGTGATATGTCCACACCATCCAAAACATCCAAAGCTTTTCTTGAACAAATCGAACAAAATGAATCGGTTCCGTTCATGAATGTTTATGACGATATCTTTCAAAAACTAATCCATAGAGGCGTTCCTTCCAGCGAGATTGCTTACATCCACGATGCAGCAACCGATGCAAAAAAGAAGGAACTTTTTTCTAAGGTTCGTGAAGGAAAGGTACGAATTCTTTTAGGTTCGACACAAAAAATGGGAGCAGGAACTAACGTACAAGACCTGCTGATTGCTTCTCATGACCTTGATTGTCCATGGCGACCTAGCGATCTGGAACAACGTGCTGGAAGGATCATTCGTCAGGGAAACACGAACACAGATGTGGATATCTATCGCTATGTCACCGAACAAACATTTGATGCGTATCTCTATCAGCTTGTGGAGAACAAACAAAAATTCATCTCACAGATTATGACAAGCAAATCTCCGGTCCGTTCCGCAGAAGATATTGACGAAGCTTCATTGAGCTATGCAGAGATCAAAGCCCTAGCAAGTGGTAATCCAAAGATCAAAGAAAAGATGGATCTTGACATACAGGTCAATAAATTAAAACTTGCCAAAGCAAACTATCTCAGTGAGAAATATGACTTGGAAGATAAGATCATCAAATACTATCCGAGCAAGATTTCCACACTTAAAGAACGGATTGCTTCCTATGAAAAAGACATCGAACAGACGCCAGAAGTAACGGAGTTTCCTGGAATGACGATCAAGGGAAAACGATATGAAGATAAAGAAACAGCTGGGAAAGCATTATTGATTACCTGTAAATCGATTCAAGATACCACGCCGCAAAACATTGGTGAGTATCGCGGTTTTAAAATACAAGTTTACCATGATCCATTCTTTCATATGTATACGCTATTATTGGTGAAGAATCTTGCACATAAGGTAGAACTAGGAAACGACATTTATGGAAATATTACCCGCCTGGATAATGCAATCAATGGCTTATCGAAGAAACTTGAAATCGAAAAAAATCTTCTAGAAAACACACTGAATCAATATGAAAATGCCAAAGAAGAAGTCAAACGTCCTTTTGATAAAGAAGACGAACTACAAGAAAAAAGCAATCGATTATCGGAATTAAACAAGGAGCTGGATATAGGAAACAAAGATGAAAAGGAAGCAGCAGTATTTGAAAGTTGTGAGATAGCACAAAATGATCGCACATGTTATGAACGATGATGAGGTAAAAATGAAAAAACAATATATCAAAAAAGAAGATCTGGCAAGAGTAAAAGAACTCGATCTTCTTACGTATTTCAAAATGTATGCCCCACAAGAACTTATCAGAAATGGACGTAACGATTATATAACCAGAACACATGGTTCCCTCCATATTTCAAATGGATTATGGTGCTGGTGGGCAAAAGGGATCGGAGGTAGAAATGCTTTAAAATATTTAATTGAAGTAGAAGGAAGAGGCTTTCTTGAAGCTGCTCTATATCTAAAAAACTTGCTCGATCATCAGCCGCCAGAAGAGATACAACCAGTTTGTAAATCTATCTATAAATTTAGACTGCCTCGAGCTAATCTAACTAATGATATTGTAAAAAAATATCTGATCAATGAAAGAAAGATTGATAAAGAAGTGGTGGATTACTGTATCAATCATTATCTGATATATGAAGCTGCACAGGATCATTCCATCGTTTTTATCGGATTTGATCATGAACAACGAGCAAAGTTTGCATGCATACGTTCGACAAATTCTGACAAAAAGAAAGATCTGCCAGGAAGCAATAAACAATATAGTTTTCGTATTCAAAATAAAGAATCAAATATTCTTCATGTATTCGAAGCTCCGATCGATCTTTTATCATATCTAACCTTAGAAAAACAACGACATCGGCAATTCGGTAAAGACAATTATCTATCGATCAATGGGGCAAGCATTATTGGCAAATCTATTGAAAATACTTCCCTGCCGATTGCTTTATCAGATGTATTAAAAAACTATGAAATCCATTCGATCCACCTTCATTTGGATGATGATAAAGCTGGTAAAGATACCACAGATAAAATTATTTATCATTTAAAAGATCAATATGAGGTCTTTGATGATAAGATCACCGGTTATAAAGATGTAAATGAGTATTTGATAAAGAAATGTTCTAAGGAAAAGCAGCAATATGTAAAATAACAAATCATACATTTCAAAAAACTTTTCAATTGCTTCATAATGATGTAGAAGAAATTGGAAGGAATGGATGATATGGATCTGCTCGATAAAATGTATCATGGGCGTTTTTGTGCCAGCGCTTTGAAAGAAAATCAAAGCATTGAGTATCAGCAATGTTTAAAAAAGATCGATGAACAAGTAAGGAAGATTGAAGAAGTTCTATCCAAAAAAGATAAGTACTTATTGAATGATCTGCAAGATCTTTATTCAGCATTACTAAGTGAAGAAACAAAACACTTTTTCAAGCTTGGCATTTCTTTTCAACAGGAATATCAAATGGAAGTTAAAAAGTATTATCAAAAATATATAAAGGAAGAGTAAGTACAACAAAAATTTTTAGGAACTGACAATGAGTATTTTCTTCTTTTTTTATTGAAGTTACATAGAAAGAGGGAAAATATATCAATATTTTGATATGGGGGGAAGTGATGCTATATGTAAGAAATTGTGCTAAGGATAAAAGTTTTTTTGTTTACTTTATGCTATCTTTAAGAAAAAAGTTATCTACGTTGTAAATAAGAATTATGGTGTTATTTTATACATGAAAAATATAGAATTTGCTTTTAATGTTTTACTACAAATTATGGATTTTATATGAATAATGAATCTATATTGATTTTCATTTAGAAAACATTATACAATATCTATGTAATGAAGAATAAAATGCTTAATATTTAAAGCAGAAATAATGTTAGATTAGTTCTTAATTACTGGAATAATAAAACTAGTATTTTTATTGGAAAATAAGAAATGAGGGGTTTTTTTGGCACTAGTATCGGATAAATTTACAAGAATTAATTTTCTTTATAACATCAATGATTTAAATAATTTGATTAGTATTTTTGAACATGGGATATTATCCAAAAATTCATTACGGAAAAAAAGAATTAAGACATATATTGATATTTCTAATTCAGAAGTACAAAAGAGACGTGAAGAAAAAAATGTACCTAATCATGCTTCATTACATTCTTACGCAAATCTCTATATAGATGCTAGAAATCCAATGATGTATTTTGAAGTAATGACAAGAGATATTGATAGCTTGTGTGTAATTTGTGTTGATAAAAGAATTCTTGATCTTGATAATGTTGTTGTGACAGACCGAAATGCTGCAGCTGAATTTGCCCAATTTGAAGAACCAAAAAACGCAATTAAATTTTTAGATTTTGACAAGATTTTTGCAAAATATTGGACTCATCCTTGTCCTATCACTCAAAGTGAATTAAAAGCAATAAAGTGTGCTGAAGTATTAGTTCTTGACAAAATTCCAGTTAGCTATTTGATCAAAATTAAAGTAGCAACAAATAAGGCAAAAGTACATGTTGAACAAATGCATTTGAATGTCCCTGTGGAAATTGATAGTAATATTTTCTTTCGATAGTTATCTTATTTTACGTTAAAGAAAGGAGAACATAGTATGATTAGTGTAAAAATCGGTGACATCTTTGATTCAAATATGGATGTTCAGGTTAATACGGTAAACTGTGTTGGTGTTATGGGTAAAGGTATCGCAAAAAGATATAAAGAAAAATATCCGAAAATGTTTGAAGAGTATAAAAACTTATGTGATAAGAATGAACTAACAACGGGTATTCTATATCCATACTATGAGAATCATAATGTGAAAATTATAAATTTTCCCACTAAGCAACATTGGAGATCCCCATCAAAACTTGAATATATTTTAGATGGTTTAGATTGGTTCATAAATCACTACCAAGAATTAAACATAAAATCAATAGCATTTCCTCCATTAGGATGTGGTAATGGAGGATTAGATTGGCAAACCGTAGGTCCTTTAATGTATCAAAAACTTTATAATTTACCTTTAGATATTGAAATATATGCACCATTTGGAACAAAAAAGGAATATTTGTCTGAAAATTATCTGCTTAATACAAAAAGTAAAGCATTAAATACTGGCATCATTAATAAACCAATTAACAAAAACTGGTTGTTAGTTTTACAGTTGGTAAAGTACTTATCTAATTCAAAATATAATATTAAAGTAGGACGTACGATTTTTCAAAAAATTTGCTATATAGTAACAAGATATGGTACTGACTTAGATTTGAATTTTAACAAAGGATATTATGGGCCTTATTCTTCTGAAATAAAGAAAATGATAACGATTTTATCGAATCATAATTTAATCACTGAAAAAGAATATGGAAAGATGATGCTTATTACAGTAAATGAAAATTTTTCCATTGACCCAAAAGACTATTCAGATATCGATAAGGAGAATATCAATAAAACCTATAAATTATTTCAAAAAATCAAAAATACTGAACAGGCTGAATTAATAACAACCATATTATTTTCATACGATCAATTGGTTCTAAAGCATAAAAATATAACAGAAAATTATTTATATGAATATATTATTAATTGGAAAAAAAATTACAATAAT
>OLRK01002505.1_pt1 | contig 11363 bp, 8 predicted proteins | sample 1672911 | NCBI WGS metagenome assembly OLRK01 (sample SAMEA3136736, study PRJEB25190) | human gut metagenome | biome: human gut; feature: human-associated habitat; material: faeces | place: Austria | collected 2013
CCGCGCATTTTCCTCCATCAGAACGCATTCTTCTTTCAGCGCAGCTGCCATTCCCATGATTGCCGGAACGTTCTCCGTACCCGGACGTTTTCCCCGTTCCTGACCGCCGCCCTCCATAAGACTGCAAAGCTCCATTCCTCTTCTGGCATACAATACGCCAATTCCCCTGGGGCCATGAAACTTATGTGCCGAAAGAGACAAAAGATCAATATTTTGTTTTTTCACATTCACAGGTATATGTCCAACAGCCTGCACAGCATCTGTATGAAAAAGTACTCCATGGGCACGGCACACTTCACCGATTTTAGCAATAGGAAGAATAGATCCAATCTCATTATTGGCAAACATTGTAGTAACAAGGCATGTATCCGGACGAATTGCCGCCTGTACCTGTTCTGCCGTAATATTTCCTTCCTCACCTGCATCCAGAAGCTCAACCTCAAATCCCTGCTCTTTCAGCTTTCTTAATGTGTAAAGCACTGCATGATGCTCAAACGCAGTAGAAATAATATGCTTCTTATTCTGCTTCTCACCAAGCATAGCCGCAGATATAATTGCCTGATTGTCAGATTCCGTTCCGCCTGATGTAAAATAAATCTCTTTTGGCGTACATCCAAGACAGCGTGCAATCTGCTCTCTTGCAGTCTGCAGTGCATCATTTGCTTCCATACCGATCTGGTGAAGACTGGATGGATTCCCGTAAGTATTTTCCATTGAGGAAACCATAGCCTCCATAGCCTTATGGCTTATTTTAGTTGTTGCCGCATTGTCTGCATATATTCCGTCCATATCTCAAAATCCTCTATTAATTAGAAACCCATTTTTTCTTATAAAACGGACATGTTGGCTGCCATCTGGGACTTTCACAGTAATCATTTACAACATAGGCGCAAACAATCTCAGTATGCTCTGCATTGCCCGCACTGCAATATTTCTGCCTCTGCAGAATTCCAGTGTCACTGGATTGCAGTAATCCAGGGTATCTGTAAAGTCTTTTTTAATGTCCCCGATCACCTTGTTGCGGTAAATCCACACTCCATCCTCAAAGTGAAGATAAAGGCTGCGGTAATCCAGGTTAATCGTTCCCACCACGCCAATCTCATCATCGCACACAAAGGACTTTGCATGAAGAAATCCCGGCTGATACTCATAAATCTTTACCCCAGCCTCAAGCAGCTGCTCATAGTAAGACTGGGTAAGAAGAAATACCAGCTTCTTGTCCGGAATTCCCGGTGTCATCAGACGCACATCCACACCGCTCTTCGCCGCAAGGCAAAGGGCAGTCATCATCTCATTGTCGATAACCAGATAGGGCGTACAGATGTACACATAATCTCTGGCACGATTGATGATGTTCAGATAAACATTCTCACCCACTGTCTCATTGTCCAAAGGGGAATCGCAGAAAGGCTGGATAAATCCATCCCCCTCAAAAGCCTCCGGGTGCCATACATGGGGCAGATATTCCTCCAAGCTGCTGTCCTGGCGATTATTGGTTACCACATTCCACATGTGAAGGAACATGGCGGTCATATTCCAGACTGCCTCGCCTTTCAGCATGACAGCTGTATCTTTCCAGTGGCCGAAGCGCTCCTTCTGGTTAATGTACTCATCTGCCAGGTTCACCCCGCCTGTAAATCCCACGTAACCGTCAATGATACAGAATTTCCTGTGGTCACGGTTGTTCTGGATAATGTTCAGGATCGGACGGAAAGGATTGAACACCTGACACTTGATGCCCTTCGCCCGCATGGTTTCATAATATTTATGAGGAAGTGTGGTAAGACAGCCCATGTCATCATAGATCAGACGGACGTCCAGCCCTTCCTTAACTTTCTTCTCCAGAATATCCAGAATGGTTCTCCACATGACCCCATCATGGATAATAAAATATTCAATAAAAATGTAATGCTGCGCCTGCTCCAGTTCCTTCACAAGAACCGGGAACATATCGTCTCCCACCTGGAAATATTCCGCTGTGGTGTTTCCATGGGCAGGATAGCCGGAATTCCGATATATATAGTCCGACTGATTGCAGGCAGAGGCATCTTCCATTCTTAGCTGTTCATGAAGGTCAGGTTCTGTCTGCAAAAGATTGCTGGATTTCGCCAGCATATCATTAAACCGCTCCTGCATATAAGCCGCAATTCTGGAACGTCCAAATACCAGATAAAGAACAAGGCCAAATACAGGCAGGCACAAAATCAGCATGGTCCAGGCCAGTTTATACGAGGGATTGATCTTTCGGTTTACAATCACCAGAACCACAAGAATACTGATTGCATCCAACGCGATAGACATATATCTGGAATAGCCTGCAAGGCGGAGAAAGATGGTCAGCAGCCAGCCAAGCTGTACTGCCATCGCAAATACCACATAAAAAATCCGGTTAAACAGAAGCTTGGCAATTTTCTTCAGAATCATCATAAGTCTTTCTTTCCCTCATTTAAAAATCCCTGACTGAATGCAGCCAGGGATTTTTGCGCACAATTAATTATATTTACGTTTTCTTGCGGCTTCAGATTTTTTCTTACGACGAACGCTTGGTTTCTCGTAATGCTCTCTTTTGCGGATTTCCTGCTGGATACCTGCTTTTGCACAGCTTCTCTTGAATCTGCGAAGAGCGCTATCTAAAGTCTCGTTTTCTTTTACGATAACGTTTGACATAGACTCACACCTAACCTCCCTCCAGTTGTAGATTGTGCTAAAATACAACTGTCTGGGTATTTTTCTTGCACGAACATTATTATATATCATACAGTCGGGGTTCGTCAACAACTTTTGGTTTAATTTTACAAAAAATTTTGACGAATTTCCCGCAGGCCAGGGTGCAGTTATGAACAGATCTTCTAGTGAAGCTGTCCTTCCAGGATTCCGGCAACTGCTGCAATGGCTTCATCTGCTTTTTCCGGATTCTTTCCGCCGGCCTGAGCCATGTTCGGACGGCCGCCGCCGCCACCGCCAACGATAGCTGCCACTGCCTTGATCAGGTTGCCCGCATGTGCTCCTGCTTTCTGTGCGGAATCCGTAGCCATTGCAAGAAGGCTTACCTTGCCCTCGTTCACTGCTGCAAGAACTACAACGCCCTCACCAAGCTTCTCTTTAAGCTGGTCACCAAGATCACGAAGTCCGTTCATGTCAACGCCCTCTACCTTGGCAGCAAGAAGCTTCACGCCTTTTACTTCCACAACCTGGTTCATAACATCCCCAAGAGATCCCTGAGCCAGCTTGCTCTTCAGAGACTCGTTCTCGCTTGCAAGAGCTTTCATCTCACCCTGAAGGTGTGCAATCTTCTCAACCATCTCAGAAGGAGTGGTCTTCAGAGCCTTAGCAGCCTCGTGAAGAAGTGCTTCCTGTTTCTTATAGTATTCCAGAACGCCGCTGCCAGTCAGTGCCTCAATACGGCGCACGCCTGCAGCGATACCGGACTCAGATACGATCTTGAACAGCATAATGGAGCTTGTGTTTGCAACGTGGGTACCGCCGCAAAGTTCTTTGGAGAAATCGCCCATGGATACCACACGTACCTTCTGGGAATACTTCTCGCCGAACAGTGCCATAGCGCCGGATTTCTTTGCTTCCTCAACGCCCATGATGTCTGTGTGGACCTCAAGGCCAGCCTGGATCTGCTCATTTACGATTTTCTCTGTTTTCTCAATCTCCTCAGGTGTCATAGCTGTAAAGTGAGCGAAGTCAAAACGAAGTCTGTCCGCAGTTACCAGGGAACCTTTCTGCTCTACATGGGAACCAAGAACCTCTTTCAGGGCTTTCTGAAGAAGGTGTGTTGCACTGTGGTTCTTCTCGATGTCTTTTCTTGCGGCAACGTTTACTTTCAGGGAAACAGTCTCACCCTTGGAGATCATGCCGGATTCCATATGTCCTACATGGCCGAATTTGCCGCCGCGAAGCTTGATGGTATCTTCCACAACGAATCTGCCGTTTGCAGTCTCGATCACACCGGTATCTCCAACCTGTCCGCCCATGGTAGCGTAGAAAGGTGTTTTCTCTACGAAAATGGTGCCTTTCTGGCCTTCCATCAGGGAATCCACGATCTCATCCTCTGTTGTGAGAACAGTAACCGGGGACTCAAAGGAAAGGTGGTCATATCCAACAAACTCTGTGGTTACAGAGGTGTCGATCTGGTCATATACAGTTGCGTCAGCACCCATATAGTTGGTTACCTCACGGGAGGAACGTGCTTTCTCTCTCTGCTCATCCATAGCAGCCTTGAAGCCTTCCTCGTCGATCTCATAGCCTTTTTCCTCAAGGATCTCCTTGGTCAGGTCAAGAGGGAATCCGTAGGTGTCATATAATTTGAATGCGTTCTCGCCGGAAAGAGTCTTCTCTCCTGCTGCATTCATAGCTTCTTCCATATCTGCCAGGATGCGAAGTCCCTGGTCGATGGTCTTGCCAAACTGATTCTCCTCGTTGGTAAGAACGTTGAAGATGAACTCTTTCTTCTCTTCCAGCTCTGGATATCCGTCTTTGGAACCGCTGATCACTTCTGCACTTAAGGTTGCAAGGAAGTTGCCCTCGATTCCAAGAAGTCTTCCGTGTCTTGCTGCACGGCGGATCAGACGGCGAAGTACGTATCCTCTTCCCTCATTGGTCGGCATGATTCCATCGGAAATCATGAATGTAGCGGAACGGATATGGTCTGTGATCAGACGGATGGAAACGTCGTCCTCATGGTGTACGCCGTATTCCTTGCCTGAAATCTTGCTTACCAGGTTACGAAGGGAACAGATGGTGTCTACATCGAAAATAGAATCTACGTCCTGGACAACAACTGCCAGACGCTCAAGTCCCATACCGGTATCAATGTTCTTCTGCTTCAGGGTTGTGTAGTTGCCGTTTCCGTCATTCTCAAACTGGGTAAATACGTTGTTCCATACTTCCATGTAACGGTCGCAGTCGCATCCTACTGTACATCCTGGCTTGCCGCAGCCGTATTTCTCTCCGCGGTCATAGTAGATCTCTGAACATGGACCGCATGGACCTGCGCCATGCTCCCAGAAGTTGTCCTCTTTGCCGAATTTGAAAATACGCTCTGCCGGAATTCCGATTTCTTTGTTCCAGATATCGAAAGCCTCGTCATCCTCAAGGTATACAGACGGGTAAAGACGGTTCGGATCCAGTCCAACTACCTCTGTTAAAAACTCCCAGGACCAGTGAATGGCTTCTGTCTTAAAGTAATCTCCAAAAGAGAAGTTTCCAAGCATCTCGAAGAAGGTACCGTGACGTGCTGTCTTACCTACATTCTCGATATCGCCTGTACGGATACATTTCTGACAGGTACTTACTCTTGTACGCGGTGGTTTCTCTGCTCCTGTGAAATATGGTTTCAGTGGTGTCATTCCTGCGTTGATCAGCAGGATGCTTTTATCGCCCTGTGGAACCAATGGAAAGCTTTTCAGTACAAGATGTCCCTTGCTCTCCATGAAATCCAGAAACATTTTTCGAAGTTCGTTTACTCCGTATTTCTTCATTTCAAATCTCCTCCTACGCAATAAAGAAGTGCATTTCCTCTTTGGGTGCAGAAGCCGCAGCTGCTGCACCGGAAATGCTTGCATAGTCTATATGATATCATAGATCTTTATTACGGTCAAAATTATTTTGTAAATACTTTATTGAATTTCTTCTTTCCTCTCTTGAGGACAACGCCGTCACCTGTAAGGGCATCCTTGGAAAGTACATGCTTGATGTCCATTACTTTCTCGCCGTCTACAGAAACGCCGCCCTGCTCGATGGCTCTTCTTCCCTCGGAACGGGTGGTTACCAGTACGGATTTTACAAGAAGGCTGATCAGGTCGATGTTTCCTTCCTCATCAAAATCCTCTGCTGCAAGCTCAGTAGTTGGCATATGCTCTGTGTCTGCTCCGCCTGCGAAAAGGGCCTTTGCCCCTGCTTCTGCTTTCTTTGCTTCCTCAGTTCCGTGAACAAGCTCGGTCAGCTGGAATGCAAGGATCTCTTTTGCCTTATTCAGCTGGCTGCCTTCCCATTTCTCCATCTCCTGGATTTCTTCTAACGGAAGGAAAGTAAGAAGCTTCATGCATTTGATCACGTCTGCGTCATCTACATTTCTCCAGTACTGATAGAAATCAAATGGAGAGGTCTTATTCGGATCAAGCCATACAGCGCCGGACTGTGTTTTGCCCATCTTCTTGCCCTCAGAGTTCAGAAGAAGGGTGATGGTCATAGCGTATGCATCTTTGCCAAGCTTACGGCGGATCAGCTCTGTACCGCCGAGCATGTTGCTCCACTGGTCATCGCCTCCAAACTGCATGTTGCAGCCGTATTTCTGGTACAGCATGTAGAAATCATAGCTCTGCATGATCATGTAATTGAATTCCAGGAAGCTTAAGCCTCTTTCCATACGCTGCTTGTAGCACTCAGCAGTCAGCATACGGTTGACGGAAAAGTGGGCGCCAACCTCGCGAAGAAGCTCTACATAGTTCAAATTCATCAGCCACTCTGCATTGTTTACCATGAGTGCCTTGCCATCGGAAAAATCAATAAAACGCTCCATCTGTTTCTTGAAGCAGTCGATATTGTGCTGGATGGTTTCCTTGGTCAGCATCTGACGCATATCGGTTCTTCCGGATGGGTCACCGATCATACCGGTTCCGCCTCCAAGAAGGGCGATTGGTCTGTTTCCTGCCATCTGAAGACGCTTCATCAGGCAAAGTGCCATAAAGTGTCCTACATGAAGGCTGTCTGCGGTAGGGTCAAATCCGATGTAGAAGGTAGCCTTACCGTTGTTTACCATTTCCTTAATCTCATCTTCGTCAGTTACCTGGGCGATGAGCCCTCTGGCTTTCAGTTCTTCCCAAACTGTCATGTTATTTTCCTCCTGAATAAAAAAATACCCGGTTCCTTTTGTCCCTTTAGGACGAGAACCGGGTCCCGCGTTACCACCTAAATTTACAGAAAGCTCGCACTTCCTGCCTCGATAAGTGACTGTATCAATCACCCCGGCATGATAACGTATGCCACTCCGTTGCAGCCTACTTGGTACGTTCCTGCATTCCTTTATCACAGGAAAACCGTTCGGTGCAAAGCTCCGGGATGTATTCGCCTGTATTCTTCTCTGGGGTTCTGCATGCGCCTCTCACCATCCGGCAGCTCTCTGTAAGCTCTTCCCAGGGCTACTTGTTCCCTTCAAAGCCTTTGTCTTTTAATACTTGCAAGTATACAAAGGCTGTCTGTTTTTGTCAAGGAATTTACCAGGATGCTTTCACAACTTAACGTATTACAGCAATTATAAAGATACTTTTTCAAACAGGCTTCAAGGACTCCCACACGCCTTTTTCTTCGAAATCTCTGGCTGCTTTCGCCGCACCTTCCACGATTCCCAGATCATACTCCAGCATATCCAGAAGCCGGATGGCATTTCTCGAGGTCGCCCGTCCTTTTTTCAGGATATAGGAAAATACCACTTCTTTTTCCTTTACTTCTTCCTCGAAATGATAGTTGTCATACAAGTCCTCTAAAATGTACGACAGCTCAATATCATGGGTTGCCGCAAAAGGAATCACCCAGTTCTGGTGCAGCGCTGCCAGAATCCGGGAGGAGGCCGCAATCCGCTCGATGGTGTTGGTTCCTCTTAGTACCTCATCAATGATACAAAGAAGCGGCTCTGGCTTTTTGCTCTCATCCAAGATTCTTTTCAGGGATTTGATCTCCACAATGAAATAACTCTCTCCGCTTTCTATATCATCCCGAAGAGCCATGGATGTCATCACCTTCAAAAAAGGTGCCCGGTAAGAAGAGCAGGTGCAGGTTCCAAGAGTCTGGGCCAGAATGCTGTTCATGGCCACATTTTTCAGGAAGGTGGACTTGCCGGATGCGTTGGAGCCAGTCACAAGGGTTCCGCCGGATACCTGGAAGCTGTTGGCAACCGCCTCTGTAAGTAAAGGATGGTAAAGGTCCTCCACCTGCATCTGGATCCGGGAAGCAGTCCAGGTATGTTCATCCGCCCTATTCTCCAAAATCCCGGTAGCTTTCCAGGTATCATGTGCTTTCTCTTGGAGCCTGGAACTTTCCTTTTTCTGATGTCCATCCACAAACTCCGGCCGACACCACAGAGAAAGCATTTCCCGGAAAGAGGCAATGGAAATACAGGCGTCCAGTTCCCCAATATTGTCAATCAGCTTCATAATCGCTTCCGTTTTTCCCTGTACTTCTTTCAGCAGACTGTTGTACACCAGAATATCCACATGCGTCAGAAGCCGGACATACTCCATCACGATCTGGGAGGGATCCCCTCCGTCCGTATTTTTGCTGGTCAGGAAAAAGGACTTGCGGCTAAGTCCTGCAAAGGCTGCTTTCGCCTCCGCGATGGCTTCCATCTGCTCTTTTACCTCTGGCCATTTTACATTCTTCATCTCTTCCGCCACGGAAAGCATGCGAAGCAGATGGGTAAAACAATCCAGATAGGCTTCAATCAGGCTTCTGTCATTTCCCGTATAATAAATGGTAATGTTCGCCACCATAAGCACCAGAAATATGAAAAATCCCACCAGCGGATTCAAAGGGAGAAGCACAGCCAGATCCAGCAGGATCAATGTCAGCATGAATACATGGATCCCTGTTTTCACCTTAGGAGAACTGTTTAAGGCCAGCACCGTATCGGACAGGGAACCCAGCCTTGTTTTTCCCACCTTGGAAAGATGCAGCTGCATTTCCTCCCGTTCCTTTGTATGAGAGGAAAAAAACTCCACCAGCTTTTCCCGTTCCTCCAGTTCTTCCCTGGAAAATACAGGACGCCGCATCATATCATAAAGCACATCCTCTCCCGGTGAGGAAACAGTCTGGTTCACCATTTTATACAGGCGGTCCATATCCAGATCATTCCAGGTAATGTCGTCTATAACAAAACCCTCTTTTTCTTTTCTGCGAAAATAATGGGAAATCTGCTCCAGGTCTCCTGCTTCATACTGTCTTTTGGAGGGCTTTCCCCAGTTTCTGCGGATCCGCTCCAGGGTGTTGTTTTTGATCTTCCGATTCTCATAAAAGATCCATAAAACAAATAGCAGGACTAAGCCTGCTATTGTCAGGATCGCGGATAAATAGGGATTCATCCTTTCTCCTCTCTTATACCCAGTCTACAAAGAATGTGTGATCCTTGTAAACTTCATATACAACCTTATCGAAATTTAAGGGCTGTTTCGCGAAAGCAGAATTCATCATGAAATACTTGTAGTTGAAATCCTTGGCCTTCATGCCGCTTACCTTGCGGGCGGTTCCTTTGAGCACGTAAGCATTGAAGCTGTCAAGAGCCTCTTGTGCTGCCTTGTAGGCACTTGCGCGGTCCTCAAACTGTCCGTTGAGACGTTTCTGAAGGGAACCGTTTGTGACTACGGAGTACTGTCCTTTCTGATAAACCACATAGCGAACGTCAGACGGGAAACCTGCATCCAGGGTTCTGTTCAGAACGGTAAGGGCAACTGCCTTCATGCCTGCAAGTCCCTGATCTCCTGCTTCTGTTTCGCACACAGCTGCCAGAATGTCAAGATTGGATTTTGCTCCATTTGCAATTCCGGTATGTGTATTAAACTGACTCAGAATGGTATAATTGCGTTTGTGCTTCTGGTCATACCATGTGAAAGTGCTGCCTGTGGTCGTACTGCTCTGTTTCTCTGTTGCCACTCCATTACTGTCAAAGACGTAGGTCTTGCCGCTGATGGCAGCAGTGGTATTCATGTACATAACAGCGGAAGAAGTATTGAAATAATATTTCTTTCCGTTCAGGGTCAGCCAGCCGGTCTGAGCCTTACCGTTGCTTGGGTTAAAGTAATAATGTCTGGAACCTACATGTCCAAAGCCCTTCTCATAGCGCACGCCGCTTTTCTTGGAAAAATAATAGTAGCTTCCGCTTATTTTCTTCAGTCCGGTGTAGGCAATTCCGTTGCTTGTATTAAAATAATAGCTGTATTTGGTTTTGGAATCTTTATACCAGCCTGTTTTCATGGTACCATTGCTGTTAAAATAACGTTTCTGGCCTTTGGAATCTGTAAGCCAGCGACCTTTTATCATTGCGCCAGAACCACTGGTGAAATAATACTTCTTTTTGTTCAGGGTCAGCCAGCCGCGAACCATTCTTCCGTTGGAAGGATTAAAATACCTGGTAACGGTGGAACTTTTCAAAAATCCAGTGACCATTGCACCGGAGCCTCTGGTAAAATAGCGGACGTTTCTTCCTTTCGTATCTTTCTGCCAGCCCTTTAGCTGAACGCCCGTCTTGGCATCAAAATAATATTTCCTTCCTTTCAGGGTCAGCCAGCCCTTGTGCTTGGCACCGCTTGATGTTATGTAATAGGTCTTGCCGTTTATGGTCTTAAATCCAGCTGTAGCAGCCTGTACATCCTTTGATGTCATTGGCATGGCAAGAAGAACCAGCAGAACCAAAAGCGCCAGTACAGAAAACCAGTTTCCTTTTTTACTCTCTCTTTTCATAACAGATGTCCTCTCCATTTCAATCACTCCCCATGAGCGTGCCTCCAATTCCCCCCCCCGGAGCCGCACACTCTACCCCCAATGTGTGATTGGTAACTGTTCAATACCTTCACATTCACTGTGATTGTTACTTTCTGACAAATGAATGTGTCAATTTTGTTGCAAAGATTACAAAAATATTAAATTCATAATTATTATAGCTAATTTTTGTTTTTCTGTCAACTGCTTTGTCACACAGGAGCTGTCCCTTCCATATGATGAACTGTAAACATTTTCTGGAGGTTTCAGGCATGAGTGATTTAGCTGCAACAAACTGTGGCTGTGGTGAGGAAAGATCCGGATGCGGATGCAACAACGGATGTGGATGCGGCAATGACAATGGCTGCGGCTGCGGACTTTCCAACTGGGGAAATGGCTCCTGCGGATGCAACATTCTGTGGATCATTATTCTTCTTTGCGCATGCGGCGGAAACGGTTTCGGATGCAACAACGGATGCGGCAACGGAAATGGTGACTGCTGCTGGATCATCATTATCCTTCTGCTCCTTTGCGGCGGCTTAGGAAACGGATGCGGATGCTGATGTGACATTGCAAATCGGGACAGAGGCGCGGGGCCTCTGTCCCTTTTTCATAAGCGCTTCGGATTTTTTCCTGTTCTCCGCCGAAGCAATTTCAGCAATCGTTTTCTCTTTTATTTCATTTTTTCATTTTTCTTTCTCTGGTTTTCTTCATTCTCTTTGTCTTTCTGCTGGTTCTTTCTGCGGACGCATTCCAGATCCAGTTCGTAAATCGCGTTTCCATCTATGATCAGCTTTTCATTTTCTCTTCTCATGATCATCCCTCCTGGTATGCCACGAATGATTTTCAAACACGCGGGCTACGACAACCGAATTCGGGTGAAATAT
>OLRK01002509.1_pt1 | contig 11330 bp, 12 predicted proteins | sample 1672911 | NCBI WGS metagenome assembly OLRK01 (sample SAMEA3136736, study PRJEB25190) | human gut metagenome | biome: human gut; feature: human-associated habitat; material: faeces | place: Austria | collected 2013
TTCCATCCGTTGTATTTGTTACATGGATCCCCATATAGGTGTTGCTCGGAACCGGGTATACAGGCATTGGAAGAAGAGGACCTGTACGCTTATCAAGGATAATATAATCGCCCTTAGAACCGATGATCTTATAGCCCTTGATCCCCAGCATATCGGAGATCACCCCGCAACCAAGCCCTGCTGCGTTTACTACCCAGTGGGAAGAGAACTGCCCCTTTTTTGTTGTCAGAGTATAGATGCCATCCTCTGAGCGGTCAATGGCTGTAACCTCACAGCCAAAGTGATAGCTTACACCGTTTTCGCAGGCATTTTCCGCTAAAGCAATGGTATAATTAAAGGGATCAACAATGCCGCTGTTCTTTGAAAACATGGCAAATTCCCCCACAACTGCAGGCACCAGCTCATGAAGCCGCTCCTTGTCAATGAGCTCCAGGTTAGATGCCCCGTTTGCCTCGCCCTGCTTTATGGTGCGCTTTAAGGTATCCATATCCTCCTGGGTATTCCCCACCAGCACCTTGCCGCAGCGGATAAACTTAAAATCCAGCTCCTTTGAAAGCTCATCCATCATCTTGTTTCCTTCCACGCAGAGCTTTGCCTTTAGCGAACCGGTGTCATAAGCAAAACCGCCATGGACAACGCCGGAATTGCGGCCGCTGGTTTCATAGCACACGTCCAGATTTTTTTCCAGCACTCCGATTTTCAGGCGGTACCTTGACATCTCCCTGGCAACTGCGCTTCCTACTACGCCGCCGCCAATTATGAGCACATCATATAATTCTTTCATTCCTTTGCCCCTCCTATATTCATCCCATCAATATACTTTATATTTATCATATGTTTCAGGCTATGTCAATGATAGAGCCTCATTTATTTGGAGGTTTTATGGTTCTTTTCATAGTTTTTCTGAATGCCCTCTTTTTATTCATAGGACGAATTAAGGGGAAGCATTCAATGCTCCCCCTTATACCGGTTATCATTATACATAAGATGAAATTCCATGGCCTGCTGGGCCTCTACAGGCCTGCGGCCCTTAATAGCCTCAAAAATACTGCGGTGGGACAGAAGGGTCTGCTGATACTCTGTCTCCTGGACAGAGCCGGCAAAGACCCTGATCCCGTCTGTGATCACTGGAATCAGGTTTGTCATTACCAGGTTATGGCTCAGATTCGCGATCTGGGCATGAAACTGAGAATCCTTTTCCGCATAATCCTTCTTCTGCGCGATCAGATCCTCCATTTCCACCAGGACTGCCTCCAGCTCCTCTATCTCCTTATCGGCGGCATTCTGGGCTGCCAGGGCTGCAATAGGCGGCTCCAGCATCACGCGCACCTGGATCAGATCCTCCGTCAGCTTGCGCCTGTCCTCGATCATGGAAAAGCCCAGAGGGTCATCTGCCACCCCGTTTTTATCGGAAATAAAGGTTCCTGAGCCCTGGCGGATGGTAACAATGTTCCTGGACATCAGGATCCGCAGCGCCTCCCGCACTGTATTGCGCCCTACTCCCAGAGCCTCCGTCAGCTCTACCTCTGTGGGAAGCTTATCCCCCACTGTATAGCCCTTTTCCTGTATCATATCCAGAAGCTTTTTTGCAGTAAGCTCCCCAAGCGTCTGTTTCTCCATGGAACCTCCCCTCTGCGCCACCCTGAAAGCAGGCCTGTTATGCCTTCACGATCTGATAGCCAGCAGCCTTTGAAAGGCGGTTCATAATGGCCTGCCCGATATCATCCTGTGAAAAGCTTTCCGAAAAAATATAGTCTACTGCCAGATCATCAAATTCCCGCAGGAGCGCATAAAGATTATGGGCCACTGATGCAGGATTCTCCCTGGAGCCAATGCTGCGGATCATTCCGCCGCTGTACAGACCTCTTGATTCATCCGTACAGATGATTCCAACCTTAAATCCGGCTTCCAGCTTCTCCTGGGCCAGGCGGTTTACAGCCAGCGCCATATCCTCCCAGCGCTCTGCCTCCACCAGAGTCAGATCCGCCTTTGGGGCATAGTGTTTATATTTCATTCCCGGAGCTTTGGGACGCACGCCCTCTGCCATCGGGCCCAGGATTGCCGGGTCAATGGTGACTTCCCCCAAAACACGCTTCAGCATCTCCATCGTAATAGCGCCCGGGCGCAGTACAGCCGGGACTTCGCCGGATACATCCACAATGGTGGACTCCACACCGATCCCCACAGGCCCGCCGTCAATGATCATGTCAATACGCCCCTTCATATCCTGCCACACATGGTCAGCCGTTGTAGGACTTGGACGTCCGGATGTGTTGGCACTTGGGGCTGCCACAGGGACACCTGCCAATGCGATCAGCCGGTTTGCCACTGGATCGACCGGCATCCGCACCGCCACTGTCTCAAGGCCTCCGGTTGTCCCGTAGGGAACCTTCCCGCTTTTTGGAAAAATGATCGTAAGAGGGCCAGGCCAGAAGGCCTCCATCAGCTTTCTTCCCGCCTCCGGTATCTCCGACACAAGGGGTGCAACCTCCTCCATGCAGGAAACATGGGCGATCAGCGGATTGTCGGAGGGCCTTCCCTTTGCAGCATAAATCTTTCTGGCCGCATCCTCATCCAAGGCATTTCCTCCCAGCCCGTAAACAGTCTCCGTAGGAAAGGCTACCAGCCCCCCTTCCCTGAGGATCCGGGCCGCCTCCATAAGCTCCTCATCTTTTATATCAGATGTATCATTTACCTTAATCCGCTTTGTCTCCATTGTTTCAGCACCTCCGCAACTCTATCTTACTCTAGCACAAATACGGCCTTATGTCCACCCAATGAGTGCGGGCCAAAAAGACTGCAGCAGTTCAGCCAGAGGGAATCTTCCCTCCTTCTGAACTGCTGCAAAAGGTTAATGCTTTTTTTCTGCAGAATCGATCCGCACCAGGGCCCTGTGAAGCTTGGCCTCTGCCTGCTTAAAATCCCGGTTGGAAATCCCACTCTGTCCAAGGCGGGCCTCAGCCCGTTCCTTCGCTTTCCTGGCACGCTCTACGTCAATCTCATCGCTCCATTCCCAGGTGGTAGGAATCAGACGGCACTCCCCGTTCATCATAGACAGCATACCGCCAATGCAGGCGGCGCTGCGGCTCGTCCCGTCTTCCATCACTACCTGGGCGGTACCCATTCCAATGGCAGTGCAGTAGTTGCAGTGCCTTGCAAGGATTGCAAGATTGCCGTGGATGGTACGGCAGGATACGCTCTGAACCTGGCCGTCAAATACAGGCCCGTCCATGGACACAATCTGTAAATGGAAGGCTGCCATAGCCATCACCCTCCCTTCTACTGCTGTGCTTTGGCTTTTTCAAACACATCATCAATGGTTCCGGCAAAGAGGAAGCAGCTCTCCGGTATTTCATCACATTCGCCTTCCAGGATCTTCTTGAAGCCGCGGATAGTTTCCTTTAAAGGAACATACTGGCCCTTCATTCCTGTAAACTGCTCTGCAACAGAGAAGCTCTGAGAAAGGAAGCGCTGTACCTTACGGGCTCTTGCTACTGTCACCTTGTCCTCCTCTGACAGCTCGTCCATACCCATGATAGCGATAATATCCTGAAGCTCCTTATAGCGCTGCAGCACCTTCTGTACGGCGCGGGCTACCTGATAATGCTCCTCGCCTACTACCTCAGGTGAAAGAATACGGCTGCTTGAATCAAGCGGGTCTACAGCCGGATAGATACCCTGGCTGGAAATCTCTCGTGAAAGCACCGTAGTTGCATCCAGATGGGTAAATGTCGTTGCAGGAGCCGGGTCAGTCAGGTCATCCGCAGGCACATATACAGCCTGTACAGAGGTAATAGAGCCCTTCTTTGTGGAAGTGATACGCTCCTGAAGCGCACCCATCTCTGTTGCCAGTGTCGGCTGATATCCTACTGCAGACGGCATACGTCCAAGCAGGGCGGAAACCTCAGAACCAGCCTGGGTGAAACGGAAAATATTGTCAATAAACAGAAGCACATCCTGATTTTTTACATCCCGGAAGTATTCTGCCATCGTCAGTCCGGAAAGGCCTACTCTCATACGTGCCCCCGGAGGCTCGTTCATCTGTCCATATACCAGGGCTGTCTTATCAATAACGCCGCTCTCCTGCATCTCACCGTAAAGGTCATTTCCCTCACGGGTACGCTCGCCAACGCCTGTAAATACAGACAGGCCGCCATGGGCTGTTGCTACGTTGTGGATCAGCTCCATGATAAGAACTGTCTTTCCTACTCCGGCACCGCCGAAGAGGCCGATCTTACCGCCCTTTGCATAAGGGCAGATAAGGTCTACTACCTTGATTCCTGTTTCCAGTATCTCAGTTGCCGGCATCTGCTCCTCATAAGAAGGCGCCGGACGGTGAATTGCCCATCTCTCCTCTGTCTCCGGCGCCGGCTTTTCATCTACCGGTTCGCCAAGCAGGTTGAACACACGGCCCAGGCAGGCTTCGCCAACAGGCACTGTGATCGGGCCTCCGGTGTCAACTGCATCTGTACCGCGCACAAGACCATCTGTGGAGCTCATGGCGATACAGCGGGCAACGTCATCACCAATCTGCTGTGCTACCTCCGCGATCAGGCGGCGGCCGTTCACATCAATCTCAATCGCATTCAGCAGTGCAGGAAGCTCCCCTTCCTTGAAACGGATGTCCAATACAGGGCCCGTTACCTGCACCACCTTTCCTATATGTTTCTCATTCATACGTGAATCTCCTTATCAGGGCTCCTCCGCACCGGCCACGATCTCAGTGATCTCCTGAGTGATGCTGGCCTGACGCGCCCTGTTATAATAAAGGCTGAGCTGTTCTATCATCTCGCCTGCATTTTTAGTGGCAGCATCCATTGCAGTCCTTCTTGCAGCCAGCTCACTGGCTACGGACTCGCACATTGTGCCATAAAGTAAGCCTGCCAGATATTCCGGCACAATGGCATCAAATACGGTCTCGCTGTCAGGCTCATACAGGATCAGATCCCGTATTGCCTTCGGATCCGGTTTATTTCCATCTTCATCCAGCCCCAGATCCTCCAGCGGAAGCAGGGGCGCTGCGCCCGGTTTCTGGGACAGCATGGAAATAAAGTTGGTATAGCACAGTGCAATATGCCCGTACTCACCCTGACGGTAAGACTGGCACAAAAGCTTTGCCATTTCAAAGCAGTCGGAAACGGAAATATCTCCGGCCTCAGCAAACTCCTCTGTTACCAGGGGAAGCTTACGGCGCTTGCAGTATTCCACCGCCTTGCGGCCAATCGGAAGGATCTCGCAGTCCTTCCCCTTTGCCTGGGCTTCCAGCTCCTTAAACAGGTTTGCATTGTAGCCGCCAGCCAGTCCTCTGTCACCGGCTATAACAACATAACACCATTTTTCGCTGTCACTGCTTTTTGTATAGCAGGACGAAAAATCGGTGTTCCCCAACGCGATATCCGTCAGCGTTTCCCGGAGCGTGCCAAAGTAAGGCCTGCTTGCATCTGCACGTTCCTTTGCCTTTCGAAGCTTGGAGGATGCTACCAGTTCCATCGCCTTTGTAATCTGCATGGTGCTCTGTATACTTTTCATACGGAGCTTTACAGCTTTCATATTTGCAGCAGCCATGGGCTTTTCCTCCTTCTGTCTGTGATTGTCGGGATTGGCTTATTTCGCCTTTAAGAACCGGTCTGTGTAATCTTCAAGGGCTGCTTTCAGCTTCTCTTCCGATTCACCCTCCAGCTTACCTGTATTCCGGATGGCCTCCATTGCAGCCAGCCCGTTCCCATCACCATCAAGGAAGGTGTAAAGTCCCTGCTCATACTCCTGGATATCCCCCACCTCAACTCTGGATAAAATACCCTTTACAACTGCATAGAGGATGGCAACCTGCTTCTCAACAGGAACAGGAAGGCTTCTTCCCTGCTTTAATACCTCCACAATGCGCTCACCCTGTGCAAGACGGGCCTTTGTATCTGCATCCAGGTCAGAACCAAACTGCGCAAAGCTCTGCAGCTCCCTGTACTGGGAATAAACCAGCTTCAAGGTTCCGGCTACCTTCTTCATTGCCTTGATCTGAGCATTTCCTCCAACTCGCGAAACAGAGATACCCGGGTTTACAGCCGGCATGATGCCGGAATGGAACAACTCTGTCTCCAGGAAGATCTGTCCGTCTGTAATAGAGATGACGTTGGTAGGAATATATGCAGACACGTCGCCTGCCTGGGTCTCAATGATCGGAAGGGCAGTTAAGGAGCCGCCTCCCTTTTCATCTGACAGCTTTGCAGCACGCTCCAGAAGACGTGAATGGAGATAGAATACATCTCCCGGATAAGCCTCACGCCCCGGAGGACGGCGGATCAGCAGGGAAAGTGCCCTGTATGCCACAGCATGCTTGCTCAAGTCATCATAGACAATGAGTACATGATTTCCCTGATTCATAAAGTACTCGCCCATTGCACAGCCTGAATAAGGCGCAATGTACTGCAGCGGGCTTGCCTCGGAAGCAGTTGCGGTGACTACAATGGTGTAATCCATTGCCCCGCCCTCTGTCAGCTCTGCTACCAGGTTTGCAACGGTGGAGCGCTTCTGTCCGATCGCTACATAAATACAGATAACATCCTTCCCCTTCTGGTTTAAGATGGTATCGGTCGCAATGGTAGTTTTTCCGGTCTGGCGGTCACCGATGATCAGCTCACGCTGGCCTCTTCCGATCGGGATCATAGAGTCGATGGCCTTGATTCCGGTCTGTAAGGGTTCCTTTACCGGCTGTCTGTCGCAGATCCCCGGAGCCTGTGTCTCCACCGGGCGGAACTCTGTCGTCTCAATGGGGCCTGCGCCGTCGATCGGCTGGCCGATCGCATTTACAACTCTTCCTATCATTGCCTCGCCCACAGGTACAGATACAACCTTTCCTGTGCGCTTTACAGTCTGTCCTTCACTGATTCCCTGGTCGGAGCCGAACAGTACAATAGAAACACTGTTTTCCTCCAGGTTCTGGGCCATTCCGAAGGTGCCGTCCTCAAATTCCAGAAGCTCGCCTGCCATGCAGTTTGTAAGCCCGCTGGCTCTGGCAATGCCGTCGCCTACCAGGAGCACAGTTCCTGTTTCGCTCTGCTGGATGGCGTTCTGGTAATATTTAATCTGGCTTCGGATGACCTTGGATATTTCTTCGGTTTTTAATTGCATTCCATTCACATCCTTTATACGATGATTTCTGACACTTTCTTACGCAGTGCCCCCAGTCTTCCCTGAGCAGTGCCGTCAAGCTGTATGCCTTCCAGCTCTACCTTCAGGCCGCCAATGACGCGGCTGTCCACTTTCTGTGTAAGAACGATCGTTTTTTTGCTGAGGCCTTCCAGCCTCTCCTTTAATGCCTGGGCCTGCTCACCGCTTAAAGGCACTGCACTGACAACCACTGCCTCTGCAATATTGTGCGCCTCATTATAGCGGGCCTTAAATTCCTGGCAGCAGCCCTTAAACTCACCCAGCATCCCATTTTCACATAAGATTTTCAGAAAATTGAGAAGATACGGCGCCACCTCTCCCCCAAAAGCCTTATCAAGGAGCTCTATACGCTCTGCTTTCGGGATAGAAGGCTCTGCCAGAAGACGGAGATACTCCGGATTTTCATCAAGGATCCCCTTTACCTCTTCCAGCTGTCCAAGCATTACATCTGTAAGCTTCTCATCGGCTGCCAGGTCATAAAGACTGCCTCCATAGAGCTTGGCAGTTTTCGTCATGATGCCTCACCTACATTCTCAATAAACTCGTCAATAAGTTTTTTGTGGTCATTTTCGTCGATTTCCCGCTCGATCACCTTGCCTGCAATATCCATTGCAATGCCGCCAATCTCATTCTTAATGTCATTGACTGCCTTTTTCTTTTCCTGGATAATGTTAGCCTCGGCCTTGGACTTAATTCCTGCTGCATGGGCAGCTGCCTCATTGATCATAGCCTCGCTGCGAGCAGCCGCATCCTTCTGGGCATTCTGGATAATGGAAGCTGCCTGGGCCTTGGCCTCTGCCATATGGGCCTCATAATCTGATTTCAGCCCTTCTGCCTCCTGACGCGCCTTCTTTGCTTCTTCAATCTCTGCATCTGCCAGCGCCTTGCGCTTTTCGATAATTGCATTGATCGGCTTAAACAGAAAACGCTTGATCAGGTATATCTGGATAAAAAGGTTGCAGATCTGCGCAATGAAGGTCCACGGTACAATCGCTATCAGTTCCTGCGTTTCTCGCATTTCTCCATCCTCCTGTCTGTGGATATGTCCATTCCTTCTGCCTTTTAATCAGGCAAGGAAGTTCATGAACATACCAGGAGCAACGAAGATTAACAAAAGGCCTGTAACGAAACCGTAAATACCGGTTGTCTCTGCGATCGCACATCCAAGAAGCATGGTGCTTGTAACATCACCCTTGCATTCCGGCTGGCGTCCGATCGCCTCCAGAGCCTTTGCAACTGCGTTGCCCTCGCCGATACCAGGTCCGATACCTGCGATCAGTGCACAGCCTGCACCAATTCCACATCCTGCTAAAGCGATACCTCTTGCTAAAAACTGAAATTCTGACATATTCATTTCCTCCTAAGATAAGATAAAATTGGTAACAGTTCAGCCCTCCGCTGCATTTGCAATATACATGATCGTAAGCATACTGAAAATAAACGCCTGCATAAAGCCGGAGAACCAATCAAAATAAACGGATAAAATAGCTGGTATACCAACATCCAGAATCGGGATGCATGCCAGCACATCTCCCACTGCGCCCGGAAGCCATCCAAGCAGCGCTGAGGAAGCCACAGCTAAGGCTGCATAAATAAGTCCGTTGATCACCACGCCTGAAAGGATATTTCCAAAATGACGGCAGGCCATACTGATCGGCGTTGCCAGCTCGGAAAGTACGTTAAAGGGGGTAAGCACCGGGATCGGCTGCGTAAAGCCCTTCAGATAACCAAGGAAACCGCCTGCCTTGATCTTGTTGGATGTGATCAGAATGAACACCACAACTGCCCAGGCCGCCTCAGTGGAAAGGTCTGCCGTAGGGCTTCTAAGACCTACAAGGCTTATAAGGTTTGACACAACACTGGTTATAAACAATGCAGCCACAAAGGGAATCATCTTATCAAACTTTGTGCCGCCGGTGTTATTCCTTACCAGCTTTGTTGCCTGCTCCACCAGCATCTCTGCTACTGCCTGCCTCTTTGAGATATTCTCTACCTTCAGGTCCCTGGTAAGCCAGATGCACAGCCCTGTGATCAGAGCCATAACCAGCCAGCTTACAAGGATCGTATCCGTAATCTGGATATCTCCAAGAATGGGAATCCCTGTGGGTATGGTAAAATAGACGGCCGCACCTGAAACATCAAACTCCATATTCTCACCTTCATCTCCTTTCTCTTATGATTTCGCGTTTATCATCCCCCCAAGGTTTAAAAGCTTGATCACCATGCTGGGAAGAAAAAGAGGAATAATTCCTGCTGCGCCGTTAAATATAGGAAGCACCAGCGCCAGCACCGCCCATACAAGCTGGGACAGGGTGCGGTAACGGTAGCTTACCCTCATATATCGGTATGCCTCCTTCTCATCGGTTGTGGAAGCAACCTTCTGTACTGTAATTCCCATAAAAAAGAAATTTCCAACAGCTACTGCACAGCCTAATACTGCGCCTAAAATTACCCTGTGATCAAAGGGTACCACATCCGGCTTTACCTGATGCAGAACGAAAAATACCAGAAGCATGATACAGCCTCCGGCGATTGTCCCTCCGGCGATCCGGCCTGTTTCTTTTTTTACTGCTGCCTGAATCTGCATAAAGTCCTGCCCCTTTCCTTACCTGTGCTCATTAAAAGCGGCCCGCTCCCTTTTTTCTTTCTTTTCCCGGCTCATAATACTCTGATACAGCTTATAAGCCGTCATACAGGAACCGCCCATGCCGAAGAAAAATCCTGGAATATAGATCCAGCTTCCCAGTGAAAATCGCTGAATGAGCCAGCTGCATAAAAACAGGCACAGAAGAAGAGGAACCGCAAAGGATAATCCCATCTGCCCCAGGAGCGAAAGGTTCCTGAGAATATAATTCATGTTCTTCAATTCCATCCTCCCCTCATCCCGCCATCTCTTCATTATACCTGGAATTGCCGGAAATATAGGTTGATTATAGACCATTAACATCTTTTTAGCAACTAGTTTTCAGAAATATCCTAATTTTGTTCCTTTAATTTCATATTTTTTGTCTATTTTGCATCTGCATTCTCTATTGCACAAAAGCTTCCCATTGCAAAAAAGCCAAAAAGCCGGAAAAAGCGGTTGAAACGTTTGGCTTTTTCCGGCTTTTAAAGGGATTATACGATAATGGATGATTTTCTTAATCTGCTATAAGCTTCCGCTTCTTTCCGCCGCCGTTCATCAGGCTGTAGTAAACAGGAAGCATCAAAAGCGCAAGCACTGTGGAGGCTGTAAGTCCGCCAATATTTACCAGTGCAAGGCCCTGGGTGGTAGCACCGCTGTCGCCCATTGCAAGTGCCATCGGTATCATGGACACAACCGTTGTCAGGGTTGTCATCAGGATCGGACGAAGCCTGGTAGCACCGGCCTCGATCAGGGCTGTGTTCAGATCCATCTCCCTGCGGTACTGGTTGACCGTATCCACATAAAGAATACCGTTATTTACTACCGTACCTACCAGCATAAGGAAGCCCAGCAGGGAGGTCATGCTGATCGCACTGTCTACCAGCCAGAGAAGGCCGAAGGCACCGATCAGGCAGAATGGGATGGTCGTCATGACCATGATAGAGAACTTAGGCGATTCAAACTGAGCTGCCATTACTACGAATACCAGGAAGATCGCCAGTGCAATAGCCTGGAACAGCGCAGTAAACTCTTCTGCCATGGATTCGTCCATGGTACTCTGAACCATGGAAACCGTTTCTGTTGTATTTGGAAGGACTACCTCCTTTAACAGGACAGCCTGTGAGTTTTCATTGGAATTCTCTGTGTAAATACCGGAGATCGTTGCGCGGTACTGCTTGCTGCGGCGCTCGATCTGAGCCGGGCTGTCTGCAAAATGGATATCTGCCACATCCGTCAGGGCTACAAAGCTGCCTGTAGGTGTCTGAAGGGTGATGGTCTCAATATCTGATAAGGTCTTGTAGCGGTCTGCCGGATACTCAACGGTAATATCAATATCCTCACCGTCAATCTCCATGGTCGTAGGTGTAACACCGCTGAGCATATTGTTTAAGGTTCCGCCGATCTGGGCTGAGGTAAGCCCTGCAGCCTTCGCCTTGATCGGATTTACAGTTACCTTTACAACAGAGGCACTGTTTTCCAGAGAGGAGTGTACCTTTGTAAGCTCCGGACGGAGGCTCAGCTCTTCTGCGATCTTATCGCT
>OLRK01002514.1_pt1 | contig 11317 bp, 11 predicted proteins | sample 1672911 | NCBI WGS metagenome assembly OLRK01 (sample SAMEA3136736, study PRJEB25190) | human gut metagenome | biome: human gut; feature: human-associated habitat; material: faeces | place: Austria | collected 2013
TGACGATGGGAAATATGGAACCTGTCCAAAATGCAGCGGAGCGTACCGTGCAGGTATATCGGAAGCGGGCGTATGGAAGCTGGGAAGGATTACGTCAGGAACCAGGATGGAAGGCGTCGGGGCGGAGGCTTTTTTCCATGTAGGAGAGGAAAACCTGGTGGCGGGGTGGCTGGTCTGCGTTAAAGGTGCGCAGAGAGGACGCGACTTTCGCCTCTTTCCCGGCTTTAACCGGCTCGGGAGGCATTCTGTGTCGGATATCTGCCTGGAGGATGCGCAGGTAGCCAGGGAAGGCCATTGTGCGGTGGTCTATGAACCCAGGCGAAGGGAATTTTTCCTTACGCCTGGGAAGGGAACGACCACCCTGCTTAACGGGAAACGGCTGGAAATGCCTGAACGGCTGGAAGCGGGAGATTCGGTCGGGGTGGGAGGAAGCCTGCTGATCTTTGTCCCCTTCTGTGGGAAGGAGCGCGCATGGGAGACGTTATAAATACTGCAAAGAATGGAATACGTCTGGAACAGGTTCGTCTGAATATGCCGGAGGCAAGGTTCTACTTTTCCGGCGGGACGCCTTCTTGGGAACCGGGCACACAGGAGCTTCGGGCCTTTATCGGAGAGGAAGAACTGACGCAGGTATCCCTGGAACGCTTTGCGGACACCGAGGAAGGAATCTGTTATTATGTGCTGCTGGATGTGTCCGCCTCCATTACGGAGGCGGAATTTGGCGGAATAAAGGAAGCCCTGGCGGAATTCGCAGGAGGGCTTTCCGGTCAAGATCATTTGGTATTCATCACTTTCGGAGAACAGGTACAGACCGTGCTGGAAGAAGACGGCGCCGCTCTGAAGCAAGAACAGGTGCAAAACACCATTCTTTCCCTGGAAAATACGGATCAGAAAACCCTTCTGTTTGAAGCCATAGATCAGATGGCGTCGATGGCGGATGCCGAACCGGCCATGGAGAACATGCGCCGGGCGGCCGCCGGCGGCTTCATCAACGCCACCGACTGCGCTGACTACCTGGTGAAGAAGGGGATGCCCTTCCGGGAGGCCTACCTGATCGTGGGCCGACTGGTCAGCCAGTGCATCAGAGCCGGTGAGACCCTGGACACCCTGTCCCTCAAGGACTTCAAGGCCGTATCCAAGGTCTTTGACGAGGATGTGTACCAGGCCCTGGAGCTCAGGACCTGCGTCAACGGCCGCAAGGTCTGCGGCGGCCCGGCGGCGGACAGCGTCCGGGTGCAGATCGGACATATCAGGGAATTCGTGGAGACACGCAGACATGGATAAGCCGAAGGTCTTTATCGACGGCCGGGAGGGCACCACTGGCCTTCAGCTCTGGGAGCGGCTCTCCCGGCGGACCGATCTCGAACTGCTGCGCATCGGCGAGGCCAGGCGTAAGGACCCGGCGGAGCGGAAAAAATACCTCAACGCGGCCGACCTGGTGTTTCTCTGCCTGCCCGATGCCGCCGCCTGGGAGGCGGTGGGGCTCATTGAGAACGGGCACACCCGGATCATCGATGCCTCCACCGCCCACCGTACCGCCTCCGGCTGGGTCTATGGCTTCCCGGAGCTGTACAAGGACCCAGAGCGCATCATCGGACAGGCCCGTCGGGTGGCTAATCCCGGCTGCCACGCCACCGGCTTTATCGCGTCGGTCTACCCCCTGCGTGCCCTTGGAATTTTAAAAGAGGACGCGGCTCTCACCTGCTTTTCCCTGACGGGATACTCCGGGGGAGGGAAAAAGATGATCGCAGAGTACGAGGCGGAAGGGAGAGACCCGGCCTTAAATTCCCCCAGGATCTACGGCCTGAATTTAAACCACAAGCACCTGCCGGAGATGAAGGCGGTGTGCGGCCTTAGCCTGGCTCCCGTGTTCTGCCCGGTGGTGGATGACTACTACAAGGGGATGGCGACCACCGTGGCCCTTCCCGCCGGTCTCACCGGCGGCCTGGGGGCGGAGCGGCTCCGGGAGGAGCTGGCGGCCTGGTACGAGGGACAGACCATGGTCCAGGTGGCCCCCTTCGGGGCAGGAGGCCCCATGGTGGCCGGAAATGAGATGGCCGGCCGGGACAGCCTGGTTCTGTATGTGAACGGCCATGAGGATCAGGCCATCGTCACAGCCGTGTTTGACAACCTGGGAAAAGGCGCCTCCGGCGCCGCCGTCCAGAATATGAACCTGATGCTGGGATTGGAAGAAACTGCCGGACTGACGGTATAAACCGGCGCGGGCCGGCGTATGAGAGCGAAAGGGAAAGAAAAGGGAGGAACCGTATGTTTCATATCATAGAGGGCGGTGTCTGCGCCGCCAAAGGATTCCAGGCGGGGGCGGTCCGCTGCGGGATCAAGGAGACGTCTGAAAAAGATGATACGGCCGTGATCGTGTCGGAGAGCCCCTGCGCGGCGGCGGCGGTCTATACCAGAAACCGGGTGAAGGCGGCCCCCCTGCAGGTGACGAGAGAGCACCTGCAGGACGGAAAGGCCCAGGCAGTGATCATCAACTCCGGAAATGCCAACGCCTGCGCCCCGGACGGCCTGGAAAACGCCAGGAGAGAGGCGGCCGCCTGCGGCAGGCTGCTGGGAATTGACGAGAAGGACGTGGTGGTCTGCTCCACCGGTGTTATCGGCGTGCGGCTGCCGGTGGAAGTGATTGAGGAGAACCTGCCGGCATTGACCCTTTCCGGGGACGGGAACGAGGCGGCAGCCAAAGCTATCATGACCACGGACACAGTGCCGAAAATCATGGCGGTGGAGTTTATGGCGGGAGGAGTCCCCTGCCGCCTGGGCGGCATCTGCAAGGGTTCCGGCATGATTCACCCCAACATGGGCACCATGCTCTGCATTCTCACCACGGACTGCGCTATCAGTGACGCGGTGCTCCAGGAGACCCTGAGAAAAAAAGTGGCCGTTTCCTTCAACCGTGTTTCCGTGGACGGCGATACCTCCACCAACGACACCTGCTGCATCCTGGCAAACGGCCAGGCGGGCAATCCGGAGATCACCGCGGCGGAGGGCGAGGACTATGAGAATTTCGCGGCAGCCCTGGAAACGGTGTGCGTGGAGCTGGCGAAAAAGATCGCTGCCGACGGAGAGGGCGCCGGAAGGCTGGTGACCTGCACCGTGTCAGGGGCGGCGGACGAGAATGCCGCGGAGACTCTGGCCAAATCCGTCTGCTCCTCCTCTCTGGTAAAAGCGGCCATGTTCGGGGCCGACGCCAACTGGGGCCGCATTCTCTGCGCCATGGGCTACTCCGGCATTGAATTTGACCTGGAGGGAGTGGACGTGGATTTTGCCTCCCAGGCGGGGCAGATCGCCGTGTGCCGGGACGGCCGGGCGGTGGAGTTTAACGAGGATCAGGCCAAGGAGATTTTATCCCAGCCGGAGGTGACCATTCTCATTTCCCTGAAGGAGGGAGAATCGGCAGTCACAGCCTGGGGGTGCGATCTCACCTACGAGTACGTGAGGATCAACGGAGACTACAGGACGTAAGGGGGAGAATGCGATGAGTGAGGGGATCATTCTGAATCCGGAGGACAGGGCCGCCGTGCTGGTGGAGGCCCTTCCTTATATCCAGGAGTACTACGGTCAGACCGTGGTGGTAAAATACGGCGGAAACGCCATGATCAATGAGGAACTGAAGGACGCGGTGATCCGGGACATCGTGCTGCTGTCCCTGGTGGGCGTGCGGGTGGTGGTGGTCCACGGCGGGGGCCCGGAGATTTCCGGGATGTTAAAGAAAATCGGAAAAGAATCCCGCTTTGTAAAGGGACTGCGCTACACCGACCGGGAGACCATGGACGTGGTGCAGATGATCCTGTGCGGAAAGGTGAACAAGGACCTGGTGGCCCTGCTGGAGAAGGCGGGCGGCCAGGGAGTGGGCCTTGGCGGTATGGACGGAGGCCTGTTCTCCGCCAGACGGCTGACGGACCCGGACGGCACGGATTATGGCTACGTGGGGGAGATCACCGATGTGAATCCGAAACCGGTGGCGGATATGTTAAACGCCGGCTACATTCCCGTGGTGTCCAGCGTGGCCCGGGGCGTGGACGACGATACCAACTACAATATCAACGCGGATACGGCGGCGGCCAAGCTGGCCATAGCCTTAAAGGCGAGAAAGCTCATCCTGCTCACGGACGTGAGAGGGCTTTTGCGGGACCCGAAGGATGATTCCACTCTGATTCACAGCCTGAAGGTGTCGGAGGTGCCGGTGCTGGTGAAGGAGGGCGTGATCTCCGGCGGCATGATCCCCAAGGTGGAGTGCTGCGTGGAGGCGGTCCGCAACGGCGTGGAACGGGCCAACATCCAGGACGGCCGGGTCAAGCACTCCATTTTGATGGAGCTTTTATCCACCGCCGGCGTGGGAACGATGCTGCATTAGGAAACGGGGAGGCGCCGCCGCGGGAAACGGAGGCGCCGTTTCGTCAACGGGAATACTGCTATAGAATTGCTGCCATAGAACTGCTGCCGCGGGAATGGTGTGGCAGACCGAAAACAGGAAAGGAAAAGGGAGGAGACCATTATGACATATCAAGAGCTGAAACGGGATGAGGAACGCTACGTTATGGCGACCTACGGCCGTTTTCCGGTGGCTTTGGACCACGGGGAAGGGGCAAAGCTGTGGGACGTGGAGGGAAAGTGCTACATCGACATGACGTCGGGAATCGGCGTCAACTGCCTGGGCTATTCGGACAGTGACCTGATCAAGGCCATTTCCGATCAGACCGCCAAGCTGATGCACGTATCCAATCTCTACACCACCGCTCCCATGGTGGAGACGGCCAAAACCCTGGTGCTCCACTCCGGCCTGGAGGGCGGAAAGGTGTTCTTCGCCAACTCTGGCGCGGAGGCCAACGAGGGGGCCATCAAGCTGGCGAGAAAATACAGCTATGACAAGTACGGAGAGGGCAGAAACAAGATTGTCACCCTGAAAAACTCCTTCCACGGCCGCACGGTGACCACCTTAAAGGCCACGGGACAGGATAAATTCCACCAGTTCTTCTTCCCCTTCACGGAAGGCTTTGACTACGCGGAGGCGGGGAATCTGGAGGATGTGAAGGCCAAGGCGGACGGTACGGCCTGCGCCGTGATGATGGAGCTGATCCAGGGAGAGGGCGGAGTCCTGCCTCTGGAGAAGGAGTTTGTGCAGGCGGTGGAGGCATTCTGCCGGGAGAAGGACCTGCTGCTCATCATTGACGAGGTGCAGACGGGAATCGGAAGAACGGGCTCCCTGTTCTGTTTCCAGCAGTATGGCATCCGCCCGGATGTGGTGACCCTGGCGAAGGCCCTGGGCGGCGGACTGCCTGTGGGCGCCGTGCTGGCAGCCGGTTCCTGCAGTGGTGTGCTCACCCCCGGAACCCACGCCACCACCTTCGGCGGTTCCCCCACGGTGTGCGCCGCGGCCAATGCCGTGCTGGAGAAGGTGACCAACCCTGTATTCCTGGAGAAGGTGCGCAGCAAGGGCGAGTACCTCCGCCAGAAACTTCTGGCCATGAATTCCCCGGCGATTTTAGGGGTCCGGGGCATGGGCCTGATGGTGGGAATCATTGCGGAGGACGGAAAGCAGGGAGAGTACGTGAACCAGCTCATGGATCACGGCGTTTTGGCCCTCACGGCTGGAAAGAACGCGGTGCGCCTTCTGCCGCCCCTCACCATCACCATCGAGGAGATCGACGAGGCTCTGGCAGCCATGAAGGAGGTATTCGGGGCGGAGTAAGCCGGAAACGGGCATCTGACCTGCCGCCGGCTCCGTTTCAAACCGCCGGCGCATCCTGAAAGCTCCCGCATCTGCGGGACCGCAACATCCTATGACGAGGAGGAAACATCCTATGAAACATTTGCTGAAATTGATGGATCTGTCCAAGGAGGAGATCGTCTCCATCCTGGATCTGGCAGACCAGTTAAAATATGAGAAGAAAAACAACATCGCCCACCCCCTGCTGGCGGGCAAATCCCTGGGAATGATTTTCCAGAAGTCCTCCACCAGGACGAGAGTATCCTTTGAGGTGGGAATGTACCAGCTGGGAGGCCAGGCCCTGTTCCTGTCCTCCAACGATTTGCAGATCGGCCGCGGAGAGCCGGTGCAGGATACGGCCCGGGTGCTGTCCCGCTATCTGGACGGCATTATGATCCGCACCTTCGCCCAGAAGGAGGTGGAGGATCTGGCGGCCTACGGCTCCATCCCCATTATCAACGGGCTGACGGATTTCGCCCATCCCTGCCAGGTGCTGGCGGATCTTATGACCATCCGGGAAAAATACGCTTCCCTGGATGGCTTAAAGCTGGCCTACATCGGAGACGGCAACAACATGGCCAACTCCCTCATTGTGGGCTGCCTGAAAATGGGCATGAAGGTGGCGGTGGCCACCCCGGAGGGCTACCGCCCCGACCCGTCGGTTCTGGCCTTTGCCGAGGGCAATCCCAATTTCCTCCTCACCGATGATCCGGTGCAGGCGGTGGCCGGAGCGGACGTGGTCTACACCGACACCTGGGCGTCCATGGGACAGGAGCAGGAGAAGGAGGCCAGACTGAAGGCCTTTGCCGGCTACCAGGTAAATGATGAGCTGCTGGCGGCCGCCAATCCCGGCGCCATGGTACAGCACTGCCTGCCGGCCTACCGGGGCCAGGAGATCACCGAGGAGGTGTTCGAGGCCCACGCTACAGAGCTGTTCGACGAGGCGGAAAACCGTCTCCACGCCCAGAAGGCGGTGTTAGTCAAGCTGCTGGGCGGAAAGCAGGAGTAATCAGAGCGGACGAGGAAACAGAAGACAGAAAAAACACCGGAAACATCTCCCTTCCGGATCATGGGAAGGGAGAGAAGTTCCGGTGTTTTTTGCCGCTATTCCTCCGCGGTCTCCGCGTTCGGTTTTACCTGCACCGTGGCCTCCGCCACCTGGTGGTTTTCAATGCGGGTGACAAGCAGGCTGCAGGTTGGCAGCTCCAGACGGATTTCCTGGTCGCCGTCCTTGGGCACATTTCCCAGAAGGTGGAACACCAGGCCGGTGAAGGTGCCGCAGTCCTCCTCGTCCAGCTCCAGGCCGGTGGCCTCCTCCAGCTCCCGCAGGGTCACATTTCCATGGACGGCGAAGGTGTCCTCCGACAGCGGTTTTACGAAAGGCTCTGTCTCCAGGCTTTCCTCATCCGCCTCCTTTAAGCTGCCCACCAGCTCCTCCACCAGGTCGTGGATGGTGACGATGCCGGAGATGCCGCCGTACTCGTCCAGCACCACTGCCAGGGAGATACGGTTTTCCCGCATATTGCGAAAGAGGACGTCCGCCTTGATGGCTTCCGGGACGAAGTGGGCGGGGCGCACGGCATTTTCCATGACGCTTTCCCGGCTTTTGTCCTTCAGACGGAAGTAATCCTTGGCGTTTAGGATGCCCACGATGTTGTCCGGGGAATCCTGGCAGACGGGGTACAGGGTGTGGCGGCTGCTGTGGATGGTCTCATCCCACTCGTCCATGGAGTCCTCCATCCAGAGAAAGAGCACGTCTGTGCGGTGGGTGGCGATCTCCCCGGCGGTCAGGTCGTCGAATTCAAAGACGTTCTGGATAAACTGTTTTTCCTCCCGGTCGATGGCTCCGTTGGCGCTGCCGGCGTCCACCAGCAGGCGGATTTCCTCCTCGCTCACCTGCTCGTCGGCCTCATTGGGATCAATGCCAAAGAGGCGGAGCACCGCGTTGGTGGAGGCGGAGAGAAACCACACCAGGGGGGCGAACAGGGAGGAGATCATGGAGAGCAGTCCGGAAAGCCCCAGGGCCAGCTGCTCCGATTTTTTCATGGCGATCCGCTTTGGCACCAGCTCTCCGAAAATCAGGGTGAAGTAGGAGAGGACGATGGTGATAAACACCACGGCGATGGTGTCCAGGGTATTTCTGGAAATGGGAGCGCCCAGGCCTAACAGCCAGTCCACAAGGCCGTCGGAGAAATTGTCGGCGGCGAAGGCGCTGCCCAGAAAGCCGGACAGGGTGATGGCCACCTGGATGGTAGCCAGGAATTTGGCCGGCCGGTCCGTCAGCCGGGCCAGGCGTTTGGCCCGCTTATCTCCCTGGGAGGCCAGCTTGGTGAGTTTCGCCTCATTCATGGAGAGCACGGCGATCTCCGCGCTGGCGAAAATGGCGTTTAACAGGATCAGGATGACCTGTATCAGCAGTAAGATTCCAATGGTTCCGTTCAATGTGTGATAACCTCTTTTCTTTTTTATTTTCGTGTTTGTCCCCGGTTTCCTGGGGGATAAAAGTGTGCGCTCCAGTGCATACTCGTGCCGGAGCGAGGCTGAGTTAGCAGCCAGTTTCCTCTGCGCGGAATGTGCCTCCCGCCGGAGGCTTTACGTCATAGGCACCGTTTCCTGTGACATAAAAAAAGCACAAGACATAAGCCCATGGGGAGCGCGCTCCGCACAGACTGAGTCCTATGCTCGTATCTAAAAAAACAGGGATATTCGTTCGTTCAGGGTCCGCGTCACTGTCTCCAGCGTCCATTATGTAGAAACTCCTCCTTGTGTGTTAATATGGTGCACATTATATGCAAAAATACATGGTTTGTCAACGGGCAAAAAAAGTTTGTATAAATTGGATAAAAAAGATTGACAATCCCAAAATAAACTGTATAATTAAGTTATAACATAGTTAAGCAACTTAATTAAAAAGAGGGAAAAATGTTAGAAAAGGAGGAACAAGGTATGAAATACGATTTTACCAGCATTATGGACCGGAAGGGCAGAGACGCCATCGCGGTAGACGGTCTGGGAATGAATCCGGGGTTTGCGCCGGATCCGCCAAAGGAGGGGTTTGACATCATCCCCATGTGGATCGCGGATATGAACTTCCCCACCGTGCCCACCATCCCGGAGGCCATCATCGAGAGGGCGAAACACCCGGCTTACGGCTATTTCAATCCGTCAAAGGAGTATTTTGACTCCATCATCAAATGGCACGAGACAAGAAACGGGGTGGAGGGCCTGACCCCGGAGTGCATCGGCTATGAGAACGGCGTGCTGGGCGGCGTGATCAGCGCTCTGAACGTGTTCTGCTCCAAGGGCGACAAGGTGCTGCTCCACACCCCCACCTACATCGGTTTCACCATGTGTATGACGAACAACGGCTATGACATGGTGCTCAGCCCCCTGAAGCAGGATGAAAACGGCGTATGGCGCATGGACTTTGAGGACATGGAGGAGAAGTTAAAGACCCAGAACATCCACGCCGCCGTGTTCTGCTCCCCCCACAACCCCTGCGGCCGCGTATGGGAGAGATGGGAGATTGAGAAGGCCATGGAGCTGTACAAAAAGTACGATGTGTTCGTGGTGTCCGACGAGATCTGGTCCGACATCATCTTAAACGGCCACAAGCACATCCCCACCCAGTCCGTGAGCGAGGATGCGAAAATGCGCACGGCTGCCATGTACGCCCCCAGCAAGACCTTCAACCTGGCCGGCCTTGTGGGCAGCTACCACATTATTTACAACAAGTGGATGCGGGACCGTATTATCAAAGAGTCCTCCCTTCCCCACTACAACGATATGAACGTGCTCAGTATGCACGCCCTGATCGGCGCCTACAAGCCGGAGGGATACGAGTGGGCCGACGAGCTGTGCCAGGTGATCAGCGAGAACGTAAACTACGCCTGCGATTACATCAAGGACCATTTTGAGGGCGTGAAGGTGTCCAAACCGGAGGGAACCTATATGCTGTTCTTAGACTGCACCGAGTGGTGTGAGAAACACGGCAAGACCATCGAGGAGCTGGAGAAGGCCGGCTGGGATGTGGGCGTTGCCTGGCAGGACGGCCGGATGTTCCACGGGCCCTGCTCCATCCGCCTGAACTTAGCCCTTCCCCTGGAGAGGGTGAAAGAGGCGTTCCGCAGAATGGACACCTACGTCTTCAATGCGTAAGGAAAAAGGAAAAGAGGATATTTCATGGCAAAGTTTCAGGTGGGGGAGAAACTGGACGATTTCTCCTACGACACACCCTTTGAGCCGGGACTGAGGTTAAAAGAGACGGCAGAGCGGGTCAGCGGCCGGACGGCCATCCTGTTTCTGCGCTACTACGGCTGTACCCTGTGCCAGTTAGACATTCACAGGCTGGCGGCCGGTTATGAAAAGATCCGGGAAACGGGCGGGCAGGCGCTGGTGGTGCTCCAGTCCAGGCCCCAGACCATCGCCCTCCAGGTGAAACCGGGAGAACTTCCCTTCGACATCATCTGCGACCCGGAGGGGCAGCTCTACGGAAAGTACGGGATCATGGCAGCCGCCAGCATGGAGGAAATGCTGGATGAGAGGACCATGGAGAAGGTGGCGCAGGCCAGGGCCGAAGGGTTTTCCCACGGCGAGTACGAGGGAGAGGAGCTCCAGCTGCCGGCGGCGGTGGTGCTCCAGCGGGACCTGACTGTGACCTACGCCCATTACGGGACGTCCGCGGGGGACGTGCCGGATGTGGAGGAGCTGGTAAAACGGCTTACAGAAGAAACGGAATAACGTGGAGAGAGCGGCAGCCTGGATGGGAGGCCTCATAAGGAAGTAATTTGATTGTCGCAGGGCGGCATGGCTGAAAAGTCATGCCGTCTTGCCTTTTCTTTGCCGTTCCATGGTCTGATCGTCGCTCGGCAGGTTAACTTCTCCGATAAAGTTCCAGACCAGTTCAATCTTTTGCCTGCGGTGGCCGCTAGACTTGTCCGGTGCATGGACGATGATTTTCTTTACAAACTCATTGACGATGGTGGGCGTCAATTCACGAATGCCCACATATTTTCGTACAATGGCTACAAAGCTGTCAAAGTCGGCTTTATCCTGTTCAAAGGTTTCTACCGTTTCCCGCCATATCTTGACCGGCTCTATCAGTTCTTTTTGTTCTTCCTCATAATCAGCGGAGAGTTTCAAGAACCGCTCATGACTGATAGCGGCGCTGATGTCATCCTCATAAATGCGCTTGAAAATGCGGTCGAATTCGGCAATACGTTTTTTTGCTTGGAGAATTTCACGCTTGCGTTTCTTTGCCTCTTTTTCGGTTTCTTGGAAGTGCTGCTTTTTTTGCGGTTTCCTCGTCCACAATCCACTTCTTTTTATCCGCCGGGTCTTTCATGTACCCATAGGGCGGATTGGTGCAGATGTGTTCTCCGGCGCTCCCTTTGTCGCTGTCCAAGCCGTCATTGATGGCGATATACCGAATATCACGCTCGGCAAAGAAACTCTCGGTATAGTAGCCGACTTTCAGATAGCACAGTTTGAAATGCGTAGATAGTGTAACTTTACCTGAGGAATTTCAAAAAATAAAAAAATAAGACGACCTCTTTTTATAGTATAATGTAATCACCACAAAAACACATA
>OLRK01002517.1_pt1 | contig 11314 bp, 11 predicted proteins | sample 1672911 | NCBI WGS metagenome assembly OLRK01 (sample SAMEA3136736, study PRJEB25190) | human gut metagenome | biome: human gut; feature: human-associated habitat; material: faeces | place: Austria | collected 2013
CCGTAGCATTCGCCGCTCCTGCCGCAATCGGAGCATTCTCTGAAAATAAAGAAAACTTCGGTAAAGCAATGATTTTCGTTGCCATGGGTGAAGGTGTGGCTATCTACGGTCTGTTGATTTCTATCATCATGATTTTCATGAAGCTCTAAGAAAGGAAAGGGGAGATACGATGAAGTTCTTCCTGCTCAGTGATAATATCGATACACAGATGGGCATGCGACTGGCAGGCATTGAAGGTGTTGTCGTACATGAGCGTCATGAAGTTCTCGAAGCTTTGGAAAAAGCGATGCACATGGAAGATGTAGCCGTAATCCTGATTACAACAAGACTGGTCGAAACATGTCCGGATGTTATCTCTGATTTAAAATTACGTATAAAGAAACCGCTGATTGAAGAAATACCGGATCGTCATGGTTCTGCGAAAATAGGCGAAACAATCGACCGATACGTAAGCGAAGCAATCGGCGTAAAACTGTGAGGTGTCTATCATGATCTATGAAAAGGATAAACTGGAACAGTATTTTCGTGATGAAATTGAACGTGTCAGCAATACACAGCTGCATGAACTGGATCTTCAGATTGCTGAAATTCGTGAAAAAAAGCTCGAGGAAATTGAAAGACAGGCTCAATATGATGCAGGTCTTGCCAAAGAACAGGAGCTGAGGGAACTGCAAAGCGAATACGCAGTCCGTCTCAGCCGTCTTCACGATGACACAGATCGCCGTTTAATGCAGAAACGAAATGAACTTGCGGAAAATGTGTTCCAGGAAGCTGTCAACCGAATCAAAGCTTTTACAGAAAAAGAAGAGTATATCAAAATGCTTGTGGACAAAGCAAAAATTCTCGCTGATAAAGGATATCAGGATCCTGTAATTGTCATGCGGGAACAGGATCTGTCTTATAAAGAGCAGATTTTAAAATTGTTTATCAATGGCTGCACCATACAAACAGACGAAGAAATCCAATATGGTGGATTTCGTCTGGAGTGCCTGAAACAAGGCATCGTAATTGATGAGACATTTGATACAGCCATAAAAGAACAAAAAGAGTGGTTTTACCATAACTCTGGTTTGTTCGTAAAATAAATGTATCTTTGGGTGAGGTGATAACGTGGTTGAAAATGCAATTTATTCAATTAACGGTCCAGTCGTCAAGGTGCGTAATGCAACTGCCTTTTCAATGCTGGAGAAGGTATTTGTCGGAAAACGAAAACTGATGGGGGAGGTTATCAGCATCAGCCGGGATTTTACGACAATTCAGGTATATGAATCAACGACAGGATTACAGCCGGGAGAACCTGTTGAACCAACTGGAAGTCCGATTTCAGTAACACTTGGTCCAGGGATCCTGCGCAATATCTTTGATGGAATAGAACGACCATTAAAAGAAATAGCTAAACAATCCGGTGCATTTATCGCGACCGGAAGCAATGTCGCCCCTTTGGATGAAGAGGCACATTGGGATGTAACATTAAAAGTTAAAACAGGGGATCATGTGGAAGGCGGACAAATATTTGCTACTCTTCCTGAAACAGATCTTATTGAACATCGATGCATGATTCCTCCGATGCTGAGTGGAGAAGTCGTATTTGCTGCGGAAAACGGATCTTATCAAATTCATGATGTCGTATTAAAGGTTAAAGATATAAAGGGAAAAATCCATGATCTTGACCTGACACAGCAATGGCCGATCAAGCAGGCCAGACCTATTGCCCAGCGTCTGCCAATCAGTGTACCATTGATTACCGGTCAACGGATCTTTGATACCCTTTTCCCAATCGCAAAAGGCGGAACAGCTGCCATCCCGGGCGGTTTCGGTACCGGTAAGACAATGACGCAGCATCAGCTGGCAAAGTGGTGTGATGCAGACATCATTGTTTATGTCGGATGCGGAGAACGCGGGAATGAAATGACACAGGTTCTTGAGGAGTTTTCAGAACTGATTGACCCGAAATCAAATCGACCGCTGACTGATCGTACCGTTCTGATTGCCAATACCAGCAACATGCCGGTCGCTGCTCGTGAAGCAAGTATCTATACCGGTCTTACTCTGGCTGAATATTATCGTGACATGGGTTATCATGTTGCCATCATGGCTGATTCTACTTCGCGTTGGGCGGAAGCACTGCGTGAAATCAGCGGCCGCTTAGAAGAAATGCCGGCCGAAGAAGGATTTCCGGCATATTTGCCTTCTCGCTTATCACAGTTTTATGAACGTGCCGGTTATGTTGAAACACTAAACAATCAAAACGGCAGTGTTTCTATTATCGGCGCTGTTTCTCCGCAGGGAAATGATTTTTCTGAACCTGTTACACAAAATACAAAACGTTTTGTACGTTGCTTTTGGGCATTGGACAAATCACTTGCATATGCCCGTCACTATTTTGCAATTAACTGGAACGAGAGTTACTCCGAATATGTAGGTGACCTGTCAAAATGGTACAGTCGTAATGTAGACCCTCGCTTTCTGCGAGATCGACAGGAAATTATGAGCCTGCTGGCTGAAGAGACAAAGCTGATGGAAATCGTAAAACTGATCGGCAGCGATGTCCTTCCGGAGGATCAAAAACTGGTAATTGAGATTTGTAAAGTCATTCGTGTCGGTTATCTTCAGCAAAATGCTTTTCACAAAGATGACACTTACGTTCCTTTAGAGAAACAGCTTCGGATGATGGATACGATCTTATATTTATACCATCGATGCCGCGATGCTATCAGCAATGGCCAGATCATCAGTGCGATTATCAGTACCGGAATTTTTGAAACTGTAACAAAAATGAAATATGATGTTCCTAATGATCAGCTGGAACTATTTGACGAATATACAGCTAAAATAAACGAAGCTGTACAGAGTCCCATGGAATAGGAGGGGAATGCGATGAGTCTGCAGTATATAGGTTTGAAGGAAATCAATGGACCTCTTGTGTTTCTCGACAATGTAGAAGGTGTCGGTTATGAAGAAATGGTAGAACTTCGCTGCGATGATGGTACATCAAGACTCGGCCGTGTCGTTCAGATAGAAGGAAACTTGGCCGCTATCCAGGTCTTTGAAGGTACTAACGGCCTGAGCTTGACCAATACCAAGACCCGCTTCAAGGGAAAACCGATGGAACTGGCCCTTTCGAAAGAACTGCTGGGTCGTGTATTCAACGGCAGCGGCAAACCGATCGACGGGCTTGGTGAAATTTACGCTGAGAAAAGTGCCGATATCAACGGGCAGCCATTAAACCCTGTTTCCCGTGTATATCCCCGTAACTATATCAATACCGGAATCTCCAGTATCGATGCATTAATGACACTTATCCGCGGTCAGAAACTGCCGATCTTTTCAGGATCAGGAATGCCGCACAATGAGCTTGCCGTTCAGCTGGTTAAACAGGCAAAAATTTCCGACGGTGACGGAAAAAATTTCTGTATCGTATTTGCGGCCATGGGTGTCAAAAATGATGTCGCTGATTACTTCCGGCGCTCATTTGAAGAAGCCGGCGTTATGGATCATGTCGTGATGTTCGTAAACCTGTCGAATGATCCGATTATTGAACGTACGCTAACGCCGCGCTGTGCGTTGACTGCTGCTGAATATCTGGCTTTCGAGCATGACATGCATGTCCTGGTCATCATGACGGATATCACTTCTTACTGTGAGGCCCTGCGTGAATTTTCCAGCAGCAAAGGAGAGATTCCAGGACGAAAAGGGTATCCAGGATACCTCTATTCCGATCTGGCTTCCATGTATGAAAGAGCCGGTATCATGAAAGGTGCAAAAGGGTCCGTAACACAAATTCCTATTCTTACGATGCCGAATGATGATATTACGCATCCGATTCCTGACTTGACAGGATATATTACCGAAGGACAAATCGTATTAGATCGAAATTTAAACCAGATGGGTATTTATCCGCCGGTCGGTGTTCTTCCTTCGCTTTCACGTTTGATGAAAGACGGAATAGGAGAAGGATATACAAGAAAAGATCATGCCGATGTCAACAATCAGCTTTTCGCAGCCTATGCAAAAGTACAGGATGCACGCTCATTGGCCAGCGTAATCGGTGAAGATGAATTAAGCGATATTGATAAACAATACATGGCTTTTGGTGATCTTTTCGAACAACACTTTTTAAATCAGGGATTTGAAGCAAACCGTAGCATTATCGAAACACTTGATCTTGGATGGGATCTGCTGAGTGTTCTGCCAAGAAGTGAACTGGATCGCATTGATGATGATGTACTGGATGAACACTATGATCAGCAACGCGCATTTAAACGTTTTGGCATTACAAAAGGTCCTATTATCAAAGAACTAGCTCAAAAGGATGAATAAACATGGCTAATAAACAAGTCTTTCCGACCAAAGGTAACCTTATCGCTGCTAAAAAATCAAATGCATTGGCAAAAATGGGGTATGAACTGATGGACCGCAAGCGTAACATCCTCACAAGAGAAATGATGGAGCTAGTCGAAGATGTTCGTATGCTTCGTGAAAAAATTACTGACACATATCATCAGGCTTATCAAGCGCTTCAGGAAGCAAATATCACGCAGGGTGTCATCAGCGATCTTGCGGAAGCTATTCCGATTGACGATGGCATTCATGTTACCTACCATAGTGTTATGGGAGTAGAAATCCCTAAACTTCACTATGAACAGAAGGAAATGAGTTTTTGTTACGGCATGGAACATACAAATTCAAAACTTGATTATGCTTATCAGTGTTTTCATGAAGTAAAAAAACTTACCGTTACATTAGTGGAAGTAGAAAATGGTGTTTATCGTTTGGCAAATGCAATACGAAAATCACAAAAGAGAGCAAATGCCTTGAAAAACATCGTGATTCCTGGCTTTGAACATGATATCAAATTCATAACAGAAGCTTTGGAAGAAAAAGAGAGAGAGGAATTTTCACGTCAAAAAGTTATCAAACAAACAAAGTTAAGAAAAGAAACTTCTTCTTAAACATATCTTTAAGCTTCTAGATATTATCACTATAAAAAACTCTGTTTCTATAACATTCCGTTATTAAAACAGAGTTTTTTCATTAGTTTGCTATATAGATTCATTACTTCGCATAATATATATTATGTAATATTTAGATGGATTTATAGAGCAGTGGAAATTTATATGGACTAATACACTGCAATGACCACAATCGAAAACATGCTAATTAAAAAAATATTAATAAGTCAAAAATGTACACAGCCGATAATAGATAAAAGTATGAATCATTGTTATGCTCTATTATCTAATAAATAAAAGCAGGAATCTCTTCCTGCTCTCTTTTTACTTATGAATCACCTGGACAGCAATACAGCCGGGACCACCCTGTGTAATAAATACCGGAGATAAGTCAAACAGCTCAATCTCTGTAGAAGGAAAACATGTCTGTAAGTATTCTTTTACCTTAACAGCCTGATCCAATACGTCCGCATGCGTAACTGTCATATAATAATTTTCATCAACGCCCATTTCCTTATAACATTCGGCAATGGCCTGAAGAGCCTTTCCAAATGTTCGTTTCATAGTAAATTTCTCTAAACGAGTGTGATCTTCGGTCAAAGTCATTACAGGAACAACTTTGAGCATTCCTCCAATCGTAGCAGCAAGCGGCGTCAAGCGACCGCCGCGCTTTAGAAAACTAAAATCGCACGGGATCAAAAATGACTTTTCCCGATCTACGGAGTATTGCAGTTCGGAAACAATATCATCAATACTTTTTCCCTGAGATGCCAGCTGTACAGCCTTAAGGACAAGATAGCGATGGGGACCGCATAATGTCTTTGAATTAAAAACAGTTATGCGCTGCGCATATGTTGACTCCTGTCTTGCATTACAAGCACTTGCATATGTACCGCTTAATCCGTCAGCCATGGTAATATCAAGAATATCACCATCCCGAGCAAGTTCTTCGTATATTTCCATTTTTTCGCCAATGGAAGGTTGTGATGACATTGGAATATCGCTGTTTTTTAAAAGTTCCAGAAAACCTTTGGTATCAATTTCGTCGAGCTCATGATAACTACGATTGCCGATAGTAACATTTAATGGTGTAATAGTGATATTATGCTCTTTCCCTTGATTTGTGCTCAAAAGGGTTGATGTATCAGAAACAATATGAATCATAAAAATTACCTCGCAAGCTTTTATTCTTTCTATAATACGTAGCTTAAGATTATCATATGAAGTTCATTTAGTCAATATAGATAGTATTTATTACTAGATAATTTTATGATAAAAATGGAGCATCAAAATGATGCTCCGTTAATGTTCATTCGTCTTAAAAGTGCGTTTTTTGCCTTGTTTTCCAGCGTATCATCCAATGGCGTTAAATCTGTCTGTTTCAGTGACGGATACCTTTTTTTCAATGCCTTCCATATCATAAAATCAGCAATTTCCGGGTTTTTAGGTAAAAGCGGTCCATGAAGGTAAGTGCCAAAAACATTCCCGTTATAGAATCCTTCCACTCTTTCTGTAAAATTATTTCCATAGCCACTCAGCACCTTGCCTAATGGCTGCTTTACATTTCTCGTCTGTCCGCCATGATTTTCAAAACCTACAGCAGTTACCTTTTTACCATCGAGAACACACTCAATTGCTATGTTTCCGATACATCTAGTCCCATTCTCTCCCGTTTCCGTAAAATAATCAAAGAATTGCAGTCCGTTGATTTTGCTGCCGTCTGCCGCGATGTAATACTGTCCAAATAACTGATAACCACCGCACACGAGGAAAACAAATGAACCGTTATCCATCGCTTCCTTAATATTGTCTCTGCGAGAAAGTAGATCATCGATCAGCATCATTTGTTCACGGTCAGCACCGCCGCCTAAAAAAATCAGATCATAATAATTCAAGTCGCATGATTCCCCGATGCCGCATGTATCTAGAACAACAGATATTCCGCGTTCCTCACATCTCCTCTTTAAAACCATCATGTTGCCCTTATCACCGTACAGATCCATGATATCGTGATACATCCAGACAATTCTCATTTCCATATTTTTCATTACTTGATCCTCCTGCAGATGACATTCCGTGTCGGAAGCAATGCCGTATACGTCGCGATTGCATACAGTATATTATCATGCTGAATATTATCATGCTGAGCAAATAGAGCATCAACAGCTTCCTGCAGATCTTCATGAATAATGATTTTTTTCTCTGTTCCTTCATATCGAAGTCTTAATGCCATGTCATATGCCCGTGTTCCGCTGCAAATGATCGTTGATGTCTCCTTCGCAAGAATTTTTTCAAAATGAGTATCATAGATCCAGGATACATCAGTTCCATCCTGATCATGATCATTCAGCACGATCAGAACTGATTTTTTTCTGTCATCTGCCTCAATCACTTTCATTACTTCATTGGCACCTGTCGGATTTTTGACAAGATTGAGAATGCATTCCTGGCCGTTAAAACTAAAGTGCTCATTACGTCCCCACGGCTGCGGTGCGTGATCAAAAACAGCCTTTACCAGCTTTGGATCAATAGACAGCAGTTTTGCCACGGAACATACTGCTGCACAGTTGTATATGGCATACAAGCCTTCCTGAGGTGCTCTCAGCGAAAATCCTTCCCAATTAAAAGTTTGCTTTTTCAAATCAATATCTGTAAGCAGCACATCTGCTTTCGGTGTTTTAAAAGAACAGCTTGTACAATGAAATACACCAATATGTGAATACTGATAATAATCATACTCTAAACGGCTGCCGCAGCGAGGACAAAACTTTCCTTCACTGGCTTCGCTTGTCTTCACAGCACTTGATGAGCAGTGATCGACTTCAAAATAAAATGAATCAGCATGAGGTGCCTTATCCGACAGACGAACCACATTCGGATCATTGCCGTTTAAAACAAGTGTTCCTTCATAAGCCGGCAATACCTTTTCAATCGTTTCAATCAGCTGTTCCATCTCTCTTGCTCTGTCCAGCTGGTCACGAAAAAAATTAGTAATTACAAATGCATCAACAGGAAGCTGAGGAAGAAGATGACGTACGTTCAGCTCATCTACTTCCAATACCATCGCATCTGCTTTTACTTTTCCTGATAACGTAGTATTTGTAAGAATTGCCGTGGTAACTCCAGCACGCATATTGTCTCCACGACGATTTGATAATACAGTTCTTCCGCTTTTTTCAAGAAGATCTGCAATCAAATTGCTTGTTGATGTCTTTCCGTTTGTTCCTGTTACCATTATGATAACTCCGTCAAAAGATAACTTTGACAGAATTTTAGAATCAATTTTTAAACCGATCTGTCCCGGCAGGCTGCCTCCGCGATTCACAAGAGACAATAGCAGTCTGATTAAACGTGTTGCGGCAATAGACAGTGTCTTCATCGTACATCCCCCTGTTCCATATTTAAATTAATCATGCTTACTTATTATACAATGTCTTTCTCATTTGGACAATTGTTTCTGAAAATAAGAAAAGAGATGCATCCTGCATCCCTTCTCCTCTATAACTTCGAAATTGAAACATCAGCTATTATTTTCTGAATCGTTATAGACCGCCTCACCCTGTTTCATTTCGAATGTCAATATCAGCTTTTATTGACTTCCGGTAATATTTTCCAATACATTATGATCTAATAAAAATATATTCCGTTTCTGTCTGTGCTGATATATTACCAACAACTACTCCGCCGCTTCCATCTGCAAATACTGCAGAACTCATTGTATGCTCACCTTTCAAAGCAACCCTTGAGTGTTGTGTTATAAGTTTTCTTACACTATTAATATAGCATAAAATATAAGAATGATAACAACTCTGGAAAAATTAATATTATTTTCGGCAAAATCGGTTTTTATGCTCAGATACATAATGAATCATATGCGCTTGCATTATCCAGCCGGCCCTTTTTTTTAGTTTGATTCGATTCACAGATCGACATCAGATGGAAACAGATTGACAATTGAAGAAAAAAGCGATTGTAATTTTGAAGTAATCGCGGTTCAGTCATCCTGCTTTTCGCAAGTAGATGCATACAAGCACTGCTCTCCTTCGACAAGGAATGAAGATAATAAGACTGAATGCTCTGACTGAATGTCTGTGATTCAAACGATTCATATTTTGCTGTCAGCCGATACAAATAAATGTAATCGGTATATGCAATCGGACGCTGCTTGATGATGCAGTATTTGATACGATAGAGCATATCGGCAAGAATACGAATTTCCTCTTGATTAATATTTGTATATAAATGACTCGTAATGCACAAGGTTGAATTTAGTTTATCGACAGAATCAACCAGATCCATCATTTTCTTTTCATCATGAAAAGCAGAACTGCCATATTTTTCATTCACTCTCATCCTAATCCCCCTTTTTATCGATGCGCTCCGACAAAATCAATAGATTCATTTTTTTGGCTATATGACTGTATCAAAGGATAAAGCGCGATCTTTGCATCAAAGGTAGAAAGAGAATCAAGAAGGGCTTTCTCATTCTCCTCGCATAACAATAAATCAATGTATGCATGTTCCGGTGCAATCGCAGCACCTAGTATAGTTCCTGTTTCACATATTTTTCCTCTCTGCAGCCATTTCTCTAAATGATCCTGTATCTTTATTCTTAAATCAAATAACTCCTGAAAAGAAATATGGTCATTTTGAATGGACAGAAAACACAGACGCGCACCGGCATCTTTACAGTCATTATAGGTTCGTGATACATCGTAAAAATACTCATTGACAGTGTCCAGATATGAACTGACTCCTGCAATGATATCGAAACGTAGCATATTACGGCTTTTTACATTCGGTTCATATGTACTGAACAGCTGATTTGCCTGCAGCGCATGTCCTTCCTCAGTGAACCTGGCAAGAATGTCAACAAGCGGAAAAGAGTCAGACAAAGGTGTTTCACTTGGAATAATTTTGCGAATCTGTGTCATGTATAATGCATCTCCCAAATATGAACGAAGCAATACCTGCATCAGGGTGATAGATTCATCTTTTGAATACGTGATCAACTGATCATTGTAATAGCTGACTTCCCCCGTATCGCTCAAAAGGAGATAAATGTCAGCTGCCTTGATGTTTTCATCGTATAACTGTATCGTAAACTCTTTGTCGGTCATTGGCAGTTTGCCAAGCTGAAACAGCCAGCCGTTAACCGATGGATGAAGCGAAAAGAAGCATGGAAATAAATAATACCAGCAGACACGATCGCAATAAAACACAAGAAAACGACCTTCTTCATTTTCAATAGCCGTAATATGTACCCCGGGTCCGAAAATAGCTTGTGCATCCTTCAGTTCCATCTCTTTTACCTTCGAAATCATAAGATCCAAAGATTCTTTTTCCTGTTCCATCCATTGCAGGAAGGCCATACACCGCTGCTTAAAATTCATATTGATCCCCCTTAAAAAGCGCCCTGCAAACAGAGCGCTGTCAATCATTTCAAATCATTCAGCAGTTTCTCAACTGCAGGATGAATCAGTGCATCGATTTCCATCATCGTGCGAGCATCATATTCTGAATCATGATGAATATTCATGATTGATTTCATCATCGGCAGTTCGCCATACAGAGTTAATTCATTCTCCCTCAAAAATAATTCCATATCAGTTGTTTCATATAAACGAATTGTCTCATTGCAATTTGGGCACTGAATATAACTCATGTTCTCAATTACGCCTAAAACGCGGATTTTCATCTGCTTACACATATTAACTGCCTTTGAAACGATCATTGATACCATCGGCTGCGGAGTCGATACCATGATGACTCCCGTAACCGGAATTGACTGCAGAACCGTCAGTGCTACATCACCTGTTCCCGGCGGCATGTCAATCAGCAGCACATCAAGATCGCCCCAGATTACGTCTGTATAAAACTGTTTGACCGCATTTGCTACGATCGGTCCGCGCCACACAACCGGCTGATTCTCATCTTCCATCAAAAAGTTCAAAGACATACATTTGATGCCGTCACTGTTTATAACCGGTTCGATGGCGTCATTGCTGCCATATGCCTGTTCTTTCTCAAGACCGAGCAAACGCGGGATACTTGGTCCCGTGATGTCAGCATCCATAATACCGACCTTATAACCGCGTCTTGCAAGATCCTTGGCAAATAAAACAGTCACGCTTGATTTTCCGACACCGCCTTTACCGCTCATAACACCGATAATATGACGAATCTTATTATTCGGATTATTTACAATTCCACATGAGCCTGCGCTCTTTCCGCAATTTCCTTTACTAGGACATCCTTCACAACTCATATTAATCCTTCCTCTCTTTCTTTGCTTATTTCACCCAGGCGGGAAGTACCAATGGTTCCCTCCGGTTTTTTTACTTCAAAGTTTTCGGCTATCG
>OLRK01002522.1_pt1 | contig 11297 bp, 10 predicted proteins | sample 1672911 | NCBI WGS metagenome assembly OLRK01 (sample SAMEA3136736, study PRJEB25190) | human gut metagenome | biome: human gut; feature: human-associated habitat; material: faeces | place: Austria | collected 2013
CCGGCCCGGAGAATGGAGGCAAATCATGAAAGACATCACGAAATATCAGGGAATTATTCCGGCATTTTATGCCTGCTACGACGAAAACGGAGCCATCAGCGTTGAGGGCGTGAAAGCCCTGACCCGCTACATGGTGGAAAAGGGCGTGAAGGGCGTTTACGTAGGCGGATCCTCCGGCGAGTGCATCTACCAGAGCGTGGCAGAGCGCAAGCAGGTGCTGGAGGCTGTGGTGGAGGCCGCCGAGGGCAAGCTCACCATCATCGCTCACGTGGCCTGCAACAACACCGCCGACAGCATGGAGCTGGCCGCTCACGCTGAGAGCCTGGGAGTGGACGCCATCGCGGCTATCCCGCCCATTTACTTCCACCTGCCGGAGTATGCCATCGCCCAGTACTGGAACGACATTTCCTCCGCGGCGCCGAACACGGACTTCGTCATCTACAATATCCCGCAGCTGGCCGGTGTGGCTTTAACCATGCCCCTGTTCCACGAGATGTTAAAGAACCCGAAGGTGGCGGCAGTGAAGAACAGCTCCATGCCCGTACAGGACATCCAGATGTTCAAGATGGACGGCGGCGAGGACTTTGTGGTATTCAACGGCCCGGACGAGCAGCTGGTAAGCGGCCTTGCCATGGGCGCTGACGGCGGCATCGGCGGCACCTACGGGGCGATGCCGGAGCTGTACTTAAAGATCTACGAGCTGACCAAGGCCGGAAAGATTGAGGAGGCCGCGAAGGTTCAGTACGCGGCGGACGCCATCATCTACAAGATGTGCTCCACCAAGGGAAATATGTACGGAACGATCAAGGCCATCTTAAAGATCCGCGAGGGACTGGAGTTAGGCGGCGTGAGAAAGCCCCTGGCAAACCTGGTGGACAGCGATATGGACATTGTGAAAGAGTGCGTTGCCATGATTGACGACGCCATCAAGACGTACTGCTAAGTAAGATGCGGCTTGCGGGGCGCGGGTTTTAGGGCGTCCCGCAGGCCGTTTTTGCCGGGAAGCGTGAAAAGGAGAGACAGAATGGAAAAATATCTGATGCTGGACAGACGGCTTTTAAGCCCCCAGGGGATGGCAAACTTAAAGCTGGAGGCGTCCCATCCGGTGAAGGATGAGGAGCACAACCCCCTGTTTACAGAGGACCGTCCCTGGGAGGTGCGGATTGACAACGGCTATCCCAACGTGATCTACGACCGGGAGGCGAACTGCTACCGCTGCTACTACACCCTGTTTATCGAGGACGAGGACAGCCGGTGCGCCGGGCCGAAGGAGAGAACGGAGCGGGACTACATCCCCCGTCCGGACCGGGTGCCGGGCTTAGCCTACGCGGAGAGCGCCGACGGGATCCACTGGGAGAAACCGTCCCTGGGCTTTGTGGATTGGCACGGAAGCAGGGAAAACAACCTGATTTTCCCCTTTGCCCACGGCACCGGGGTGATGCTTGACGAGAGGGAGACGGATCCCTCCCGCCGCTATAAGATGGTGACGAAGATGGACCAGCCAGGCACGGAGGCCTACATGGCCGTTTCCTTCTCCCCTGACGGGGTTCACTGGGAGACGCCCACGCCGTGGCCGGAGCACAATCCGCCGGCGGACAGCCACAACCTGCCCTTCTGGAGCGAGGAGGAGAGCTGCTATATGGTGCTCTCCCGGGTGTGGAGAGACGGAATCCGGGTCACCACCTTGAGCCGCAGCCAGGATTTCATCCACTGGAGTGAGCCGAAGGAGACCCTGCGGGGCACCGGCTTTGAAAATCAGATTTACGCCATGCCGGCGTTTCGCTGGGGAAATATCTACCTGGGACTGGCGTCCATGATCCACGAGGGGGATCGGACGGAGCCGGATTTTGACCAGGTGGACTTAGAACTGACCTGGGCGGCGGATCCCTGGAAATTTGATTTCGCGGCGCCGGGACAGCCCATTCTGCCGAGAGGCGAAGGGAGCTACCCGGACGGGGCCTTCGACTGCTGCTGCATCTACGCGTCTCCCCTGGTGGCCGCTCCCGACGGGAGCCTGTGGCTTTACTACATGGGCGGAAACGGACAGCATACCAACTTCCGGGAAACCTCCCTGGGGAGAGCGAAGTGGGAGGCGGACCGGTTTGTTTCCTTAAGTCCAAGGCGGCCTCAGGAGGAATCCGTTCTTCCCACGGCCAGCTTGTTTATAAACGGCGGCCGGCTGGAGCTTTTGGCGGATCCGGCGGATCCGGGCCAGCCCATGGAGGTTTCGGCGGCCCTGGCAACCGCCTGGAACCGGGAGCCGCTCCCTGGCTTTGGCTATGGGGACAGCGAGGTGACCGCGGGAGAGGACGGCTGGCTGTCCATCCGGTTTTCCGGGGGGCTGGAAAACCTGGCCGGACAGAAACTGAGCCTGATTCTGCGGATGAAAAACGCCAAGGTCTGGGCCGTCAGGGGCGACATCGCCCTGGCCGGGCACCGTCTCTGGGAAGGCGCGGAATAGGAAAGAGGAGAAGATGATCATTTAAAATGGGGTGTGAAAGGAGCCGCGCCTGGCAGGGGGTAATGCCAGGTGCGGCTCCTTTGGAAATTGCGGCGCTCACTGCGCCGCCTTCTGCCACCCAAACGCCGCTCCCACGTCCAGCATCCCGCCGGTGGAGACCCGGCCTGTCAGGGTGTCCAGCTTTCTGGCGGACTGGAGCAGGGCGTCTTTTACGTCCAGCACGGTGAAATCCGGACGGTAGGAGTAGAGAAGGGCGGCGGCTCCCGTCACCATGGGGGCGGCCATGGAGGTGCCGCTTAAAAATCCGTAGCCGCCGGGGATGGTGCTGACGATGTAGGTGCCCGGGGCGGCGATGTCGGCGCTCAATGCCCCGTAATTGGACGAGGTGTCCAGGTTTCCGTCAAACATCAGGTTGGAGACGGTGATGATGTTGTCGAAGGGCAGGCTGGCCGGGTAGGTGGGGGTGGTGTCGATGCTGTAGCCGATGCCGTTTGCGTCCCCGTTTCCCGCCGCCACCACAAACAGCATGGAGGAATCCCGGATGGTGTCCGCCAGCTCCTGGGTGTAGGCGTTGGAGCAGAAACTTAAGTTGCAGATGGAGGCGCCGTTGGCCTCGGCGTAGCGGATGGCGGCGATCACGTCCTCCGGGGTGCCTACGCCCTGGGAGGTGCCGAGAGCCTTTAGGGTCATGATTTTCACGTGCTCCGAGCCAGTGATGCCAGCCATGCCGCCGTTTCCGCGGCCGGCGGCGATGGTGCCGGCCACGTGGGTGCCGTGGGTATCCTCGCTGGAGCCGCCGGAGAACACGGACGGGTCATTGTAAAAGAAATCCCAGCCAAAGTAGTCGTCCACGTAGCCGTTTCCGTCGTTGTCTATCCCGTCTCCGGGGATTTCGCCGCCGTTGGTCCAGATGGAGTTTTTTAAATCCGGATGGACGATGTCCACGCCGGTGTCAATGACAGCCACAATCACGTCCCGGTTGGTGTCGGAGCCGTCGTAGAGATCCCAGGCGGGGGCGATATTGATGTCGATTCCGGCCACGGCGTCGGTGGTGAGCACCTCGTAGTTGCCAGGCTCGTTGGGGATGGGAAGGCCCACGTGAGGGCCGTTTTCCGTGGGGGTGTAGGCCGAGCCGCCGTAGGCGAAACGGTCGCGGATCTCCACCATCCGCAGATCCCCGTTATTTTTCAGCCCCCATTGGTACTGGGCGTAATTGTCGCCGGAGGAGAGGGCGGAGATGCCGGGGCCGGCATCGGCGGCGCGGAATGAGGAAACGGGAAGGGCAGTCCCGGAGGCGGGCCGGGCCGCGGCGGTGATCTGGGCCGTGTCTGTGGCCCGGATTCCGGTTAAGGCCGCGGTCCCCGCCGGGACATTTCCCAGGGGGCTTATGGTACAGGCCGCCGTCAGACAGGCAGCCAGGGCTGTTCCTTGGAAAAAGGGCATAAACAGTCTCCTTTCACGATAAAATACAGGGAACGATGGAACGGAGTCCCTGTCAGGCGGGCGGGAAATGGTTCCTCTGCCCGTCAGGTGCTCCTAGTATATCATATTTTATAGTAAAAAGTCTGAAAAATATATGAAGATTTCTTTTAGAGGCTGAAAGGGTATGGTATAGTAATATATAATTATGATGATACCAGGGTCAAAAGGTCGGAAATCCGATGAAGGCTTGCTTGCAAGAGGATTTTTGACCTTGGGCCCCCAACATCTTATGAACACTTGGGCGGAAAATGTCCAGGAGAGAGGCAGGGAAATGCCTGAACCAGAAAGGAGGAACCCGGTATGACAAACGAACAGCAGTTTCGCAACAAAATCCGCTGGTTTACCTTTCTGTTCAGCATCCTGGTGGTCTGGGTCCACTCTGTGAACGCCGAGCTGTTTCTGGGCAATGCCCCCGCTGCCGCGCCTCTTAAAAAGCTGGAGTCGCTGGTGGGAACGGGCCTGGGCCAGTTCGCGGTGCCGGGATTTTTCATGATTTCCGCCTACCTGTTTTACCGGAATTTTTCCTGGGAAAAGCTGGGGCGCAAATGGAGGTCCAGGGCCCGCTCCCTGTTTCTGCCCTTCCTGCTGTGGAATGGCCTCTACTACTTAGGCTACGTGGCCGCCAGCCGCGTGCCGGGCCTGGCAGACATCGTGGGAAAGGGTATCATCCCCTTTGACGGGAAAACGGCCCTGGACGCGGTGTTTCACTACCGCTACAATTATGTGTTCTGGTATCTCTATCAGCTCATCTGGCTGGCGGCCCTGACCCCGGTGATCTATTTCTTCCTGCGTACCAAAGTGGGGGCGGCCGTTTACATAGGCGCTGCCGTCCTCTGGGTGTGGCTGCAGGTGGATTTCCCCTTTATCAATGAGGACTCCATGCTCTACTACGCCGTAGCCGCGGCCTTCGCCGTCCACAGGCCCGGGCTGGCGGAGGAAAACGGCGGGATAGCGGGCCGGCTGGAGGGCGCCGCCCTGATGGCTGCCGGAGGCCTGTGCGGTGTCCTGTACCTGAGGGGATGCGGCGTGGGATTTCTGGTGCTCTGCCGCCTTTTTGTGCCTTTGGGACTGTGGCGGTTTGTGGACGGGGCGCGGCTGCCGGAGGCGCGTCCGTGGATGGAGGATACCTTTTTCCTCTACGCCACCCATTTCGCCCTGGTGCGGCTGATCAATAAGACGGGAGCCGTCCTCTTTCCGGGGAGCCGGGCGGCAGCGGCGTTTCTTTTTGTGGCCATGCCGTGGCTGTGCCTGGGCCTGTCCCGGACGGCGGCGGGTGTGCTGAAACGGTGGACGCCTCCCTTATGGTCGTGGCTCAGCGGCGGCCGGAATGGCTGAAATCGGGGTGTTTTCCTGCAAATTTTCGGAAAATGGGAAACAGGCACTTGAAAAGGCTTGACAAAACGTGTATGATGAAAAATAAAACTATTTGTTAAGGATGGGAGGAGCGTATATGGGAAGAATTTACAACTTTTCGGCCGGACCGGCCACTCTGCCGGAGGCGGTTTTAAAGGAAGCTGCCGAGGAGATGCTGGATTATAGGGGTACGGGAATGTCCGTGATGGAGATGAGCCACCGTTCAAAAGCCTACGAGGAGATCCACAATGAGGCCATCGCGGACCTGAGAGAGCTGATGAACATTCCGGACAACTACAAGGTGCTGTTTTTACAGGGCGGCGCGTCCATGCAGTTTGCCATGATCCCCATGAACCTGATGAAGAACCGGGTAGCGGACTACATCATCACCGGCCAGTGGGCGAAAAAGGCTTACAAGGAGGCCCAGCTCTACGGAAAGGCGAACGCCATCGCCTCCAGCGAGGACAAAATGTTCACCTACATTCCGGACTGTTCCGATCTGCCCATTTCACCGGACGCGGATTATGTATACATATGCCAGAACAACACCGTATTCGGGACGGCCTACCACAGCCTTCCCGACACCAAGGGCAAGCTTTTGGTGGCGGACGTTTCCTCCTGTTTCCTGTCAGAGCCCATTGATGTGACGAAGTACGGGATCGTGTACGGCGGCGTTCAGAAGAACATCGGGCCGGCGGGCACGGTGATCGTCATTATCCGGGAGGACCTGATCACTGACGACGTGCTGCCCGGCACCCCCACCATGCTCCGCTACAAGACCCACGCGGACGCCAATTCCCTCTACAACACGCCGCCCACCTACGGCATCTACATCTGCGGCAAGGTGTTCAAGTGGCTGAAACAGCGGGGCGGCCTGGCGGCGATGCGGGACTACAATGAAAAGAAGGCGTCCATTCTCTACGACTATCTGGATCAGAGCCAGATGTTTACGGGGACCGTGGAGAAGAAGGACCGCTCCCTGATGAACGTGCCCTTTGTGACGGGAAATGCCGATCTGGACGCGAAGTTTATCAAGGAGGCCAAGGAGAAGGGCCTGGAGAATTTAAAGGGCTACCGCACCGTCGGCGGCATGAGAGCCAGCATTTACAACGCCATGCCCATGGAGGGCGTGATCGCGCTGGTGGAATTTATGAGGGATTTTGAGAGGAGAAACGGATAATGAAACGAATTCACTGCTTAAATGCGATTTCCAAATACGGCACGGACCTGCTCACCGGCGGCTATGAGCTGACGGAGCAGATGGACGGTGCCGACGGCGTGCTGGTGCGCAGCGCGGCCATGCACGATATGGAGCTGCCGGACAGCCTGTTAGCCATTGCCAGAGCCGGTGCCGGTGTGAACAACATTCCTTTGGACAAATGCGCGGAGAAGGGCATCGTGGTGTTCAACACCCCCGGCGCCAATGCCAACGGCGTCAAGGAGCTGGTGCTGGCCAGCCTGATCCTGGCCTCCAGGGACGTGATCGGCGGCATCCAGTGGTGCCAGTCCATCAAGGATGACCCGAACATCGCCAAGGCGGTGGAGAAGGGGAAAAAGGCCTTCGCCGGATGTGAGATCCGGGGAAAGAAGCTTGGCGTGATCGGCCTGGGCGCCATCGGCGTGGAGGTGGCAAACGCCGCTGCGGCCCTGGGGATGACGGTCTACGGCTACGACCCCTTTATTTCCGTAAACGGCGCCTGGATGCTTTCCAGGGATGTGAAACACATCATGACGGCGGATGACATTTATAAAGAATGCGATTACATCACCCTTCACGTGCCGCTTTTAGACAGCACCAGAGGCATGATCAGCGCCTCCGTTCTCCAGGAGATGAAGGACGGCGTGGTGGTGCTCAATTTCTCCAGAGACGTGCTGGTGGACGAGGACGCCATGGCGGAGGCCTTAAACAGCGGCAAAGTGAAGAAATACATCACCGATTTCCCGAACCCCAAATCCGCCAACATGGCCGGGGCCGTGGTGATCCCTCATCTGGGGGCGTCCACGGAGGAGTCGGAGGACAACTGCGCGAAGATGGCGGTGAAGGAGATCATGGATTACCTGGAAAACGGAAACATCCGCAACTCCGTAAACTACCCCAACTGCGACATGGGCGTATGCCGGGCGGTCTGCCGCCTGACGGTGCTCCACAGAAACATCCCCAACATGATCGGCCAGATCACGGCCGTCCTGGCGGCGGAGGGCATCAACATTTCCGATATGACCAACAAGAGCAAGGACAAATTCGCCTACACCATGGTGGACTTAGAGCAGAAGGCCGCCGAGGAGGCGCTGGAGCGGATCCGCTCCATAGACGGCGTGTTGCGGGTGCGGGCGATGTAAGACAGTACGAAGAAGGAGAATGAGAGAGCATGGCAGTGGTGAAACCATTCCGCTGCGTCCGCCCCACCCAGGGACAGGCGGACAAGGCGGCGGCCCTTCCCTACGATGTGTTTAACGAGGAGGAGGCCAGGAAGGCGGTGGAGGGAAATCCCCTTTCCTTTTTAAATATTGACCGCCCGGAGACCCAGTTTCCGGTGGGGACGGATCCCTACGGGGAGGAGGTTTACCAAAAGGGGCGGGAGCTTTTGGAAAAACGGATGCAGGAAGGCGTTTACCAGAAGGATACGGTGGCGGCCTACTATATCTACGAGCTCACCATGGACGGCAGGAGCCAGACGGGGATCGTGGGCTGTTCCTCCGTGGACGACTACATAAACGGCGTGGTGAAAAAGCACGAAAATACCAGGGAGGAAAAGGAGCAGGACCGGATCCGCCACGTGGATGTGCTGAATGCCCAGACCGGCCCCATTTTCCTGGCCTACCGGGCCTCGGAGCAGATCGACCGCCTGGTGGAGCTGCGAAAGAGCGGGAAACCGCCCATCTATGATTTCACGGCGGAGGACGGCGTGCGCCACCGGGTCTGGGAGGTGAAAAGCCTGGAGAAGGTGGAGGCCTTTGAGCGCCTGTTTGAGGAGCTGCCGGCCACCTATATCGCCGACGGCCATCACCGGGCCGCGTCGGCGGTGAAGGTCTGCTTAAAGCGCAGGAAGGAGCACCCGGACTACACGGGGGCGGAGCCGTTTAACTACTTCCTGTCGGTGCTCTTTCCCCACGATCAGCTTTTGATTCTGCCCTACAACCGGGTGGTGCGGGATTTAAACGGGCTGACGGAGGAGGAATTTTTAGACCGGGTGCGGGAGAACTTTTTCGTGGAGAAGGCGGGGGAGCGGAGACGCTCACCTTATCAGCCGGATCAGAAAGGGCGGTTCGGACTGCTGCTGGGAGAGGACTGGTACTGCCTGAGTGCCAGGCCGGAGCTTGTGCGCCGCACGGAGGGAGACCCGGTGCGGAGTTTGGATGTTTCCTTGTTACAGGAGTTTCTCCTGGAGCCGGTGCTTGGCATCGGGGACGTGAGAACGGACAAACGCATCGACTTTGTGGGCGGAATCCGCGGGCTGGCGGAGCTGGAAAAACGGACGGAGACGGATATGGCCCTGGCTTTTTCCATGTACCCCACCTCCATCGGGGAGTTATTCGCCGTGGCGGACGCGGGCCTTCTGATGCCGCCGAAGTCCACCTGGTTCGAGCCGAAACTGCGCAGCGGGCTGTTTATTCATGAGCTGGATTGAGCGGCGCCGGTGTGAGCGGTAGTGCACACGTTTTATATTGATTAAGAAAAAAAGAAAGATCCCCCGGAAATCCAGAGGGTGAGAGGCTGGATTCCCGGGGGATTTTCGCGTTCGCGTTCGCGGCGCGGCGGCGGGAGGCGTCAATTCTTCCGCCGCGATACCCACTCCGCGTCCGGTATGTGTTCGATGATGTCCTCGATCCGGCAGTGAAGGATCCGGCAGAGCGTTTCCAGGGTGTGGGTGGACACGTGCTTATTCTTTCGCAGACGGTCCAGCTGGCCGGAACTGACGCCGTAGGTCCGGATCAGCCGGTACTGGGAAAGCCCCATCTCGTCCAGCCGCTGCCAGAATTTTTTGTAGCTTATCATAAAAAGATCCCCCTTTTTCTATCACGGGCTGTCTGTCGGCAGCAAGAGTGCGGCGGGCCATGCGGCAGAAAGCGGCAGCCCCGCCTGAAAGATATGAATATAGAAGTGAAAGTGGAAATACAGGCCGTGAACTAAATGCGGATTCTGAATGTCCTCTTTCAAAAAGTATAGCATGGGCCAAATGGGAATTAGGGCAATCTGTCGCAAAAATTGTCGAAATTTGTGAAATTCATGTTTTTTCTGGCAAAAGTACAGATTTCCAGAGATTGGAAATTATGTAATTGTTCGGCTATGCTATTCATTATTTGATGGATTAGACAAAGCGGTTGATGTTAAAGATTGCTGGCCGCCGAAATGCTCTTAGCCATTAAATGATTCATGTCGGGCGTCTGCCTTATAGAAATATATGGAAAATTACTGCTTAGTGAGCGAGCGCCCACACAGTATTTTCCGTATGTTTCTGCGTAGTGAACGGTTACGAAATGGTGTAACAGCTCAGCCATGCCATTCATAATTTGACGGATTCTATAAAATTGGCTAACGTTAAACGTTCTTAGCTGTCAAATTATTCATGTCGGGCGTCCGCCCTATAGAAACATATGGCTGAACTGTTACGAAATAATTATTAAGAATTTATAAAAGGGTTGACGAGGAGAATTGTAAGAAGTATAATACAACCGTAACAAGATTTAACAATTATGTAACAAATAGAATTCGGGATGGGAGAATAGCATGAATATCAGACCACTACATATACTTGGGCTTGCAGCCTTCTGCGGGGCGATCACCGCGGCGAACCCTATGGAGACGATGAACGCCATGGCGGCCACTCAGGTGCTTAACGGCCCTGGCATGGAGCAGACCAGTATGATGACCGTGCTCAGTGACAGCGTGTTCGTGAAGACGGAGCTGGAAGGGGACGAGGTGCTCACGGAGGCAGTCCAGGGAGCGTCCTTCCATGTGACGGACACCACGGATGACGGTTGGATCCAGGTGGTAGTGGGAAATGAGATCGGCTACCTTCCTCTCACTGACGATATTACCATCAGCGAGAATGAGGAGGAGGCCATGGAGGTGAAGGAGGCCGTGCTGGCAGAGGCGGCTAAGGAGCAGGCTCAGGCGGACAGAAGGCAGAATCTGGTAGATTATGCCCTGCAGTTCGTGGGCGGCCCCTACCGCTACGGCGGCAGCGATCCTCACACCGGTACGGACTGCTCCGGATTTACCCGCTACGTGATGCAGAACGGAGCCGGCGTTTCCATCGCCAGAAGCTCCACTGCCCAGTCCAAGCAGGGACGAGCCATCAGCGCGGAGGAGATGCGCCCCGGCGATCTGATTTTTTATGGAAGCGGAAAGAGCATTAACCATGTGGGAATGTACATAGGAGACGGACAGATTGTTCACGCCTCCACCTATGAGACTGGAATCAAGACTTCTCCCTGGAATTACAGGGCTCCTGTGAAGATCGTAAACGTGCTGGGAGATTGATTGTATAATTTCAGCCGGAAACGCCATACTAACCTTGTAACCAAATTCAGTTAGGAGGTATGATTATGGCAAACAGAAATTACCGGGACATGGACGACAACAGCTCCAGAAACTCTCAGGACATGGACAGAAACAGAAATCAGAATATGGACAGAAACAGAGCCCAGAACAGTTCTGAGAACAACAGCAGCAGAAACGGCAGCCAGAACAGCAGCCGCAATGACAACCAGAACAACAGCCGCAACAGCAATCGGTAATACGGCGCCAGGGAGCCGCTTCGCGAACGCGAGGCGGCTTTTTGCATATGATAAGACAAGACCATATGGTTTGGAGGGAGATTCGTGAGAGTTCCCTATCCGATGATTACGGGAGATTTGCTGGACCGGTGGCTGGATCAGGGGGTGCCCTTGCTTTTGGCGGACCTGCGGAGCCGGGAGGAGTACGAGAGCGGGCATCTGCGGGGGGCGGTGAATGTGCCCTTTGAGGAGCTGTTTGGAGCGGCGGGGGAGGGGAGGG
>OLRK01002535.1_pt1 | contig 11273 bp, 9 predicted proteins | sample 1672911 | NCBI WGS metagenome assembly OLRK01 (sample SAMEA3136736, study PRJEB25190) | human gut metagenome | biome: human gut; feature: human-associated habitat; material: faeces | place: Austria | collected 2013
ATTCGTTCCTTACAGACAACGACTGCCCCTACCGGAACTTCTCCCCGTTCGGCAGCTTTGCCCGCCTCTATCAGGGCTTGTTTCATGAAGTAAGTATCGTCCAGCATCTTCTTATCGTCTCATATCATGTTCTCCAAAAAGGGTCGGATAATCTTCTTCCATATTCTTGTGAATAAACATGAGAATCGTCTCGCGAAGCCAACGTGACTTGTTCGTTATCTTATATTTCTCAAGATAACGATCTACAATCAGCTGTTCTTCGTCGCTCAATAAAATGCTCATCCGTCGTTCCCGTTTGGTGCATTCGACGTGCATTTTCAGGCACTTTTTACTCCTTTTTCTCATATCTTCTGCAAAATTACTTTTACTTCTGTAAAAACAAAGAATAAAAGCAGTAAATTTGCAAAAAAAAGATGGCCATAACTTGTTGGGAGCGGGAAGTGCAGCGGCCGGAATTGCATTAAAAGAGCTAATTGATAAGGAAGGACTTCCGGCAACGGTAGTTGTTTATGGAACACCTGCTGAAGAAACATTAGAAGGAAAGACCTTAATGGTCGAAAATGGATATTTTAGGGATGTGGATGTATGTCTGGGATGGCATCCTTTGGATCATAATGATCCGGGGGAGGTAAAGTTTAAAGCGGCCAGTGCTTTTACAATGACATTTCATGGGAAAGCAGCTCATGCATGTAATTGCCCGGAAAATGGGAGAAGCGCTTTAGATGCTGCAGAATTGACAAATGTAGGAGTGAATTATCTTAGAGAACATGTAAACAGGGACTGTTATATGCATTATTGCTATATTCATGGTGGAGATAGGCCGAATATTGTCCCTGAAACAGCAAAATTGTGGTATATGGTAAGAGCTTATACATATCAAGAAATGTTGGAGCTTAGAAAGCGTGTTGAACGGATAGCACAGGGTGCCTGCATGATGACTGATACCACTGTGGAGTTTGAGATACTTGGGGAAAATCATGATAATAAAATGAATTTTACATTAGCTCGTCTTGCCCATGATTGTATGGTGGATATAGGGGCACCGAAATTTTCTGAGGAAGATAAGGCGTTCGCACGAGAAGTAGCTGAAAATGTGGGAATAGAAGGGGTAAAAGGTGAGTTAGATGAAACAATTCTTCCTGTTGACGGTACAATTAAGAAAGATAATGGTTCCAGCGATGTTGCGGATGTGAGCCAGATTGTTCCGGTTGTTAATATTAATACAGCCTGCTATGGACGGAAAACACCTAATCATAGTTGGGCAGTTACAGTTCAGGCGAAAAAACCAGCAGCTCATAAGGGTATGATTTTTGGTGCAAAAACCTTAGCATTAATGGGAGTAAGACTTGTAGAAGAGCCAGAACTTTTGAAACAAGTAAAAGTAGAATTCGAAAATGCAGAATAACAAAAAGCATTGAAACATTAAGGAACTGTTGCTTCATAGATAAATAATTTTATGAAGCAATGGTTCTTGGTTTATAATTGAATGATAATTTTCCTGCATTGCATTTGAATTTATCTTGTGCTATCTTATAGTTAAATAAAAGGGCAGTGCTGCTCAGAAAATGTTCTCCCTGAAGTCTGGAGGATTGCGGGAGAAAAGATGGAAGCATAAGATAAGAAAAGGCGGGCGGGAAGATGGAAAAGATATTGCAGCGGCTTTATGCCGGGGAGCTGGATTTTGCAGAGCGGGAAATAAAAGGGAATGAACGGTATGATGCACTCTGCAGTAAGACCCTTCTGGATATGGAAGCGTTTACAAAAAAACTGGATGAGGATATGAAGCGGGAATTTGAGGCGCTTATGGAGAGCCAGCTGGAGCTTTCAGATATAGAAAGATCACAGAGTTTTTCGGATGGATTCAGTCTGGGTGCTGGTATTATGGCGGAGGTGTTTGAGACAAACAGTCATTTTTTCTCGATATGAGAAGAAATAAGGTCATATTTTGTGATATTGTGTCAAAATGTGTTATATAGTTTTGCGTTATATAAAAATAGCGCGAAATTATAGGATGATAATTGACAACAATAGAAAAAGTGCTATACTGAAAGAGTAAAAATATTACAATCAAGTGGAAATAGGACAGAAGAGTTTGCGTCAGGAAAAGTAAATAGCGGCACCTGGCGCATTTTTGTTCTGTAAATAGGCAGGAAGGGCCTTGTTTGCAGGAAAAATTCTGTCCGCCAACAAGTTTATGGAGGAGTGGATTATGAAGATGAAGCGGTTCGTAAGCACAGCAATGGCAGCTGTCATGGTACTGTCCCTGGCAGCATGCGGTGGTTCCACAAATGAAACAGCAGCAAAAGAAGAAACAACAAAAGCGGCAGCTGAAACAAAGGCAGAGGAAACAACGGCAGGAGAAAAGAAGGACGAGGCGGAGAAAGCGTCTGCAGCCGGAATTCCCAAAGAAGATCTGAAGGTAGGATTTGTATACATTGGAGATGAAAATGAGGGTTATACAGCAGCTCATTATCAGGGTGCAATGGAAATGAAGGAAGCCCTGGGCCTTTCGGATGACCAGATCATTGTAAAATGGAATACACCGGAGGATGAAACAGCCAAGGATGCGGCAATGGATCTTGCAGACCAGGGCTGTCAGATTATTTTTGCAAACAGTTTCGGACATGAGTCCTATGTGATCGAGGCAGCAAAGGAATATCCGGAGGTTCAGTTCTGCCATGCAACCGGTTTCCAGGCAGCTTCAAGCGGCCTTCCGAATATGCACAACTACTTTACATCTATTTATGAGGCCCGCTATGTATCAGGCGTTGTTGCCGGCCTTAAATTAAATCAGATGATAGAGGAAGGAACGGTAAAAGAGGATGCCTGCAAGATCGGTTATGTAGGCGCTTATCCTTACGCAGAGGTTATCAGCGGATATACTTCTTTCTTCCTTGGAGTACGCTCTGTATGTCCAAGTGCTACGATGGAGGTTAAGTACACCAACAGCTGGGCAAGTTTTGACCTTGAGAAGGAAGCGGCAGACGCTCTGATTTCTGACGGCTGCGTACTGATCAGCCAGCATGCAGATACAACAGGAGCACCAACCGCCTGTGAGGCAGCCGGCGTTCCATGTGTAGGCTACAATATTTCCATGATCGCCACAGCTCCTAATGCAGCCCTTACATCTGCTTCCAATAACTGGGGAGCCTATGTAACCTTTGCAGTACAGAGTGTAATTGACGGAACGGAGATTCCGGTTGACTGGTGCAAGGGCTTCTCTGACGGCGCCGTACATATTACTGAGCTTAATGAGAAAACCGTAGCTCCAGGAACGGAGGAGAAGGTAAAAGAAGTGGAAGCAGCTCTGGCAGACGGAAGCCTCCATGTATTTGATACCTCAACCTGGACGGTAAAGGGTGAAACCCTGGATACCTACAAGAAAGAGGGAAGCGATATTGAGTATATTTCTGACGGATATTTCCATGAATCTGAATTCAGTTCTGCTCCTTCCTTCGATATCCTGATTGATGGTATTACAACCATTGACAATTAAACGAAGCAGTTTCTGACATGAAAATGAAACTGGCTTAAGACGAATGAAAGCGGAGCTATGGTGAAATGAGATGGCTCCGCTTTTTTAAATCAGGGCCGGAAATATGGGAAGGAAAATAGAAGGGAGGTCTGCCGGGTGAGTGAAACATATGCCATTGAATTAAAAAATATTACAAAACGCTTCGGCAAGGTAGTTGCCAATGACAAGGTGAACATGTCTGTAAAACGGGGGGAGATCCTGTCTGTATTAGGAGAAAACGGAAGCGGGAAAACCACCCTGATGAATATGATATCAGGTATTTACTATCCGGATGAGGGACAGATACTGGTAAATGGTAAGGAGGTTACCATCTGCTCACCCAAGGATTCCTTTGCTTTGGGAATTGGCATGATCCATCAGCATTTTAAGCTTGTGGACGTGCTTACGGCAGCGGAAAATATTATCCTGGGGCTTCCGGGAAAAGAGATTTTGGATATGAAATCTGTCCATGCCAGAATCAGGCAGCTAACAGAAAAGTATGGTTTTGAGCTTGACCCGGAACAGAAGATTTATACCATGTCTGTTTCCCAGAAGCAGACGGTAGAGATCGTAAAGCTTTTGTACCGCGGTGTGGATATACTGATCCTGGACGAGCCCACAGCAGTTCTGACCCCCCAGGAAACAGAAAAGCTTTTTGCTGTACTTCGCAACATGAGGGCGGCAGGTCATTCCATCATCATTATCACCCATAAGCTCCATGAGGTTTTGACCCTTTCAGACCGGGTGGCAGTTCTGCGGAAGGGGCAGTATATCGGGACTGTGCAGACAAGTGAGGCAACAGAGGAATCACTGACGGAAATGATGGTGGGGAAGAAGGTAAGCTTAAATATTGAGCGTCCTGATCCGGTAAACCCGGAAAAGCGCCTGGAGGTTAGTGATGTTACCTGCGTAAATAAAGAAGGGGTAACGACACTGGACCATGTTTCCTTCCAGCTTTCCAGCGGTGAGATCCTGGGGATTGCAGGAATCGCAGGAAGCGGACAGAGGGAGCTGCTAGAGAGTATTGCAGGGCTGCAGCCCATGATGTCAGGAAGCATTACCTATTATCCTCCGGAAGGAGGCAGTGAGAACCTGGCAGGCATGAGCACAGCAGAGATCCGCAGACTAGGCATTAAGCTGTCCTTTGTGCCTGAGGATCGTCTTGGGATGGGTCTTGTTGGGGCAATGGGGATGACCGGGAATATGATGCTCCGGGGCTACCGCAATGGAAAATCTATTTTTACAGACAGAAAGACGCCGAAAGAGCTGGCAGAGCACATTGTTCAGGAGCTGGAGGTGGTGACACCTGGTGTCAATACCCCGGTGCGCAAGCTTTCCGGCGGCAATGTGCAGAAGGTTTTGGTGGGGCGTGAAATTGCAACGAATCCAAGGGTACTGATGGTGGCCTATCCGGTGCGGGGCCTTGATATTAATTCCTCCTATACAATTTATCACCTGTTAAATGAACAGAAAAGGCAGGGAGCGGCAGTTATCTGTGTAGGTGAGGACCTGGATGTGCTTTTAGAGCTGTGTGACCGGATCCTGGTTCTCTGCGGAGGAAGGGTGAGCGGCATTGTTGATGGAAGGACGGCTACTAAGGAACAGGTAGGATTGATGATGACAAAGATGGGAGGCGGACAGGATGAGTAAAGAAACAGCTGGCCAAAAAGGCAGGGAACCCTGGCTGCATATTTCAAAACGGGAGGAAATCGAGATCTGGAAGGCCTGGATGATCCGGATTGCGGCGATCCTGCTCTCTCTGGTAGTCTGCGCCATTGTCATTGTCCTGCTTACTGGCTTAAACCCCATTGAGGTGTACAAGGGCATTTTTGACGGGGCAGTTGGCACAAAGCGGCGGACCTGGATGACGATCCGCGATACCCTGGTGCTTTTGTGTATAGCAGTGGGAATCACGCCGGCCTTTAAGATGCGGTTCTGGAACATCGGAGCGGAGGGTCAGGTGCTCATTGGCGGCGTTACTTCCGCAGCCATGATGATCTATCTTGGAAATTCCCTGCCTCCTCTGGTTCTATTTCCGCTGATGCTTCTGGGAAGTGCCATGACAGCTATGGTGTGGGCAGCCATCCCGGCCTTTTTCAAGGCACACTGGAATACCAATGAAACATTGTTTACGCTTATGATGAACTACGTGGCAATGCAGGTGATCACATACTGTATTATTTTCTGGGAAAACCCCAAGGGCTCCAATTCTGTGGGAACCATCAATTCCTCCACCAAGGGCGGCTGGCTTCCGGAGCTGTTTGGGATGGAATACGGCTGGAATCTGGTGATCGTCCTTGTGATCACCATTGCCATGTATGTGTATTTAAAATACAGCAAGCAGGGCTATGAGATCTCGGTCGTAGGGGAAAGCGAAAATACAGCGAGGTATGCAGGCATTAATGTAAAGCGGGTGATCATACGGACCATGGCATTATCCGGCGCGATCTGCGGTATTGCAGGCTTCATTATCGTAAGCGGAGCCAGCCACACAATTTCCACCAGTACAGCAGGCGGACGCGGATTTACGGCAATTATCGTATCATGGCTCAGTAAGTTTAATTCTTTTGTAATGATACTGGTGTCCTTTTTCCTGGTATTTATGCAGAAAGGCGCAGGACAGATCGCGTCTCAGTTTAAGCTCAATGAAAATGCGTCGGATGTTATAACCGGTATTATCCTGTTCTTCATCCTGGGCTGTGAATTCTTTATTAACTATAAAGTAGGGCTTCGCAGCAGGCGCAGGGATGACAGAAAGTAGAGAGGGGGCGCGATTTATGGAATTTATAATTATTTTTATTCAGAAAGCCATTGGACAGGGAATTGGGATCCTGTATGGTGCCTTGGGAGAGATCCTCACAGAGAAAACAGGAAACTTAAACCTGGGGATTCCCGGTATGATGTATATGGGAGGAATTGCAGGGCTCATTGGCGCTTTTCTCTATGAAAACGGCTCTCAAGATCCCAACGGGGCAGTGGGAATGCTGATCTCCTTTCTCTGTGCCTTTCTCTGTGCAGCCTTAGGAGGGCTTATATACAGTGTGCTTACTATTTCCCTCAGGGCAAACCAAAATGTAACAGGACTTGCCCTTACCACCTTCGGCGTGGGCTTTGGAAACTTTTTCGGCGGTTCCTTATCAAAGCTGGCAGGGGGTGTAGGGCAGATTTCTGTAGCAGCGACAGGAGCAGCCTACAAGGCTACCATACCGGGCTTATCAGGCCTGGGGGCAGTGGGGGATATTTTCTTTTCCTACGGCTTTCTCACCTACCTTGCTATTGTGCTGGCTCTGATCTTAGCCTTTTTCCTGGCACGCACAAGGAGGGGGCTTAACCTGCGGGCAGTGGGAGAGAGCCCGGCTACCGCAGATGCTGCAGGAATCAATGTAACGGCCTACAAGTACCTGGCAACCTGCATCGGAGGCGGTATCAGCGGCCTGGGAGGACTGTATTTTGTAATGGAATATTCCGGCGGCACATGGACAAACAACGGGTTTGGTGACCGCGGCTGGCTTGCCATTGCCCTGGTTATTTTCGCACTCTGGAAGCCTGTTAATGCCATTTGGGGTTCGATCCTGTTTGGAGGACTCTACATTCTTTATCTCTATATCCCGGGCCTGGACCGTGGGGCACAGGAAATTTTCAAGGCACTTCCCTATGTGGTAACCATTATAGTCCTTGTGATCACAAGCCTGCGGAAAAAACGGGAATATCAGCCGCCTGCAAGCCTGGGACTTGCTTATTTCCGCGAAGAGCGGTAGGGAGCAGCTGCATGGCTGAATTATTATTAGTAACAGTTCAGAGGGCGGGAAAATTGATGTAAAAATTCGCGTCAAGCTTGCTTGTAAGTGGATTTTTACATCAATTTTCACATCGGATGAACATCCGATGCTTCTTGTCCGGCTGCACCGGACAAGAAGATGCCCCTAGACTGAACTGTTACTATTATTAAAAAAAATGTATAAAACATAGTTGACAATTGAAAATAAAGGGTTATAATCTTATGAAGATGCCGGTGCGTTACCGGCGATCAAAAAATAATACAAAATAAAAGTCGGCAATAGAGGCGCGGATTTTATAAGTAACTGCTGGGAGATAACGGGTATCAGTGAACAGCAGCGAAAGGAGAATCCGCCGAAACCGGCAGTTCCCGAAAACTGCTGTAGTTGGGGTACAGTCGAACAGGCTGTGCACTCTCACCGAAAGGTGGAGGAGCTATTGTTTCATGGGCATAGTTTATGGAGCAGTGGTAGTCTTTCTACCCCTGCTCTTTTTTATGCCCGGCATTCTGAAAAACTGTCAATGGCAGGCTTTTACAGTATGCGGTTGTTGCCGGACGAAACAAGGAGGATTTTGACATGATTGAGTTTCTTAACTGGCTTGACGGCATCCTGTGGGGACTGCCGCTGATTGCACTGATGGTGATCACAGGGCTGTATTTTACAGTCCGTTCCGGATTTTTCCAGTTCCGCCATTTTGGCTGGATCATGAAGCGCACCGTTGGACGTATGTTTTCACGTGAGGAAAACAGTTCAGAGGAAAAAGGCATGCTTACGTCTTTTGAGGCCATTTCCACTGCCATTGGAGGAACCGTAGGCTTTGGAAACATTGCAGGCGTTGCAACGGCTGTGGCAGCAGGCGGCCCCGGCGCTATTATGTGGATGTGGCTTTCTTCCCTGCTGGGTATGATCTTAAAGCAGGTCGAGGTTACACTGGGCTGTTATTACCGTCACACCAATGAGAAAGGTGAGTTCTACGGCGGCCCTACCTACTACATGGAGTGCGGGCTTGGAAAAGAGCGCCGCTGGGGAAAGCTGTGGCTGATCCCTGCCATTATCTTTGGCGCAGGTATTTTTTCCACCTTCTTTGTAACCTCCTCCACTCTGACTGCAGCTGAGGTCGTAGCAGGTGCATTCCAGCTGGATCAGATCAATTTCGGAGGCTTTGAGGTAGAGGGCGTGATCGTAGTAGGTGTATTTTTATGTATTCTTACGTATGTTATTACAAACGGAGGAACAAAGAAGATTGCAAGCCTGTTCAGCAAGCTGGTTCCGGTTATGAGCATGATCTACATCCTCATGGGACTGGGAATGATTTTTGTAAATATTGACCGTGTTCCAAGCGTATTTGCTTCCATTTTTACCAACGCATTTACAGGTACAGCAGCCATCGGAGGTTTTGCAGGCTGCGCAGTCAGTGAAATGATCCGTGTAGGTATGGCACGTTCCGTTTATTCCAACGAGGCAGGCTGGGGTACTTCTCCTATGATCCATTCATCTGCAAAAACACCTCATCCGGTAGAGCAGGGGCTTTGGGGTTCCTTTGAGGTATTTTTTGACACGATCATTATCAGTACCATTACAGCACTTTCTGTTATTTTAAGCGGAAACTGGACAGACGGCACAACAGGAGGTACACTGGCATTAAGCGCATTTGCCAGCGGCTTTGGAAATGTGGGAAGCATCCTTCTGGCAATTATCATGGTTATTTTTACAGTTACTACCTCCGGCGGATGGTTCACCTATTATCTGGCTGTCTTAGAGCATCTTTATAAGAAGGAAGGCCCTGTAAAGGATATTGTAATGAAGCTTTTCTATGCAATCCGTGCGCTTCCGGGACTTTTATGGACCATTTATCTTGTAAAGACGAATAACCAGGGCTTTATCTGGACTGTAGTTGATATTACCTCTGCGATTCCTACCTTTGTCAACGTAGCTGTGATCCTGCTGCTGTCAAAGGAATATTTCGCACTGTTAAAGGATTATAAGGCGCGCTATCTGGGTGAGGGAACAGCAGATGAACATGCATGCCTGTTTTATGAGGATAAGGTACAAGGAGAATAAATATGAAAACAATCTATATAAATGGGGCTGTCTATACAGGGAGCCTGCCTCTTGTCTCTGCTTTTGCAGTGGAAGGGGATAAGTTCGTATTTGCAGGAAATGATGAGGAAGCAAAAGCTCTTGCAGTCCAGGGGGATGAGCTGGTAGACTTAGAGGGGAAATTTGTGTGCAGCGGCTTCAATGACAGCCATATGCATCTGTTAAATTATGGAGGCTCCCTGCTGGCAGCGCAGCTGGCGGAGCATACAGAAAGCCTTGAAGATATGGTTTGCTGCCTGACAGACTTTGTACAGGCCCATCCCTGCAGGGAAAATGCATGGATCAAAGGGAGGGGATGGAACCAGGATTATTTTACAGATGTAAACCGTATGCCAAACCGTTATGACCTGGACAAGGTTTCCACTACCCATCCAATCTGTGCAGTGCGGGCCTGCGGCCATTGTCTGGTGGTAAACAGCAGGGCTCTTGCGCTTTTAGGCGTTACGGCAGATACACCTCAGCCTGAGGGCGGCCGTATCGGTATGGAGAACGGGGAACCGGACGGCCGTTTTTATGACAACGCCATGGATGCAGTGTATGCTGCAATCCCGGTTCCGGATAAGGACGAGGTAAAGGAAATGATCCGCATGGCATGCCGTGCCTTAAACAGCTACGGCATTACCAGCAGCCAGACCGATGATTACTGTGTTTACCGTCAGATACCCTGGCAGGTGATCAATGAGGCTTATGAGGAGCTGGAGGCTTCAGGGGAGCTGACAGTCCGGGTATATGAACAGAGCAATTTCACAGACCTTCCTGACCTTCAGGCCTTTGTGGAAAGCGGACATGTAACGGGAAAGGGAAGCGATCTGTTTAAGATCGGGCCATTAAAAATGCTGGGGGATGGAGCTCTGGGTGCAAGAACCGCCTTTTTGAGCCGCCCTTATGCAGATGATCCCTCCACCTGCGGTATTCCTGTATTCAGCCAGGAAACCCTGGATGAGATGATCTGCTATGCCAATGCACACCATATGCAGGTGGCAGTCCATGCGATCGGGGATGCATGCCTTGACCGCGTTCTGTCTGCCTATGAGAAAGCTCTGGCACAGTGCCCGAGAAAAGACCACCGCCATGGTATTGTACACTGTCAGATCACACGTCAGGATCAGCTGGAAAAGATTGCAAAGTTACAGCTTCATGTGTACGCACAGAGCATTTTCCTGGATTATGATAACCATATTGTAGAGCAGCGTGTTGGAGAGGAGCTGGCTTCCACCAGCTATAACTGGAAAACCTTAATGAATATGGGCGTTTCTGTCAGCAATGGAACGGACTGCCCGGTGGAGCTGCCGGATGCGCTGGCCTCTATGCAGTGTGCAGTTACAAGGACTACCCTTCATGATCATGTAGGGCCTTATCTTGCAAAGGAACGCTTTACGGTTCAGGAGGCACTGGACAGCTATACCATCCGCGGGGCAGAGGGAAGCTTTGAGGAAACCATAAAGGGGCGAATTGCTCCGGGAATGCTGGCTGATTTTGTGGTTCTTGGAGAAAACCCATTTGAGGTTCAGGAAACATCCATAAAGGATATTCCTGTATGCCAGACCTTTACAGGCGGGAAAAAGGTGTTTGGATAAACAGAAGGGAGCAAAGCAGTATGAGAGAGCTATTGTTTATGGAACCTGTGTTTAAGGAAACGATCTGGGGAGGATGGCGCTTAAAAGAGGTGTATGGTTATCCGGTTCCGGGCAGCCACACAGGGGAATGCTGGGGCATCAGCGCCCACAAAAACGGGGACTGTGTGATCGCAGGCGGCACTTATAAGGGAATGACTCTCGGCAGTCTTTGGCAGCAGCACAGGGAACTGTTTGGCGGAAATCCATCCTGGAAGGAGTTTCCTCTTCTTGTAAAGATCATTGATGCGAAGCAGGATCTAAGCA
>OLRK01002538.1_pt1 | contig 11261 bp, 8 predicted proteins | sample 1672911 | NCBI WGS metagenome assembly OLRK01 (sample SAMEA3136736, study PRJEB25190) | human gut metagenome | biome: human gut; feature: human-associated habitat; material: faeces | place: Austria | collected 2013
ACATCACCAACTGGCAGCGCCGCCAGAACGCCAACAACAACTTCTCTGCTGTGGTTCCCTACGATATGGAATTGCAGCGCAAAGAGAGCAAGGAGTTTTTGGATGACCTCACCACCCGCGACCAGAGGATGATGTTTGCGGTAATGACCCTGGCCATCACCGCCGACACCAAGGAGCAGCTTGACAGCGACACCGAAGCGGTGCTTTCCGTGGCGCGAAAGCACATGTGCCAGCTTGCGGTGCTCAAGTTCCAGCAGCTTGATGGCCTGAACACCGCCCTGCCCATCGGGGTGCGGAAAATCAACGCCTTCCGTACCCTCACCACGGAATCCCTGGCCGTATTCATCCCCTTCAAGGTCCAGGAGATCCAGGATAAGGGCGGCATTTACTTTGGAGAGAACGCCATTTCCCACAACCTCATCATGTGCAACAAGGCGAACCTTTTGAACCAGTCGGCCTTCCTGCTGGGCGTCCCCGGCGCGGGCAAGTCCTTCAGCGCCAAGGAGCTGATCGCGTTTCTTATGCTCCACCCAGATTACGCAAATGACGACATCCTGATCTGTGACCCGGAGGGAGAATTTGGCGCACTCGTCAAAGCCCTGGGCCGGGAGAAAGCGACGGTGGCCCATCTGGTGGCAGGCGGCAAGGACCGCCTCAACGCCATGTATATGGTGGAGGGCTACGGTGAGCAAAACCCCATCGTGGAAAAGAGCCAGTTTGTCATGTCCCTCATCGAGCAGATCGACAAGCGCGGCGTGGGGCCGCAGCATAAATCCATCATCGACCGCTGCACCGCCCTGGTGTACCCGGAGGCGGAGAATGCCGGGAGGGTGGCTACCCTCTGCGACCTGCGTCAAAAACTGCTGGAGCAGCCGGAGGATAAGGCCAGGGAGATCGCCCTTTCCCTGGAGCTTTACACCACCGGTTCCCTGGACATCTTTGGCCGGGAAAGCACGGTGGATTTGAACAAGCCCTATGTGGTGTTCGACATCCACGGCCTGGGCGAGCAGCTAAAGCCTGCCGGTTCCCTGGTCATCACCGATACCATCCTCAACCGCGTCACCCTCAACTGGAAACGGGGCAAGCGCACCCATGTGTTCATCGACGAGTTCCATGTGATGTTTGAGAATGAGCAAAGCGGCATTTTCTTTAATTCCGCATGGAGGCAGTTTAGAAAGCGTGGGGCCTACCCGACTGCTATCACCCAGAACGTGGAGTACCTTTTGGATTCCGTCCAGGCCAGCACCATGCTCTCTAACTCGGAGTTTATCGTCATGCTGAACCAGGCGGCGTCCGACCGGGCAAAGCTGGCGAAGCTCCTCAATATCTCCAACGAGCAGATGAGCTATGTCACCAATGCGGACGCTGGCTGCGGCCTCATCCGGTATGGCAGCGCCCTGGTGCCGTTCATCAACCGATTCCCCCGTGACACCAAGCTCTATGCCCTGATGACCACCAAGCCCGGTGAAGGCGTATTCGGCGGCGAGGAGGTGCCGGCATGAGCAATCTTCGCTTTGCGTCCCCGGAACACCGGGATTTCTTTTTGGATATGATGAGCGAGGCTCGGAGGAACGACTGTTACCACCGGGCCTTTTTCTATGTGATGGGGATTGCCCCGGAAACGCGGGCAAACATCCGCCAGATGTTTGATTTCAAGCAGGACTGCATTGACCCGGAGGGTATGCACGGCGGCTGGCAGACCAGCGGCACCGTCCGGGTGTGCCGCCTTGCTTTTAATCTCTGGAACGGCTATACCGACCCGGAGCACAGCAACGCCTATTCCCCGGAGGATTTGTTCTGCTGCGAGTTCGCCCCCTACTTTATGGAAGGCGTGAAAATCCGTTACCCGAAATACTGCCGGGAGCTGCCCCCTGTAAGAAAGCAGGCGGAACCGGCGCGATGATACGTTTGAGAATGGAGGAATGAACAATGGCTGAACCGGCTCTTACGTTGCGGGACCACCCGCAGATCATAGACCTGATTTCCGTTCTGGAACAGAGCGGGCTTCAAAAGCAGAAGGAAGAAGTACAGGCCCTGGTGGGCTATATCGACGGTATGGAAGAAAAGCTGTCCCAGATGATGGACGAAATGAAGGAAATGCGCCTGGAGGTGGGCAAGCTCCACGACAAGGGAATCCGCGCACGGTGCTCCCAGCTTGCGGACACTGTGGAGGGTAAAGTCCGCCAGACCAAAGTGATGGTTTCCACGGCAAAGGAAAACCTCATTTCATCTGCAAAGCAGATGGTGCAGACCTTCCGGGAAAAAGGGCGCTCTGCCCTGTGCCATGCGGCCCAGGCCCTGCACATCCCCTCAGTTCTTTCCCGGATGGGACGGGGCTTTGCCCATTCGGAAAAAAGCATGGGGCAACTCGCTGTGAGACTGGACTCCATGCGGGAAGAATTGCACCAGGCGGGTGGCCACATCAAAAACGCCGGGCTTGCCCTTACGGGAAAGGAACCCCAGGAAAGCAAGGAATTATCTGCGGATAAGGGTGTGCTTGCCAAGCTGCGGAGCTTTGTGCTGTCTTGCGGCAAGGTGTTTTCGGAAATGGAACGCGACATGGCGCTCACGGTGGAGCGAATCAATGGCGGGCGCTCATCGGTGAAAACCGAACTGCAGGGGTTGAGATCGGCCCAGGCCGGGCAGCGCCGCCAAGCGGCCAGCAAGGAACAGGCACGATAAGTACAGGAGGGTGAAATATGAGTGACAAAGTGAAAAGCAGACTGATGATCGCTGGGGCGGCCTTTTGTGCCGCCCTGTTCCTTTTCTCCGGGGCTATGTTGGCCCGCGAATATCTGGACCAAAAGCAAAGCGCCGAAGCCTTTGACGAGGTGGCCGGGCTGGTCAAGGAAGATGTGGAGTTGCCCGCGCTGGAGCTGGCCGATGACCCGGCCCAGGAGCCGGAAGAACTCACGGCTTTTGAAAAGTATGCGGATGTGTACGCCAAGAACAGCGATTTGGTGGGCTGGATTTCTATTCCCGGCACCCGGATTGATTATCCCGTCATGCAGACCAAGGATAACCCCAACTTCTATCTGAAGCACGCTTTTGATAAGTCGTACAGCAGCTATGGGGTGCCCTATATGCAGGAAAACTGCGACGTCGGCATTTCCGACAATCTGATGCTGTACGGCCATCACATGAACAACGGCAGTATGTTCTCCGATCTGTGCAAGTACGAGAGTGAGGATTTCTACCAGGACCACAAGACCATTCATTTTGATACGCTGGACAGCTTTGGCGAGTATGAGGTAATCGCCGCATTTAAGACGGTGGCCTACTCAGAGCAAGGCTTCAAGTATTACCACTTCGTCCGGGCCGAACAGGAAGAAGATTTTGACGAGTTTATTGCCAAGTGCAAGGAACTGGCGCTCTATGACACGGGCGTGACTGCGGAATACGGCGACCAGCTCATTACCCTTTCCACCTGCGAGTATTCCCGAACCAACGGGCGGATGGTGGTTGTCGCCAAGCTGCTGGAGGAATAAGGGCGGCCCCGCCCGGGGAAGGAGGTGAAGCCCATGGGCAAGGGTATAAAAACAAGAGTTTCTGAGAAAAAAGGCATTAAAGCGATTGATAAAGCGGCGGTTGCTTCTGAACGGATGAAGGAGGCATATATCCGCACCAAGGATAAGGCCGACCACAGCCTGTATGCGGAGGAAAGCTCTCCTGGTGAATATGCGTCCGACCGCCTTTCCGCTGGGGTGGATAACGTCACCCATGAAGCGGTTCACCAGTTTGATAAACAGGGCCGCAGAGGGGTTCAGACGACTAAGGAGAATATCTCCCAGCTCAAGGAGAAAATCCAAAAGCGGAAAGCCGCAGCCGAACAGCCGAAAAAACAAGCGGAGAAACAGGCGGCTCAGCAGGCTGGGCAGCCCGCCACACGCTGGAGTGGCCGTCAGGCAGCCGATACGGTTTCCGAGCCGGCCAAGGCGGTCCGTCAGGAGCGCGGGGCCATCAAGACCCTGGACCGCGGCAAGAAAGGCATTAAGACAGTGGACAGGGGCCGAAAAAACATCAAGCAGGCTTCTTCCACGGCCAAGGGAACCATAAAAACCACCAGCAAATCCATTAAGACGGCGGAAAAGACTGCCAAGGCCAGTATCAAGACCAGCCAACAGGCGGCTAAAGCTGCCCAGCGGACTGCCCAGGCCACGGCGCGGGCGGCCAGGGCTGCAGCTCATGCCGCCCGCATAGCGGCTCGAACTGCGGTAGTTGCGGCAAAGGCAGCGGTCAAGGCTACGGTTGCGGCGGTGAAAGCCATCATTGCAGCCACCAAGGCGCTGATTGCCGCCATCGCTGCCGGGGGCTGGATCGCCGTGCTGGTAATTATTGTAATCTGCCTCATCGGTATGATTATCGGCTCCTGCTTTGGGATTTTCTTTTCCGGCGAGGATTCCGGCACCGGGCAGACCATGCAGACTGCTGTACAGGAGATCAATACAGATTACCAGGAGAACCTGGATGAGATCAAGACGTCCCACAGCTATGATGTGTTGGAGATGTCCGGTTCCCGCGCTGTGTGGAAAGAGGTATTGGCGGTTTACGCCGTCAAAACCACCACCGATTCGGACAACGCCCAGGAAGTGGCCACCATGGATGATGAGAAGATAGAGCTGTTAAAGGACATCTTCTGGCAGATGAATGAGATCTCGTCCAGCACGTCCACCCAGACGGAAACAGTGATTGAAACATCCGATGACGGCAACGGCAATATCGTGGAAACGGAAACCACGGTCACGCAAACCTATCTGTATATCACTGTCAGCCACAAGACTGCGGAGGAAATGGCCAACCAGTTCGGCTTTAACGAGGACCAGCGGGAACAGATGGCGGAACTTTTAGCCGATGAGAACAATTCCCTTTGGTCCCAGGTGCTTTACGGCATTACCGGAGGGGATGGCGAAATCGTCACGGTGGCGCTCTCCCAGGTGGGCAATGTTGGCGGCGAACCGTACTGGAGCTGGTACGGCTTTGGCAGTCGTGTGGAATGGTGCGCCTGCTTTGTAAGCTGGTGCGCCAATGAGTGCGGTTATATCGAAGCCGGCGTGATCCCGAAGTTTGCGGCCTGCGCGTCCCAGGGTGTTCCCTGGTTCCAGGAGCGTGGGCTGTGGCAGGATAACAGCTATGAGCCGCGCCCCGGCGACATCATCTTTTTTGACTGGGATGATGGAGGCCAAGACGGTTCTTCCGACCATGTGGGGATTGTGGAGAAGGTGGAGAATGGCCGCGTCTACACGGTGGAGGGCAACTCTGGCGACTCTGTGCGTCAGAACAGCTACCCCGTGGGATACTATGAGATTTACGGGTATGGCACACCCGCCTATTAACAGCCCCAAAAAAGAAGAAGCCCAGCCGCGCAGGCGGCTGGGTACATAATGATAATAACAAAAGCATCGTCCCCTTGACAGCAAGACAAAAATATGCTATCCTAACTTTTGTTTGATAATTGGATTATCTTAAATAAAGTAATTATCCGAGAAGGGAGGAAATATTTTGAGTTACTGTTCCGACTTGACAAGAGAGCGAATTATGGAATGTGCGAAAGTGGAATTCCTAAAAAAAGGCTTTCAGGCAACGCAGCTTAAAGATATTGTTACCGCTGCAAAGGTTACAACAGGTGCAATATATCGACATTTTAAGGATAAAGAAGCGTTGTTTTTTGCCTTAATCGAAGATGTTTACCATTATACATTAGATTTTCTGGATAATGCAGAACCTTACGATAAAGTTGGAATTAGAGAAGCTATTGAGAGGGATTCTGTTGAAGCGTCATATGTTCAGGCAATGACATATGTCAACTATATGTACGAGCATTTGGAGGAATTTCAACTCTTGCTGAAATGCAGCAAAGGTTCTCGCGTCGAAAACTTTATAGAAGAAATTACAATTCAATATACGAAACAGAATGCCCTATTTGTAAAGGCGGCATATGAAGCGGGATATGCGAAATGTCTGCCAAACGATATAGAAATACACATTTTGACGCATGGATATATTACTGCACTATGTGAGTGTATTTTGCACGATGTTCCTTATGAAAAGGCGGAGGATTATGTAAAAAACATCATAAAATTCCAGCACTATGGCTGGTATGGTGTATTAGGGCTTCCGCTAAAATAAGTGGCTTTTGCCATTTATTTTTTGCCAAATAGTTAGTTTTTGCTAACCTATTTAAGGAGGATTTTTTCATGAAGAAAAAAACGAAACCTGGAGCAATTCAGCAATTGTTGAGTTATGCAGGAAATAATAAAAAGCAACTATATCTTTCAACCTTTCTTGCAACGCTGGGCGAACTATTCGGGATGGCCCCCTTTATTACAGTGTCATTATTAGTCGCGGAACTATTTAACAAAACAGCTACTATTCAAAATGTATGTATCTTGTTTGCAGTCGCTTTGGGCGGGCAAATATTAAAACTGTGGCTTACATATCAATCCTCTTTTATGTCGCATAAGGCTACATATAAAATATTGAAAAATATCCGTAGCAAAATCGCAGATAAAATGCTTCGGGTTCCAATGGGCATCATGTTGGATACGCCGACCGGAAATTTCAAAAATTTGATGGCAGATACAGTTTCAAAATTAGAGGATTCGATGGCTCATTTTATGCCTGAAATAACCTCTAATGTAGTGGCTCCCCTATGCTGTATACTACTGGTATTTATTCTTGACTGGCGCATGGGATTAGCTGCATTGATTACAATTCCCCTCGGACTTTTGGGTTACATTGGAATGATGAACGATTATGTGAATAAAAGTACCACTTATATGAAATCACAAAATGCGATGAACAGTACGCTGGTTGAGTATGTAAATGGTATAGAGGTTATTAAGGCATTTAATCAAGGAAGTGCTTCTTATAGTAAATTTACAGGTGCAATTAACTTCTTCCATGACAGTACTCTGGCATGGTGGAAGCAGAGTTGGCTTTGGTCAGCAGTCATTCAGGCTGTAATGCCGACAACATTGTTGGGAACGCTTCCGATTGGCGCATGGCTTTATATGACTGGAACATTACCATTATCAGATTTTATCACTTGCATTATCCTTCCTATTGGATTTATTGCCCCGCTTATGCGAGTAGGAAAATATTCTGAACAATTTAATATGGTGAAAGCCTGCCTCGATCAAATACGGGATTTTATTGAAAAACCGGAACTGAAACGTCCAGAAAAAAATGTTGCACTGGATGAAACAGCCTATCGCTTTGAAAATGTTTCTTTCGCTTATAACGAGACGGAAGTTCTGAAGAATGTATCCTTTGAAATCAAACCAGGTACTGTTTCAGCAATTGTCGGCCCTTCCGGTTCCGGAAAATCAACGATTGCAAAACTCATGGCTGGTTTTTGGGACGCCACAAAAGGAAAAGTTATTTTTGGCGGAAAGAATATTAAAGAGATTCCTTTCGCACAGTTGATGGGTGAAGTCAGTTATGTTGCACAGGACAATTTTCTGTTCGATGAAAGTATCCGTGAAAACATCCGGCTCGGAAAACCGGATGCGACAGACGATGAGGTGGTAGCTGCTGCAAAAGCTGCCTGCTGTCATGAGTTTATTGTAAAGTTGGAAAACGGATATGATACAAATGCCGGAGACGCAGGAGGAAAACTTTCTGGCGGAGAACGTCAGCGAATTACTATCGCAAGGGCAATTCTAAAAAATGCAAGAGTAATTATTCTTGATGAGGCCACGGCCTATGCTGATCCAGAAAATGAGTATCTCATTCAAAACGCTATCAGTAAACTTGTAAAAGGAAAAACCCTCATCGTAGTAGCTCATCGTCTTGCGACCATCCAGAAGGCTGATCAAATCCTTGTGGTGGAAAATGGAAAGATTGTTGGCTGCGGCAGGCAGGAAGAGCTTTTATCAGAATGCCCACTTTATCAAAGATTATGGAGTGATTATGTGAGTTCAGCTGATCAAGTGGAAGGAGGGACATTTTAATATGTTTTCAATTATAAAAAGGATTTTACGGTTATCTGGGAAATATCGTCCCCGTGTAATTGCCGGACTGATCTTCAATGCTCTGAAATCCTGCTGCGCTGCCTTTGTATTTTTTGCTGTGCTATTGGTAATGTTGAATATCGAACACTTAACAGAGACTGTCATTTTACAGGCATTTGGAATTGTTGCACTTAGTGTTTTGGGCCGCTTTTTGTTTCAGTACCTAAGCGATGTGCTAATGAGTGCGTCTGGATATGAGATTTTCCGGGAAAAGCGTCTTGAGATTGGAAATCAGCTCAAAAGGGCACCAATGGGCTATTTTACAGAAAATAATCTCGGCACCGTACAAACAGTATTGACAACAACAATTTCCGATCTGGAAGGGAATTGTATGCTTGCACTAACATTTTTGGTGGGAGGTTTTGTACAGGCGCTTGCCATGACGCTAATGTTGGGTATATTTTGCTGGCAGATTGGGTTTTTGGCTTTAACAGGAATTTTAGCGGGAATTCTTGTACTGGGCCAGATAAAAAAGCGGGCCGGCGCGCATACGGAAGATATGCAAAATGCTCAGGAATTGTTGGTGGGAAGTGCATTAGAATACATAAAAGGCATTTCTGTTCTGCGCATATTCGGAAAAGGCAAAGAAGGAAAAGGAAAAGTGGATCAAGCCTTTGAAAATAAGTGTCGCAGCGATATAGCGGTTACAATTTCTACTGCCGGAATTATGAAGCTGTATGAAGCCGTATTTAAGATTACAAGTTGCCTGTTATTTTTATTGTCAGCTTTGCTCTATTTGTGGGGAGTTATCACATTGCCCTATTGCCTTTTATTTATCATCTGTGCATTTTTAATGTTCATGGAATTGGAATTGATGAATGACGGGGCCTTTTTGAGTAAAATGCTCGCTACGCAGTTGGATCGGCTGGATTTCATCTCAGATATACCGGTTTTAGATGGAGACGGAAAGGATATTGTCCTGAAATCATATGAGATTGAACTGAAAGATGTTATTTTCGCTTATGACAGCCGTCCGGTTTTAGATGGAATCACCTTGAAAATCCCACAGAACTCTACTTGTGCTATCGTTGGGCCGTCAGGTTCAGGGAAAACAACTTTGTGTAATATGATTGCAAGATTTTGGGACGTAAATTCTGGAAGTGTTAAAATTGGAGGACACGATGTAAAAGAATTTACTTGTGATAGCCTTTTATCATATGTAAGTATGGTATTCCAAAAGGTGTATCTGTTTAATGATACGATTGAAAATAACATCAAATTCGGAAAACCTAACGCGACCCATGCGGAGGTGGTAGAGGCCGCTAAAAGGGCCCGCTGCCATGATTTTATAGAGGCGCTCCCGCAAGGCTATGAAACAATGATAGGAGAAGCAGGTTCCACTTTGTCTGGGGGAGAAAAACAGAGAATTTCAATAGCAAGGGCGATATTGAAAGACGCGCCCATCGTTATTTTGGATGAAGCGACATCCAGCGTAGACCCGGAAAATGAAAAAGCTCTTTTGGACGCAATTTTTGAATTGACGAAAAATAAAACACTAATTTCTATCGCTCACAGGCTGTCTACTGTTCGGACGGCAGATCAAATTATTGTCATTGATCAAGGCCATATTGTTCAAAAGGGAACCCATAAGGAATTAGCAGAAAAAGAAGGGATTTATCGTACTTTTTTGAAGTGCAGGGAGAAATCCATCAGTTGGAAGCTATGAGGTGTGTTGCCATGAAAAAACAATTTCCAATTATATCTTTTGAACATGCCTCTTTTCAGTATGAAGGACAGTCTCAGGAAAGTCTAAAGGATGTAAAGCTTATCATAAAATCGGGAGAATTTCTTGTTATTACTGGGCAGAGCGGATGTGGAAAGACCACATTAACCAGGTGTATCAATAATTTGATTCCCCGCTTTTTTGAAGGCAGATTATCCGGCGAAGTCATTGTATCGGGACGTTCCATAAAAGAATCGGACGCCGGTGAGGCTGGTAAAGAGATTGCTTCAATTTTTCAAGATCCCCGCAGTCAATTTTTTACTACAAACAGTTCCAGCGAAGTTGCGTTTGCCTGCGAAAACTATGGAATTCCACATAAAGAAATCGTTAAACGTGTTAACAGCGCCTTTCAGTCACTGAATATGGAGAACCTAAAAGACAGAGATATTTTTGCCCTGTCCAGTGGAGAAAGGCAAAAAGTTGCTTTTCTCGCAGCGACTACTCTTAATCCACAAATTTATGTGCTGGATGAGCCTTCGGCTAATTTAGACATTCATACAATCTTACAGGTAAGAGGGATTCTTTCTGCTTTGAAAGCCGCTGGACACACGATTATTGTTTCAGAACACAGATTGTTTTACTTATACGGACTCGCAGATCGCTTTTTAATTATGGAGGATGGTCAAATCTGCGAAGAATTAACAGGTGAGGAAATGGCAGAATTATCTGCTGTCCAAATGCACAACAGAAGGCTTCGCCCGTTAAATTTGGATTTAATACAAATAGAAAGGAAAGAATCTATTTGCCGCTCGGAAGTATTTCTCCAAATTAGAAATTTGAGCTTTTCGCATAAAGCCATGCCGGAACTTCTTCACAACATTTCATTAGAAGCCTACAAAGGCGAAACGATTGCCTTGATTGGAGAAAATGGTTGCGGGAAAACAACATTGGGGAAAATCCTGTCTGGCTTGATTCGCTGCCGCCAAGGTGCGTTTTACATTGATGGAAAGAATGTGAAGCAACAAAAATTATCCGACTATGTGTACTTTGTTATGCAGGAGGCAGATCACCAGCTTTATACAGACAGTGTGACGGAGGAATTGAGGTTAGGAAATAAAAGGATTCCAAGCATAGATGAAAAAGTGTCTCAAATTTTGAAAATGCTCCATCTGGAAAACTTCAAAGACTGCCATCCGTATGCTTTATCAGGCGGTCAAAAACAGAGACTGACAATAGGAGCGGCAATGCTTTCGGAAAAACCAATCATCGTTTTGGATGAACCAACAAGCGGGTTAGACTGGGATAATATGTGCGCTGTTGCCAATGCTGTTAATTATATGCGTGAGGCTGGAAAGCTGGTCTTTATTATTACGCATGATCTGGAGTTTATCAGCCTGACCGCCTCGCGCGCTTTGCTTTTGAAGGAAGGGATTATTAAAGATGATTTACAAATGACGGAACAAAACAATTTCAAAATCGTAAAGAATTTTATGGTTGAGGAAGGTGGTGAATAAATTGAGAAAGCATGGAGTATATTACGATTCTCGCATAAAACTTCTGTTGATTCTATTGACATCAGCTTTGGC
>OLRK01002539.1_pt1 | contig 11230 bp, 9 predicted proteins | sample 1672911 | NCBI WGS metagenome assembly OLRK01 (sample SAMEA3136736, study PRJEB25190) | human gut metagenome | biome: human gut; feature: human-associated habitat; material: faeces | place: Austria | collected 2013
TCTTCCGATCTCTGTTTTTTCAAATCCGCTTCTGTCTTTGACAAATGTCTCAACGATCAGCCCTTTTTTTGCCGCCTCCTCAATATTCTCCTTCCATGTGCTGAATGCGTGGCCGCTTGCCACCGTATGGGTATGAAGATCAAACAGCAGCTGCATATCCCGTCCACTCCTTCTGTCCATTTTTCTCTCCGGAAAAGGCAAGTCTTACCTCTTCCCCAATCTCATAAATCTCCTGACAGCCTGCAGCTGCACGCACCAGCCCGCCCTGACAGTCCAGTGCATACTCCATCTCCCGTCCATTATACTGACGGTTCTTTATTTTTGCTTTCAGACCTGCCTGTCCCTTACTGATGCGAAACTGCTCCGGACGTACCGGGTAAATCCCTCTGTCACGGAAAACCCCTGCTACATCTTCCCCTTCATAAACCAGTTCTTCACCCTCTACATAAAAATCATTCTTTTCCCAGATCCCGCGTATCATATTGCACTTGCTCACAAAGCCTGCTGCGAATTCTGTTTTTGGATGCATATATACCTCCTGAGGCGTTCCCAGCTGCTCAATCTCTCCCTGATTCATGATCAAAATCCGGTCCGCCATGGCAAGTGCCTCGCTCTGGTCATGAGTCACATAAATAATGGTGGCTCCAGTCATACGATGGATGTCCTGGATCTCCCTGCGCATACTGACCTTAAGCTCTGCATCCAGGGCACTTAAGGGTTCATCCATCAAAAGGATCGACGGCTTCCCTACAATGGCCCTTGCCAGAGCCACTCTCTGGCGCTGCCCGCCGGAAAGCTCTCCTGGAAGCCTGTCTGCATAGGCACTAAGGCCCATGCTCTCAATGGCACGCTCCACTGCCCTGCGCTTTTCCTGAGAGCTCAAGTGCTTCTGCCTGGAGCTTTTCATTGGAAATTCCACATGCTGTCTCACTGTCATATGGGGCCACAATGCAAAGGATTGAAAAACCATTCCCAGATCTCTCTCCTCCACAGGGACCATACGCCCCTTCCCAGAATAAATTTCATCATCTTTGCGTATTACGCCTTCGCTTGGTTGAATAAAGCCGCCGATACTCCTTAAAAGGGTAGTCTTTCCGCATCCGGAAGGCCCTAAAATGGCCAGGAATTCCCCCTCCCTGATTTCCAGATTTATTTCCTTTAGTGCCAACGTCTTATCAAACCGCTGTACAAGCTGTTCCAGATACAAGCTCATCTTGTTCCCTCCTTTGCATATGCATCCCGCGGATTTTGAGATGGGTCAGTCCATACCCTGCCAGAATAAACAGTACTACAATGGAAGACAATGCCGCAGACAGGTTATAATCACCGGATTGCTGATAATTGAAAATCGTCAGACCGATTGTTTTTGTCCCTGCTCCCGCCAGCATGGACGACAAGGTCAGCTCTGTAAGGGCCGGCACAAAAATCAGAAACGCGCTTGAAAGAACCGGCCCGGTCAGAAGGGGAAGCATAACCTCCCGCCACAATACTATTTTTCCCCTGCCTGAAACCCGCACTGCTTCCTCCAGTGCCGGGTCAATGGCTAAAAGAGCCGTTGCGCTTCCCTTTATCTGGAGCACCAGATACCGGGTCACATAGGCAACTGCCAAAATCCCCATTGTGCCATAAATGCCTGGGCGGAAACCAGGAACAGGTTCTACCCAATGGAAAATCATTGCCAGCGACAAAACAATGCCTGGCACAGCATAGGTCAGGGAGGCACATTTTTCTGCTGTTTTCATAACCACACTATTTTTTCTTATCTTTAAATATGCACATACCATTCCCAGCACAATACAGATCAGGCTGGTTGCCGCTGCCAGCAAAAGGCTGTTGCACACCGCCGCCACAGCGCCTCGGTTTGTCAGGACAAAGCTGAAATTCTTTACAGAAAAATTCTGAAGGCTCATACGCAGCCCATATGTCTTTTGAAAGGAACTGTATATCATGTTCAGCAGCGGGACAATGTTGATAAAGCCAAGGAATGCCAGAAGCCCCCATTCAATCCCTTTTCTCCACCCTGAGGACAGCCATATGCGGACTGTATGATCTTCTTTCATACTTTCCATTGCAGAGCGCTTCCCCACCAGCATCCCTTCAAGCAGCGTACCGCCTACTGCAATAACCGAAAGCAGGACGGATAAGGCTGCCGCTGCAGGAAATGCATCCGGCCCAAAGCTGATGGCCTTTTCATAAATATAGGTGCTGAGTACCGGAATCCCGGAAGAGATGCCCAGAAATGCCGGTACGGAAAAATTGTCAATGGCAGAGAGAAACGCAAGGAGGCTTCCGCTTACCACTGCCGGAAGAGCCTCTGCCAGATTGATCCTTAAGAGGGTTGCACATGTTCCAAATCCGCAGGTTTTGGAGGCCCACTCCATATCCGCGGGAATCTTTCTCAGCATATGAACCACACTCATATAAACAATGGGTGTATTGCAGATCCCGATCACCAGTATAATACCGGAAACCGAGTAAATATTAATTGCCTCCAGCCCTGCGGCTGTAACAAGACGGTTAATAAGGCCCTGCCTGCTCAAAAGCCCGCTCCATGATAATGTAATGATGTAGGACGGAATGACAAAGGGCAGAAGCAGCAGCATTTCCAGAAGCTCCTTGCGCTTTAAATTGGTATATGCCATCAAAAAAGCTGCACTGCTGCCTGCGGCTGCAGAAAGGAGTGTAGATGCAGCAGCGATCACTACCGTATTCCGGATCGCCTCTCTTGTTCTCTCCTCCCTCAGCAGCTCAACGTAATTCTGAATCCCTATTCCCTGCTCTGTTTCAAGGCTCATTACCCCTAATCGCAGCAGCGGTGCTGCAAAAAACAGGAACAGCAGAGCATACACAAGCACAGCTCCAAATTTATCCCGAATTTTCAAATGCTTCATCACAGGCCTCTCTTTTATTACTGAAAAATTTCACTAAACTGCTGCTTATCCTGCTCCCTGTTCTGATACAGCTCCTGAATATCTGCCTGCATGGAAGTAAACTCACCAATCTTTTTCAATCCTTCCGGCGCCCCTACCCCTTCTTTTACAGGCGTATATCCAATTTCTGCTGCCAGCCTCTGCCCCTCCTCTGACAATACAAAATCAATAAAGGCCTTGGCTGCCTCCGGATTTTCAGAGGTCTTAACCAAACCGATCGGCTCTGTAATTGCAGGGGAACCTTCCTTTGGATACACAAATTCAACTGGAGCCCCATCCATTTTGGAACGGTTTGCCATGTAATCCACAATAATGCCGCAGGCCTTTTCACCTGATACGACTGCTTTCTGCACTGCCCCGTTTCCCTTATCTACCATGACCCCATTGTCCTTCAGGGATTTCCAGTAATCCCAGCCCAAGTCTTCCTGACGGCTGATAACTCCTACATTGTAGGCTGCCGCTCCGGAATAAAGGGGGCTTGGCATAATCGAATTGTCTTTCACTGCCTCAGCAGATAGATCGGTAAAAGAAGCCAGGGGTTCCTTTATTAAATCCGTATTATACATGATTCCGGTTGTAATTACCTTGGTTCCTGTATACATATGATCGGAGTCAACATACTCTGCCGGTATTCCCTCCAGCTCCGGTGACTGATATGCTGCCAGAATATCCTGATCCTTCAGATTTTCAAAGGTCACACTGTCTGCCACCAGAAGAACATCCGCCTGAACCGCATCTGCCTGCTTTTCTGCCAGCACCTTGCTTACAACCTCCTCCGTTCCGGAACGGAACACGTCCACTGTTACCTCCGGACATACCTGGTGAAATCCGTCGATCAGCTTCTGCGCATCCTCCTCCGGCTGTGAGGTATACAGAACAATCTTCCCTGAAACTGCCTCTTTTTCTGTTTCAGCTGCTGTATTCTCCTCCTTGGACATTGCAGCGGTCGTTGTATTCTCCTTATTTGACGCTGCTGTTTCCTGTGCAGCCTTTGCGGATGTTTCAGTTCCGGAAACCTGCCCTGCACATCCTGCAAGTACCGCTGTCATACATCCTGCTGCTGCATAATACCATAGTTTCTTTTTCATCTTCAAATTCCTCCATTTTCCTTTAAAAATTCTGAGTTTTCCTTAAAAATCTTAAAGTCTGCGCTGTCGTCATACCCTTCCACAACCAGCGGAATTCCATATGACAGCAGTCTCGGAAGCAGTGCCCCGAAATCATGATCACCCTGTCCCAGGGGCGTATGCAGTTTTTTTCCCTTTCGATTGCTGATATGGATTTTAGAAATTCCGGGATTTTCTTCCAATGTCCTGAATATCTCTTCCACACTGCTGCAATGGGCTGTATCCAGTGTATAATGAAATGCTTCAAATAAATCACCTGTAATCCGGCGCATCATCTCCATATCGGTTACAAACTCTTTTTTCTCCTGCTCCATGATTTCCAAAGAAACATCTACCTTTAATTGTTCCGAAGCCTCTGCCAGGGCATTTAAGGGCTGTTTCATATTTTCAATATACTGCGCTGCACTTCCCACCAGTGTCATATGTCCCGGATGCACTGTCACCTCATAGCTTCCAAGACGCTTTGCCAGTTCCATGGAAGAAATTACCGCCTCCAACGATGCCTGCCTTATTTCCCGATTCATAGACGCCAGATTTAAATCCCAGCTGCAGCTGTGTACATAGGTCTGCAGGGGATATAATGAGCACAGCCGGTAATACGCTTCCTCCTCATATCCTCTTTCAAAAAAATGCTGCGCCCACAGCTCAATTCCGAAATATCCCTGCTCATAAACCCGGTCAAACATTTCCTCCAAAGAGCCATTCCAGAACAGCGTTGATGATGTCAATATAGTTTTCATCGGCCTCTCCTTTTGTATCGCATGGGTTTCATTATAAAAAAGCAATGTAAATTCACAAACCATGTTTTTGTAAAAAGTGGGTAAGTTTTCAGGCATAGTCAAGACCACCCGCTTAGCGGGTGGCTTGCTCTGCCCCTATAAGGGGACATTACCTGCTTGCGCCCGGAAGGCGCACTGAAGGTCTGCCAACTGCACCACATTCACAGCTGCTCCTAAAGGAGCTTTTTCAGTGCTTCCTTACTCCGGCTCAGCCCTCATAGGGCTTGCTGGTTTGCTTTGATTTCCTACTATCACTCCAAGTGATTTATTTCTTGTTTTTCTTCACCGGCTCACCCGTAAACGGGTCAATGTATTCTACTAATGTCATTTGGTCATACTCTACATCCTCTTTTAATTGATTCTGGATATATGTTTTAATTGCAGCTGCATTTTTTCCCACTGTATCTACATAATATCCACGACACCAAAAATGACGATTTCCATATTTATACTTTAAATTTGCATGTCTTTCAAATATCATTAGTGAACTTTTTCCTTTTAAATATCCTACGATTTCTGATACTGAGTATTTAGGGGGAATTCTTACTAGCATATGTATATGGTCTGACATACATTGTGCCTCTATAATTTCTATTCCCTTTCTTCTGCATAATGTTCCCAGTATCTGGCCTACGTCAGCTTTTATTTCCTTATAAATTGCTTGTCTGCGATATTTTGGTGCAAATACTATATGATACTTGCATTCCCATTTTGTATGAGCTAAACTATTATTGTCCATTTTGGACCTCCTGTGTTATTTTTTGTGGTTTTGCAGACCCACTTCTATTTTAACACAGGAGTTACTTATATCTAAAGAACTTTCCTCCCCCTGCATAGCAGGGGGATTATTTTTACTGTGACACATAAAAAACTGCAGAAAGAATCAATTCATAAAATGATTCTTTCTGCAGTTTATAATTAACGTATCAGTTCAGCCATGCGAAGATTTTAGGCAGTAAAAAAGCGTTGAAAGCAAGAAAATGCACAGCTGAACTGTTACTGATTAACCTCACTCCAGAATAACTTAAAATTCCAGGATCTTCCTCAGGCAGGTTTTCCTTTTCAAAAGCATCAAAAATATCTCTTATAGTTGCAGGAACAAATACACTTCCGGGAAAAGTCAGCCTCAAAAGCTCCTACAGAAGGGCCTCCGGTAAGCTTATAATCCCGTATCTCTTCCAAAGTCACCTCTCGTTTACATTCGTTTTAGTTTTTCCACCCATCCGGCAGATACTTGATCGTATTGGCGATCATATCATCTACCAGGGCTCTTACGTCTGCTTCACTGCACTTCTTTCCCTTTACAAGCGGGTCATTCATAAACGCCTTCACTACCTTCTCTTTATCAAAATCAAGAGAAGCTTCCATGATCAGTTCATGATTCTCCAAATGAGGAAGCAGCAATTCTTTAATATTTTCCGGCACACTTCCCGCTACGATTGGATGGATTGCATCACGCTCAAATACTGCATTGGTCTCCACTAGGGCCTCTGCCGGAAGGTTTGTAATCTGGCGTGCTGTATTAGGGATATTAACATTGCTTACTACACGTGTTAAACCACAAAGAGCCTTGATCAGAAGGATGCCCTCCTCTCCGGTAGGCTTAAGCTCAATCTCTTCTTCACCAGCTGCAAGACGGGCACTTCTTGCCAGCCTGCGCTCCAGATCTTCTTTTCTCCATTTGACAGTTGTAAGGCCAAAATCCCAGCTTTCTACCGTTTCTGGATTGTTAAGATACTCATCTCCTGGCATAAACTCTGCCAGATGACGGTCACCTGCTGCTGCAACCAACCCATAGCGATTAAACAGATCCATCTTTACGCGGTTTGCACAGCGGAAAGATGCATTAAGCCAGTTCTCTCCCTTTACGGTGTAACCCTCATCAAAGTGTTTCTCAATATACTCCTTATAAACCTTAAACAGATCCACACCCTTATAGGACGCACTTGAAAACCACGTAAAGTGGTTAATGCCCATTACATTGACGAATATATCATGCCAGTCAATGTCCTTTTCCCCAGTGGTTTCCTCATAAATGCCACGCAGCACCTTTTGTGTGCCAAATACCTCATGGCAGCAGCCGAAGGCCTTAATCTGCGGGAAAGTACGGTACAGCGTCTTAACACAGAGGGACATTGGATTTGTATAATTAATAACCCATGCATTTGGAGAATACTTCTCAATTGCTTTTGCGATCTCAACAAACATAGGTACTGTGCGAAGCGCACGGATCATCCCTCCCGGGCCTGCTGTATCACCTACAGACTGATAAATTCCAAGGCGTTCCGGCAGATGAACATCGGATTCCATCTCATCAAAGGTTCCAGGAAGGATGGAAATAATCACAAAATCACAGCCTGTAAGAACCTCCTCAAGAGAAGTCTTTGTTTCAAATTTCCAGTCACCCTTTGCTTCCGGCCTCTGCATCAGATGATTTCCTATGGTTTCATTTGCCTTTGCAGCCTCCTCATCAATATCATACAGACGAATCGTTCCGCTAATCTGATCTTCCAAAGCCAAATCTGTCATAAATGTCCACGCCCATCCGCGGGAACCGCCTCCAATATATGCTATCTGAATATCTGTCATCTTATTATCCTGATATTTCATAATTTCCTCCTTAAATATTAAAATATTTAGTTGAAATATACTTTCTCTGCATTTCGATACATAATCAGTTCTTTTTCTTCCTGAGTAAACATGCTACTATCTGTAATATAATGAATATGTTCCTGGTAGCTTCCCCCCTTCAGTGTGGAGGGAATATCAGTTCCAAAGATCAAGCGGTCTGCCCCTAAAATTTCCACGCCATGACGCACATAACGAACAGCATTAGAATAAGGATAACGATCCGGACGGCAGTTATGCGGTACAGCAGCCAGGTCAAACCATACATTCGGAAGCTTTAAACGTTCCAGTCCCTCCATCAGCTTTTCTTCCTGCTGCATATTGGCTGCCAGCAAATGACAGACCACAAACTTCATGGACGGATGTCTTAGGATCGCCTTTCTTAATGCTTCTACCTGCCAGCTCTCGCTTCCGCATTTTCCTATATCAATTACAAACACCAAATTATGCTCATCTGCATAGGCATATTCTTCCTCCATCAATTCCCCATCCAGAGAAAATGTTAAATGATTGCTCATAAGCCCGGAACCTGTACTGACCTCAAATTTCACAATCCCTGCTCCCAGCTCTTCAAAAAGATGTGTCCTTATTTTATCCTTAAACCGGCTGTAAGGATCATAGGAAACAGCAGCGCGGAAACGCTCAGGATATCTCCTTGCCGCATCCAGAGAATATAGATTTTGAAAACCGAAATAATTTCCCTGAAGCAGGACTGCCCGTTCCACCTCATTTTCGTCCATAAGCTTTAAAATATCTTCTGCAGTCACTACACCATCTGAAAATATTTCCGGCAGCATCTGAAACCGTTCCCCGGAGGCATATTCCGCAATTCCTCCCCCTATGTGGCGCAGTTCACCGCCAGCCCCTGTTCCGGCAATGTATTGTACCAAATGTACATGCGAATCTATGATTTTCATACCATCATCCTTTCAGGCCAGATGTACTGATACCTTCCACCAGATATTTCTGGAAAAACAGGAAAATTAAAATAGATGGAAGGATTGACAATGATGCCATTGCAAACATTGCCCCGTAATCGGAAGAAGAACCCGGGTCACAGAACAGTTTTAATGCAAGACTGGAGGGATACATGCTGGACTTGTTTACATAAAGCAGCGCTGAAAGAAAATCATCCCATCTCCACATAAAGGAAAAGATGCAGGCCGTCACCATAGCTGGTTTAATTAACGGAAGCATGATCATTCGGAAAATTCCCCAATAAGAGCATCCGTCAATTTTTGCTGCTTCATCCAGTTCCGTGGGAATACCATTAATAAAGTTTGTCAGCAAATATACGAAAAATCCCTGAATCGCAAAATAGTACGGGACAATCAGCGGCATGTAGGAATCTATCCAGCCCAGCTTCTGATACCAGAGATACTGTGGGATCATCAGTACCTGTGCCGGAAGCATCATGGATAAAAGCATTGCAGAAAAAAGGATTCCTCTTCCTTTAAACTTAAATCTGGCAAATCCATAGGCCACCAAAGAAGAGGATATTACAGTTCCTATGGTTGCTGTTACCGAAATAAACAAGGAATTCTTAAAAAAAGTAGCAAAGGAAACTTTAGCAAATCCCTTCCAGCCATTGGTATAATTTTCAAAGGTAAATTTTTCCGGTATCAGACTTCCCGCTGTAGAGAAAATCGTCCCTGTTTCCTTAAAGGAGCTCATGAACATCCATATTAAGGGATAAATCATAATAATTCCAATAAAAAACACCAGTACATGATACAGGGCGCCTTTTATCATTCTTTTTTCTCTCATCCTACAGACCTCCCTCATATACCCAGAAGCGTTTTGTGGCAAACAGAACCAGCGTTACCACTCCGATAATTGCCAGCATTACCCATGCAAGTGCTGCACCATAACCAGTGTTATAGAACTGGAATGACTGCTGATACATATACACAGTGTAAAGCAGCGTGGAATTCATTGGCTTTCCCTGTGTAATGATATAGCACTGTGTAAACGCCAGGAAACCATTGATCATCTGCATAACCAGATTAAAGAAAATGGTTGGTGTAAGAAGCGGAAGTGTAATTCTGAAAAACTTTGACGGGCCGCTGGCCCCATCTACCTCTGCCGCCTCATAAAGGGACTGTGGAATCTGCTTTAAAGAGGAGAGGAAAATTAACATGGATGAACCAAACTGCCATACTACCAGCAAAATCAAAACCCAGATCGCTGTCCTTGTATCGCCGAGCCATGCAAAGCTGGTCTCGATTCCGATCGTTCCCAATAATTTATTGATCACGCCGTCAATGGCAAACATACGCTTCCAGAGGATAGATACCGCTACAGAACCGCCAATGATCGATGGCAAATAGTACGCTGCCCTGTAAAAACCGGACATCTTGGAATTTTTTAAAAGCAGCATGGCTACAATTAATGCAAACAGCAGCTTCAGAGGTACTGACACAAAGGCGAAGAAAAAGGTCACCTTCAGAGTCTGAAAGAATACTTCATCCTTCATCATAGCTATAAAATTTTTCAGTCCTGTAAATACCGGCGGTGATAAGATATCATAGTCGCAGAATGAATAGTACAAAGAAATACCCATAGGAACAACCAAAAAAAGTAAAAAGCCTATGGTAAAAGGAAGTGTAAAAAGAACGCCGCTAACCCCCTCTTTCCCCAGTTGTCGTTTCAGCGATTTCACTTATGATCCCTTCTTTCTAAAATTTGATAGAAAAAGAGCGACCAGAACCCAGTCGCTCTTTAATTGTATGATTACTTAGATAAAATTGCATTTGCTTCTTCAAAGAACTGATTTCCAGCCTCTTCTGCAGTCATCTGTCCGTAACATACCTGCTCTTCCAGCTTATTAATACGGTCATTTACTTCGCCTACTGCATCCGGTGCCGGAGGATTAATCTGTGATGAAGCAGGGGATACTACCTCATTAATAAAAGTAATGATTTCCTGACTTGTTTCATCCATATTCGGTTTAATTGCTTCTGATACCTTGGAAGACAGCGGAATTCCTCTTTCTCCTAAAAGGATATTGTTACACTCCTCAGAATTTGTAATAAAATCAAGGACCTTTGCTGCTTCCTCCGGATTCTTACTGTCAGTTGTTACTGCAAAAAACTGGCTTGGCTTTAAATAATTGGACTTTGCAGGATCTGGAGATGGCCACGTAGTAATGCCGATCTCAACGCCTTCCGGCGCTGCACTTCTCACTGCTGTCAGCTGATTTGTATACTGAAGCATACACCAGGACATTGTTTCCGGGCTGGATCCATATACAAGGGGATCCTGTTCTACAGAGCCAATCGTGCGCTCTGCAAATACGGACGGGTCTAACATCCAGCCTTCCTTAATACCATCCTCATAAATCTGGAAGTAGGATACATAATCTTCTGCAGTCCCTCCCAGCTTTGTTCCATCCCCCCACATTACAACATCCTTTGCACGAAGCAGATATTCCATGTAGATTTCGTTCTGTCCATAAAGAACATTGGTCTTATAACCAGTTTTCTCATAAACCTGACGGCAGACATCATAAAATTCATCCAATGTCATATTGTCTTTTACTGTAATTCCAGCCTCATCCAGAACTGTTTTATTGTACATTAACGCCGGTGTATTGATTCCATTACAGATTGCATAAATGCCATCTCCTACCTTACCGGAATTAAGAACACCTTCATTACAGTCATCTACCTTTAATGTTCCATCTTCGATATAAGGTGTGAGGTCTACCAACAACCCGTTGCTTACATACTGCTGCAGGTACTTATAATCCATCTGTACAATATCC
>OLRK01002540.1_pt1 | contig 11230 bp, 10 predicted proteins | sample 1672911 | NCBI WGS metagenome assembly OLRK01 (sample SAMEA3136736, study PRJEB25190) | human gut metagenome | biome: human gut; feature: human-associated habitat; material: faeces | place: Austria | collected 2013
CTTCTTAAAATTCCCGTAATACTCGTCGGTGGTCTGGCTTACGATAATGGAAACAGGATAAACCGCTGCTGTTTTTTCTTTAATGATCAAGTCTGTGGAGGACATCAAAAACAGAAGCACAAGGACTGCACCGTAAAGCCCCCACAAAAGCTTTTCTCTATTTGACATCCTTTTCCTCCTTTGGAGCCGCCTCCTCATAAGGCACTGCAGGCAGATGGGCAGTCACCGTTGTCCCCTCATCCGGCTCCGACTGGATGGACAGGCCGTAATCTGCGCCAAAATACAGCTTAATACGCTCATTTACGTTCTTCACCCCAATACCCGAGCCCCGGCGGGAAGGCACATGGCTCTGGCTGGAAAACAGGCGTTCCACCTGCTCCTGCGTCATTCCAAGGCCATTGTCAGAAACAGACAGGAACAGATCATCTCCCTGCCTCCAGGCCTTTACCAAAATTTCCCCGTCGCCGTCCATAAATTCCATTCCATGGTAGATGGCATTTTCAACAATAGGCTGCAGAAGAAGCTTTAAGCTTGCAAGCTGCTCCACCTGCCCCTCCGCCTCAATGGAATAGGTAAACTTGTTTTTAAAACGCATCTGCTGGATCATCAGATAATTGCGCACATGCTCCAGCTCGTCCTTTACAGGGATAATGCTTTTTCCCTTGCTGAGGCTGATGCGGAAGAAACGGGCCAAGGCTGTCACTACCTTCACTGCCTCCGACTGCTTCTCATTCTCGATCATCCACACAATAATGTCCAGCGTATTATAAAGGAAATGAGGATTGATCTGGGACTGCAGGGTGTCGAATTCGCTCTTCCGCTTTGATTCATGCTCTGCCACAATATCTGCCATCAGCTTCTTTATCTGCCTTGCCATATTCTGGATGGAGGTTCCAAGATGGCGTATCTCATAGGAGCCCCCTATATACACCTGGGTTTCCAGATTTCCCCCCTCGATCTCATTGACAGAATGCTCCAGCTCCTTGATGGGGTCTGTAATACGGGTAGAAATATAGGAATTGATGATCGCCAGGATAAACAGGATAAAAGCAATGATAAACACGATCAGAAGCCTTGTTTTCATACTGTTTAAGGAAATGCCGTCAATGGGCATGACACCTACTATCTTCCAGCCGGTATAGCCGGCTGTCTTTACAGTGATGCTGCGCTTTTCCCCTAAAAACTCCTCCCTGTGGTTCCCATCCTTATAGGAGGCTGCTTCCAGATTGTTTTCCTGCTCCAGCCCGGAATCAATAAGCTGTGCCTTTGGATGATAGATCAGCTCCCCGTCACTGCTCATCAGGTAGACATACCCGCCGTTTCCAAGGTTCACACCATCAAACAGCTGCTCTAAGCTGCTGTAGCGGATATCGATCATCAGCACCCCCTGCTCTGTGTAGGGGCCTCTTGTAAGCTCCACAGCCCGGGAAAGAGTGATGACCCAGCGGTACTGAAAATCCCCGTTGTCAAACACATACTGCACATGGGGGGTTGAAAAATGGAGGTTCTCCGATTTTTCAAGCGCCGCCTTAAACCAGTCCTCCTGCGATACATCTGCCTGGGTCTTAAGCCTTGCAGCAGGAACCGATTCCATTAAATAGCCTTCCTTTGAAAACAGGGCGATCTGCTCCACATTATCCTTGTTGTTGTCATAAAGCAGGGTAAACTGGCTGTTAATGGAGCCGTCAGACAGGTCTGCATTTTTCACAACCCCGTAGTACAGAGAATCCGACAGCTTCATAACAGTGCGCAGATAAGAATCCATATACCGGTTTATCTGATTAATAAGGATCTGATTCTCCTCCTGTATGGTGGAGGACATCTGATCTGCCAGACGCCCATAGAGGGAAAGCCCGATAAACACACTGGCTGCCAGGGCACTGAGGGTAAAATAAACAAAGATAATATAGCGTATGCTTACGTTGCGCAGCCACCTTTTCCCTTTTTTCAGCACTGTTCTCCCCCCTGCTACTTGTGGTTCCTGAATTTTGTAGGCGATACCCCAAAACGCTTCTTAAATACATAGCTGAAATAATTCTGCTCCTGATACCCTACCTTGGCGGCAATGACGTAGGTCTTATCCTCCGTCTTGTTTAACAGCTCCACCGCCTTATTAAGGCGCACCTCCGTCAGGTATGCAATATAGGCCTGTCCCGTTTCCTTCTTAAACATGGTGGAAAAATAAGCCGGGCTCATATGAAGATGGCGGCAGATCTTTTCCACAGACAGCTCCGGGTCCTGGTAATTATCCATAATATACTGCTTGGCCTCCTTGATGACCTGCTTCATGGTATTATCCCGCTCCCGGTTCAGCTCCTGATAAATAGACAAAGACACCTGCTTTAGCCAAGGTGAAAAATCCTCTATCTTCTGTACCTTAGGGATCAGCGCATAAGCATCATCATAATCTGTCCCCTGCTCAAACACCTCCTCCATGTCCAGATCATACATCTGGATCATCTGGACAATGCAGTTGGAAATGCTGAGCATATAAGCCTGGCACTGGCGGAAATGTACCTTGGCATCCCCCATGCGCTCTATAATCGCACTTACCGTACCTTCAATCTTCTCCTTTGGCCCGAATTTGATCGCTGATATAAGCTCTGCCTCATCCTTGCTGTCAAATTGAAGCTTCCCTCTGCTTACAGGCTCCACATCATTAATGTAGATCGTGCTGCCGCTGCCTACGATGGCCTTATAGCCCAGGGCATTGACTGCTCCCTTATAGGAGGTGCAGATATCCGAAAGCTTTAAGCAGCTGTGCCCGATCCCGATGGTGATGGGCACCTCCAGGATCTTCCTCACCTCTTTGCAGATATCTCCCAGCACATCAATAAGGCCTGTCTGTGTATTTTCTTCATCAATGGCCATAATGGCTGAAAGCTCCGCCTCCGAGGAGCGGGAGGAGGTAAATACGGCTGCCCGGCAGTAGGAGGACAGATTTTCCTCCAGGATCTGCATCACAGAAATAGGGATCAGATCCCTTTCTTTGTGGATGGGAAGATGTCCCCCCTCCATCCGCTCAATATCAATGGCCGCCGTCACCCATTTTTTTGCCCCTGCAAGGGATAAGCCGTACTCTGAAAGCTTTTCCTCTGCAAGCTTGTCCTCCAGGGGATGGCTTACCAGATCATTTAAAAACTGCTCCCGCAGGATTGGCAGGCTGCGGATATAGTTTTCCCTCAGAAGGTTTACATTGCGCTTCTGTTCAATTTCCTGGTCCAGATTCCCCTTGATCCGCTTTAAGATAGCTGTAAGCTCCTCCACGTTTACCGGCTTTAAAATGTATTCTGTCACATTCAGCTTAATAGCCTGCTTTGCATATTCAAAATCATCAAAGCCGGAAAAAACAATGATCTTCATGGAAGGGTATTTCTGGCGCACCCGCTCTGCCAGAGCCAGGCCGTCCATATAAGGCATGCGGATATCTGTAAGAATCACATCCGGCTCCAGGTTCTCAATCTTTTCCAGGGCATCCTCCCCGTTTTCGGCATCCCCCACAACACAGAATCCGGCACCGGCCCAGTCTATTTTCTTGATAATGCTCTTTCTTACCTCTTCTTCATCATCCACTAAAATAATTCTGTATAATTCCATTGATCCGTCCTTTACTCCGAAACAGCGTGCATCTTCCCATGGCTGTTTTATTCTGTGTCCCTATCTGCTGCCATCCAGCCGTCCTCTCCCCCAAGCACCTTCTCACGCCCGTAGTCCATCGCCCTGGCTCCTGTCAGGATATCCACCCATTCCGGACGGCTGTCCATAACAGCCCCCGGCCCTGTGCTGTTATATTCCGCAAAGTACAGGGTATCATGCGCTTCCCGTTTTCCCCAGTCATGCCACCCCTCCCTGCGGATATGCTCCTCCAACCTGCAGTTTAACAGGACCACCTTTGCAAAATTCCTCCAGGGACGTCCCAGGTACACGCTGTTGGGCGGACAGTTGCCTACAAAATGACAGTGTTCAAACACATAACCGTACTTCTGCCCCTCCGGAGTGGAGGCTGCTGTCACATAGCCGTTTACCTCACGCCCTATCTCCTGGGAAAACAGATCACAGTTTTCAAAATAGGCAGTGGCGCTTCCGAAAATAAAATCAATGTCGCCGCGGATAAAACAGTCCTTATAATAGTGGCGTCCGTTGATCCGGGGTGCATACTGCTTTGGCCCCACAAAGCCGTTTTCCTCTATCTCTTTTGGCGGGAGGGGGCCTGTAAACAGGGTATCCTGGCTTGCAAGAATGCGGCAATGGTCAAAGCAGATCCTGTCCCCATCCACGTAGAGTGCCAGGGCCTGACCCACAAGCTCCCCTCTTCCTGCACTGTTTTCAAAGGTCAGGTTCCTTGCCGTAAAATCATGGGTATCAATAAGCACCGTATAGGAGCGGAAGGTCCCCCTCCTGGAGCCGTCCTCCATGACCATTTTGGCAAACAGGCTGCCTGTGATCACCGTCTCCTTTGCGCTTTCCCCCTCCAGGGTAAGGAAAGGGCGGTGAATTTCCAGATGCTCCCTGTAAATCCCCTTTTTAATATAAATGGAGACTGGCCTGCTGCCTGCATTCTCCGCTGCCTTTACGGCCTCCCCGATGGTAAGAAAATCTCCGGTACCGTCACCGGCAACCATATAATCATAGCCTGTCTCCATGCTGATGCCTCCTGTAATATCATTTTTCCTGCAGCTGCGGATTCCCTTCTTTTTCCTTTTAACCACATGATACCAGTAAAAATGCACAATTTCAACTTAATACCGCAACATTTTCCCTACAGCTGGTACAAAAGTGCATTGCATAAAGCCGCCGCCACATTGCTTCCGCCCTTTTGTCCTGCTGCCACAATGTAGGGCACCTTATGCTGGGCCATAATACATTCCTTTGACTGCACCACATTTACAAAGCCCACCGGAGCACCGATTATAAGTGCAGGTCTGATTTTTCCATCCTCCATGAGCTTTGCCAGCCGCACAAGAGCCGTAGGGGCATTTCCCACAGCAATGATCACAGGACGCTTTTCTCCGCTTCCCTGGCCAAACAGGGATGCGGCCTTGTCCATGCTGGCACTGGCCCTGGTGGTCCCCTCTTCCCTGGAGGCCCTGGCTACATCCTCATCTGCCATAAAGCAAAAGACCTCACCGCCAAGAAGGCCAAGGCGTTTTTTGTTAATTCCCGCCTTTGCCATATTCGTATCTGTCACAATGACTGCTCCCTGCCTTAAGGCCAAAAGACCGCATTCAATGGCATCCGGCGAAAATACAAGATTGTCCGCATAATCAAAATCAGCCGTAGTGTGGATGGCCCGAAGCACCAGGGGCGCCTCCCTTTCCCCGATCTCCTTATGCATTTCCTTTAACTTCTGCCGGATGATCTCAAAGCTGCGGCGCTCAATGTCCTCCGGCCGCACCTGTTCCAGACTGATCTTTTCCATTATCTCTTCCTCCTGTATTCCATTCCCATGCTGCCATAGACTGCTTCCATATCAAGGCTTTCCCGCAGGGCCGCAGCCAGCCTGTCATACTGAAGCTGCCGGTATTCTCTATAATCCGTCATACCGCCTTCCTCCCAGCGGATCCCCTTTGCTTTTGCCAGAGACGCAGCCAGTGTTTCTGCAATGCCCGGCCCGTCAAAAACACCATGAAGATAGCTGCCGTAAATATTGCCCCGGTTCCAGCCATCCTCCTTTACCAGTTTGCTTCCCTGGTTCATAAGGTAGGCAGCCGGACGGCAGATTTCAGGCTCCAGACGGCCCTCTGCCAGCCTTGCTGTGTCTGCCGCCCCAAAAGGCCGGTCGATTTTTGTCCGGCCCATATGGATCTCATAGCCTGAAATGCTCATTCCCGACAGGGAAGACAGCGGCCCGTCAAGCTCTCCCAGGGAACCCTCCGCCTGGACTGTCACCTTTTCCCTTTCAAAATCTGTCACAAGCGGCAAAAGCCCCATTCCCTTTATCTCGCAGCAGTTATCGCTTTCTGCACCCAAAACATCCCGTATCCGCTCCCCCATCATCTGATAGCCTCCGCAGATACCCCAGATAGGGATTCCCTTGCAGGCCAGCTTTAATACCGCAGCCTCCAGACCGCTCTGACGCAGCCACAAAAGGTCACTTATGGTGTTTTTCGTTCCAGGCAGGATCACCATATCTGGTTTTTTAAGCTCCGATGCCTTTGAAACAAAACGCACCTGCACCCCCTTTATCCTGCGAAATACATCAAAATCCGTAAAATTAGAAAGCCTTGGGAAACGGATGACCGCCAGGTCGATCAGTCCCGGCCCCTCCTGCCCCTTTTCCTCCAGCTTCCCGCTTAAGCTGTCCTCATCCTCAATGTCCACATCCAGAAAGGGGACAACGCCTACCACCGGAATCTGACAGAGGCTTTCAAGCTGTAAAAGCCCCGGCTCCAATATAGACTTATCTCCCCGGAATTTATTGATGATCAGCCCCTTAATACGGCTTTTTTCCTCCGGCTCCAGAAGGGCTACTGTACCATAAAGCTGTGCAAAGACCCCGCCCCTGTCAATATCCCCGGCAAGAAGCACCGGGGCATCCGTAAGCCTTGCAAGGCCCATATTTACAATATCGTCTGTTTTCAGGTTGATTTCCGCCGGGCTTCCCGCACCCTCAATGACGATAATGTCATATTCGGCTGACAGCTTCTCATAGGCTGCCATGATTTCCGGCACCAGCTGCTTTTTCATGGAAAAATAATCCCTGGCCTTAAAATTTCCTCTGGAAACCCCATTTACAATAACCTGGGAACCCACATCCGTTGTAGGCTTTAAAAGAATGGGGTTCATGCGCACATCCGGCACAGTCCCTGCTGCCTCCGCCTGCACTGCCTGGGCCCGGCCCATTTCCAGCCCTTCCTCTGTAATATAAGAATTTAAGGCCATATTCTGGGATTTAAAGCCGTCCTGATGGAAAATACGGCACAGCCCGGCCGCCAGAAGGCTCTTTCCCGCATTCGACATGGTCCCCTGTATCATAATTGCTTTTGCCATGATTCCTACCTCTCTTTCAATACCTCTGCAAGCTCCTCTAAGAAGGCCTGGTTTTCCCTGCGCTTTTTTACACAGATGCGGTAATAGGAGTGATCAAGGCCTGTATAATTAAAGCAGCTGCGGATCAAGATCCCCTTTTCCAGAAGCCTCTCATAAAGCCAGCCCCGCTCAGAGCCGTCCCCTCCCCTTTGTTCCACATCCCGGAATAAAATATAGTTTGCCTGGGAGGGGAATACAAAAAATCCAAGGCTTTTAAGCCCCTTTTCCAGCCATTTCCGCTCCTCTGTTATAAGGCGCCTTGTCTCTTCCACATAAGTTTCCTCCCCAAGGGCCGCTGCCCCTGCCGCCTGTGCCAGTCCAGACACCGGCCAGGGCTGGCGCAGCCGCCTTATGCCCTCTAAAAGCGTTCCATTGCTGCTGAGCCCATAGCCCAGCCTGAGGCCTGCCATGGCATAAAGCTTTGTAAATGCTTTCAGCACAAAGAGATTGTCAAATTCTTTCAGAAGAGGGATCACAGAAAATGACTGCCAGTCCTCCATAAATTCGCAGAAGCACTCGTCCACAGCGAGAAGCGTCCCCGTATCCCGGCAGGCCGCAGCAAGCTTCCTGACTGTTTCCTGCCTGATCGCCCTTCCTGTGGGATTATTGGGGTTGCACAGCCATACAAGACCGTAGGGGCCATCCTCCCTGCCTGCCTGTCTGATTTTTTCCGCCAGCCCCTCCCCATCTACCAGAAAGCCATCTTCACTTAAAAGTGGATATTCGTCCACCAGAAAGCCCGCTGCCTCCATGGCCTGCCTGTACTCAGAGAACGTAGGGGCCAGCACAAGGCCCCGCCTGGGGGTTACAAAAAAAGCCAGATGAAAGATCAATTCTGCCGCACCGTTGCCGCAGATGATCCACTGCTCCCTCACTTGATGATGGGCCGACAGCCGCTCTGTGAGCTCCCTGCAGCAGCTGTCAGGGTAGAGGCTGCAGACATCACCTGAAATTCCTGACAGCAAAGCCTCCCGCACGGAAGGCGCGAGGCCTAAGGGGTTAATATTAGCGGAATAATCGAGCTTTACCGGTTGACTGTATATATCGCCTCCATGCTGATACTTCATTGGCAGGCAGCCTCCTTTTCATGTGTATAAATTGAACTGTTTTTAAGATTTCCATAGCCCATCAGCCTGCTGCCAGAAGGCCGGTCAGCAAAAGCAGCATAAGAATGGCCTGGACATAATACATCAGCAGGCAGGCCCTTTTAATATCCTCCGGTCTTATGGGACGCAGCTCATCTCCAATATAGGGCTTTTTATGAAGCTTCCCAAAATACCAGGCATCCCCTGCCAGCCTGATCCCCAGTGCCCCTGCGCAGGCTGCCTCCCCATGGGCAGAATTGGGGCTTGCATGTTTTTTCCTGTCCCTGAAAAAAATCCGAAATGCATTCCTTCCGTCACAGCCAGGCAGAAAGCAGGCAGAAAAGGCCATAAGAAAGCCGGTCACTCTGGCAGGAATAAAGTTAAGCACATCATCCAGCTTTGCAGCAGCCCTGCCAAACAGAAGGTAGCGGTCATTTTTATAGCCCACCATGGAGTCCATTGTATTTACCGCCTTATAGAAAAAGCCTCCCGCCGGTCCCAGAAGAGCCATAAACAAAAAAGGGGCTGTAACGCCGTCAGAAGCATTTTCCGCCACAGTTTCAACAGCAGCCCTGGCAATCCCTGCCTCATCCAGCCGCCCGGTGTCTCTTCCAACGATCATGGAAACAGCCCTTCTGGCATCCTCCACCTTCCCCTCTTTAAGGGCCTCTGCTACCTTCATGCTTTCTGTTTTCAGGCTTTTGGCTGCCAGAAGCTGGTAGCAGAAAAAGCTCTCCAGCAAAAAAAGAAGCCTGGGCCAAAAGGAAATAAAATACAGGATACAGGCCGGGATCAGAAACCAGAACAGGCACATGATACAGACCAGAACCCCCCCGGCAGCCAGCAGATGCCCGCCCATATACCTCCTTAATTTTCCCTCCAGCCAGGAAATCATATGCCCCATCATACGCACAGGATGATAGAGCCACAGGGGATCCCCAAAAAGCCAGTCCAGAAAGCAGCCAAGCAGCAGTGCAAAGCCCTGGAATCTCCATAATTCCAACAACGGTTCCATATTTTTCTTCTTCCTTCCCTACTTGATCCTCTGTCCCAGGCCGCAGGTTACCCGCCACACCTGCTCCGCCTGCTCTGCCAGCTGGCAGCAGGCCCTTCCTGTAAGCTCCCGCCACTGCCGCTCAAACGCATCCATCGGCACGATCCCGCAGCCGATTTCATCTGAAATTACAATACAGCCGTGATTCTTTGAAAAGAGGTTTCTGTCCGGCTGCAGATCCCCCTCCAAAATCCGCTTCACAAGAAGGTGGAAATGATCAATGACCGGACTTTTCTCCAGCTCCTCCCAGGAGGCCTTTCCTGCATCTGCAATCTGCAGCTCCTCATTTCCCTTACATAAGCAGTTTTTCACAAACTCACACTTTCCCTGGGCCCTTCCTCCCACAACAAGAATCATCCTCATTCCTCCTCGTATAAAGCTTCCTATGAAAAGAGAAACACTGCCAGAAACCAGGAGCCCAGCTCGCAAAGCTGCAAAAACCAGCCTGCCAGATCACCGGTAATGCCTCCGAATACAGACCTTGACTTATAATAATAGTAGCCAAAAAGGCAGAGCTGGAGCATCTCAAAGCCAAGAGCCCAAAAGCCCCCCCTTCTTCCCCAAAACAGCCAGGCACAGCCAATCACTGCAAGAAGCCATACAATAAGGGCTGCCAGGCTTACCCTCCGGTTGGCTGCCTGGGAAAAACCTGCCGCCGTCCCCTTGTTTTTCGCTGAGGGAAATAAAAGCACAGAGATACCGCTGAAGGCCCGCTCTGTCACCATGAAAAGTACCGGGAAAAAGCAGAATAAGCTTCCCTTACAGGAGGAGGCGCGCTTCAGGCACTCATAGACAAGACCTGTATAAAGAAGCAGGTAGGCTGCCAGTGAGATGACTGCAAAGGCCCCCAGGTGAGGGTCCTTTAAAATCTGAAGGCGTTTCTCCCTGTCCCCGTAGGAGCAGACTGCATCCATGGTATCCATAAAGCCGTCCATATGGATGCCTCCTGTTATAAGAATAGGGATCACTGTCCCTATAAGGGCCGCTGCATCCAGCGATAAAGACATTTCCCCTGCCAGCCAGAAAAAAGCCCCAAGGCACAGCCCCTCAAGAAGGCCTGTAAGGGGGAAAAAACACATGACATAGCCCATAGCCTCCCGGTTCCACTCCACTCTTGGCACAGGGAACCTGGAATACATGGAAACTGCAATGAAGCAGGAACGTATTACATTCATTCTTCTCCTCCTTTACATGCCTTAAGCTGGATGGGAATGCCGCAGGCAACCTCCCACACCTGGTCACTGATGGCTGCAAGCCTCCTGTTTATAAGGCCCATAAGGCGAATGTAGGCCATGGTTTCCCGGCTGTATAAAATGCCGTCCCCATCCACCTGTCCGGTCACAATGACGCCAAGCTCTGCCTGAGACAGAAGGGTCTGTACCTGACAGACGATCTGCTCTGACAGTGATTCCAGATTTTCTGTCCGAAGGCCCTCAGGCCCAAACAGCTCATTGGCTGCCAGATTGGAGATGCACTCAATAAGCACTGATTTTTTTCCCTCTCCCGGCAGGCAAAGTCCTCCCAGATCCCTGGGGCGCTCCAGGGTATGAAAGCCCTTTCCCTGCCGCAGTTCTCTGTGCCGCTCCACTTTTTTTTGCCCCTCCTCACCAAAAGCCTCCATCGTAGCAACGTAATAGCGGAGTCCGTTCCCCGCTGCCGTTATAAGCTCCTCCGCGTACTGGGATTTCCCGCTGCCGCTGCCGCCTGTCACCAGTATGACCATTTGTTCCTCCTACATCAGATGTTCATATTGCTGCACCTTAATATCTGAAAAGCTTCCCATATCCCGGTAAATGGCAAGAGCCATATCAAGAAGAGGGAAAAGGGCGGCTGCTCCGGTACCCTCCCCAAGGCACAGACCAGCCTGGATTGCCGGCCTTAGGCCAAGGGCCTCTAACACCATGGCACCGGCCGGTTCCGCGGATACATGGGAGGCCAGAAGATAACCCTGCACCTTTGGGCAGAGCCTTACAGCCGCCAGGGCTGCGGCCCCGGTGATCAGGCCATCCAGCACAGCCGGGATTCTATAAGCGCCGCAGCCTATATAAAAGCCGGTTAGGGC
>OLRK01002541.1_pt1 | contig 11225 bp, 8 predicted proteins | sample 1672911 | NCBI WGS metagenome assembly OLRK01 (sample SAMEA3136736, study PRJEB25190) | human gut metagenome | biome: human gut; feature: human-associated habitat; material: faeces | place: Austria | collected 2013
CCTCCTTTAATAAGTATATGTAAATTTGTTAAAATTATCACTATTGAAGAATTTATTATTATATTATGATATTTTTATCTTATGTTTGTTAGTTTAAATTATTTATATTTTTAATTTATATTCATATTGTTTTTTAAATATATATTATGAGCTATTTTTAATAATTTTGTTTTTCATTTGATTGTATAAAATATATACTAAAAATACTTATTAGGATCAACTCTAGAGTCATCTCCATATTTTTTAGCACTATAACTATATGTATATGGTGGTTTTCTTACTTCAAAGTGTAAATGTGGTCCTCCTGAATTTCCCGAATTTCCACTTTTCATTATTACTTGTCCTTGTGAAACCATTTGCCCTGGTGATACACTAACAGAACCAGGTGTTCCGTGAGCATACCAAGTTTGTAGTCCATTTGCATGTTGTATTACTACATGTGTTCCATAACTGCTTGTTAAATTTTGTACTGACATTACCACTCCAGCTGCTGCTGCATATATTGGTGTTCCTATATTAACTCCGTAATCTATTGCTCCGTGGAATTTACCACTTGATGGATAATATCCATTTGCTGTAATTGTTCCTCCTTTTACAGGTCTTATGAAATATCCTGAGCCAGATGATGAATTCCCTCCATTGCCACTATTTGATGATCCCCCACCATTTGAAGGTTTATTATTTGACGAACCTCCAACATTTGATGGCTTATTGTTTGATGAATTCCCTCCACCACCATTTGATGGCTTTTTATTTTCTTCTTGTTTTTTTAATTCTTCTAATTGTTTTTGATATTTAGCTTGAGCTACCTTTATATCATTAAGTATCTTTTGATTATCTTTTGTTAATTGATCTATTTCTTCTTGTATATCTTGTTCTTCTTTTGATAATTGTGCTACATATTTGCTTTTTTCATTCTTAGCAGTTTGTAGTTGAACAGACATACTTTCTTTTTTTGCTTTTGAACTTGATAATTCTTTTTTACTTGTTTCTAAGGTCTCTTTTGCCGTTTTTATTTCTTCTTCTTCTTTCTTTATTTTCTCCATTAATTCTAGATCATTTTTAGCTATTTCTGTTACATAATAGTATGTAGATAGAAAATCTGTAAAACTTTCTGCTGAAAGCAAGACATCTAAATACGAAGTTTCTCCTGCTTCATATGTTGCTACTAATCTTTTTTCTAATAACTCTTTTTCTTTTTTATAATCTTCTTGTTTTTGTGTTATCTTATTTTGAGAATCTTCAATTTTTGTATTTAAATTTGTAATTTTCAAGTCTAAATCTCCAATTTGGCTTTCATAGTCCGAAATTTGGTTATTTAAGTTATCTACTTGCTTTTGTGTTTCATTTTTTTCTTGAGAAACTTGTTGTTTTTGTTGTTTTGCTTCATCAATTTTTTCTGAAGTATCTGATTGCTTATTTTGTAAATCTTTTATTTCGTCTGCTAATACTATTCCATTAAACTGAAATAAAAGCATTATTACAATTACCCCTCCTATTATTTTTCCAAATAATCTCTTCATAAGTTCCTCCTAATAAATTTATCTATTTTAAGTATGGTGCTGGATTAACTGGTACTCCATTTACTCTTACTTCAAAATGTAAATGATATCCTGTTGAATTCCCTGTTGTTCCTACACTCATTATTTGTTGTCCTTGGCTTACCTTTTGTCCTACACTTACTAATCTTGAACCTGGTGCACCATGTGCATATAAAGTCATTGTTCCATCATGATGGTTTATTACTATGTATTCTCCATAACTTCTGTATGTACCATTTGAATTTTTTAAAGCTGTTGATGTTACAACAGTTCCTGATTTTGCTGCCAAAATTGGTTTTCCTGATATTCCTGCTCCACTGAAATCTACTCCTGTATGATTTGCATATCCCATCCATCCACAAGTTGTTCCATATCCTACTATTGGTCTTATATATCCACTAGCACTAGGATTATTTGTAATATTGTTATTTGAATTTCCTGAATTTGCTGCTTGTTCAGCTTCTTTTTTAGCAATTGCTGCTAATTGTGCTTGAATATCTCTTTTGTCTCTTTCAAATTGTTCTAATTGTTCTTGTGTATTTTTCTCGTCTTCACTTAATTTTGATACATAAATATCTTTTTGATTTTTAGCTTGTTTTAATTGAGTTGCTTTTGACTGTTTCATCACTTTTGAATTATTTAACTCACTTTTACTATTTTCTAATGTAGTTTTCGCTTTTTCAATCTCTTCTTCTTCTTTCTTTATTTCTTCCATCAATTCTTTGTCATTTCTTGTTATCTCTGTAACAAAATAATAATTTGATATTAAATCTGTTAAGCTACTTGAAGATAATAAAACATCTAAATATGAAGTTTCTCCTGCTTCATATGTTGCCACTAATCTTTTTTCTAATAACTCTTTTTCTTTTTTATAATCTTCCTGTTTTTGATTTAATTTATTTTCTGCATCTTTTATATCATTATTTAACTTAGAAATTTGTTCATCCAATTTGTCTATTTCACTTTCATATGAAGAAATTTCAGTTATTAAACTTTCTACTTGCTTTAAAGTCTCAGATTTTTCTGCCTGAATTCCCTCTAGTTCTTCCTTAGCTTCTTCAATTTTCTTGTCTGTATCGCTACTATTTTCCTTCAATTCTGATTTTGTTGCAGCAAAAATATTTACTTGTGCAAACATTATTATAATAGTTAGTACCCCTAGTATTTTTAAAGATATTTTTTTCATATGATTTTCATGTATAATATATTTCTATATTATACTCTCCTTTCTTATTTTTTTATTTCTTATTTTATTTCTTAACGCAACGTAACTTTACTGATCAAATGACCAGCTGCCGTCATCGTTTTGTGTTCCGCCAATGACATCCTGTCCATCTACGGATACTAATACGTCTGTGCTGCTAATATCGTCTCCTTTTACAGAGAAGTCATAATATTCTTTATCACCTACGATTACTTTTTTCTTGTAGGAGTATTCTGCGTCACTGCCGTAGTAATCTTTTGCCTGGCTTAACGCATCATCCTGGGAAATGCTTTCGGAGCTGCTGTTTGATGGATCAGAGTCAGAGTCCGTATCTTTTTCGCTGTCTGCTTCTGTTGTGCTTCCTTCTTCAGAGGTACTTTCTTCTGTGCTCTTTTCTTCTTCGCTCTTGTCTGTTGTATTTTCTTCGTCAAAACCGTAGGAACTGTTTTTCTTTGTTGTGATATCTGTTACGGAGTAAGCGAAGTTATTATCATCGCCATCGAATGATGTCTCTGTGATCGTTACCTGATAAGTTCCTCTTACTTCGTCTGTATCTTTGTTGCGAAGTTCTGCTGTGATGATATAGTCACTTCCATCCTTTGTACAGTCTGTGATATATGGAACGAGGCTTCCTACATCACCTTTTAAGAATCCATACATGTCTTTATCATCATCGTAGGTTGCGTATTTATCTCCGTCTGAAATTTCAGGGAATTCCATGTCGCCCTTTCCGTATGTGTTATATAATGCGGAGGCATACATATTCGTTGTGTTCTCTTTAAGATAGTAGAAGGAGTCTTCTTCTACGCCATCTCCGTATGCGGATTCTGTTTCCATTAAAGATGTGAGAACTGCCATGGAAAACCAGAAGGAATCTGCTTCTTCTTCGCTCGTGTCGTTCGTGTAATATGCATAGCCTTTCGACAGCTTCTGTACCATTAAAGCTTCGATCGGATAGATCATGTTGTCAAAGTTGTCCGGAAGTGTTACATTCGATGCTACGTAGTCTGCTGTTGTATTTGCATTACTTTCTGTTGTTGCTTCTGTTCCCTGTTCACTCTTAGCTGTGTTGTTTTTCTTCGCATCCTTACTGCTGGAACATCCCGCAACACCTGCTACCATCATTCCGGCTAATGCTACTGCAAGCACTCTTTTCAGTTTATTTTTAATCATAATATCGTTCCTTTCCGTAAAATATTTTCATGGAAATAATAGCGCACTTAAAAAAAATTGTAAAGGTATTTCTCTTTATTTTCTTTCCTGGCTTTTACGCTATTCTGATTTTACGAATGAATAGAAAGCGGGCAAAGGAATGATTAGTTCAGTTCTTCGGTATAGATTTCATATACTTCGCTCTGCTTACTGAGTTTTAGTAAGGTATCTTTATCTGCGATTGTTGTAAAACCATATATTTTAAGACCATTCTTTTTAACGTAGGATGCCATTTCTTTTAATGCTTCCGGTGAGTAATCATCTCCTGCTATCATTTTCAGAAACTGTTTCTGATCTGACAGATAATTAAGAAGACTTACAAAATGCTGTCTGGCATAGTTTTCTTTTTTGAGATTGTTCTCTACGCTATCCCAGTGATCCGGGGCATCCATTTGATCTGTTTCACATCCCGGCAGAAGGGCCGGATACTTTTTATCGTCCCAGTTGAAGGCTGCATTATAAGATGGTACGCATACGAAACCAATATTTGCTGCACCGGAGAGGAAATCCGTTATATACTCTTCTCCTGTCTCTGCTTTGTCCTTGTTTGAAGAATCGGCAGCCTCTTCAAGATCTCCTTCGTCTTTCTGTGCTTCTAATACCTGTACTGCACACCATACTTCTGAAAGATCCTGCTTATCTACGTACTTTTTAAAATCGGCATAAGACATGATCTTATCTAGAGATATGTAACCTATATACATTTTTTGAGAATCCAGATTTTTTAATGATTCTATAGATTGTTCTTTTGTACCAGCAGCGCACATATTTACTTCTTCGTTCTCTTTCAGTTGAAAATACTTTCTGGTACATTGTAAATTCTCTTCTAATGTATTCTCTTCTTTTCCAACAAGGTTACTGTATGCAAAGGCATTGCTGACCGGTGTTTTTAAAATATTATTGTCATAATATCTCAGCTTGCCCCGTACGATCTCTCCGGATACATCGGTCAGGTTTCTTGTAAAGCTCGAAGTCTGGTTCACTGTAATATTATACTTTCCATACCCTTTTGATTCTGCTTCAACAGAAACTCTTCTCTTTCCCGGAAGAAAGACTTCTGAGTATACTGCCATATCACGACTCATCTTGTTTATCGTATAATCCTTATTCCCGATATTTTCCGCTGGATTATAATAGAAACAGGATACTATGGTCGGAAAGCAGAACTGTACAAATAGAATTAATGCGAACGCTAAGGCGAGAACGGTTAACCCTAATCTTCGAAATGCCCGTCTGATGGAACGATTGATCATTGTGATAAATTCTGTATCTATATCCTCTTCCTGGATACTTCTTCTGTTCTTGTCCTTCCCTCGCTGACCTCTCGCTTTTTGTTTCTGAGCATCAGCTTCTGCTTTCTCTTTCCCTGTCTGCCTTCTTTCTGCAAAAACGGAGCTGTTATGGTCTTCTTCTGCAAAAATGTCTTCCAAACTAGGAATTCCTTCCTGTTCATAGAGATAATCACTGATTGCTTCCTGCTTCTCGATATCTTTCTCGATCCGCTTTCTCTGTTCTAATTCCAGCTCTCCTGCTTTATATAATTCTAATAATTCACGATAGGTCATCTTCCTTCCTCCTTCGTTAAATATTCCTTCAGTTCCTTCTTCGCCCGGTAAGAGAGAACCTTCACATTACCCGGAGTGATCTTAAGCATCGCCGCAATCTCCTTCTGTGAAAAGTCCCCAAAATACTGTAATAGAATCACTTCCTTTTTCTGTCCCTTTAACTGACTTACCGCTTCTAAAAGCTGCTTCTTCTCTTCTTTATGAAGAACTTCTTCCAGAATATCCCTTTGTATTAAGACTTCTCTTCCTGATGTATGTACCTCCATGGCTGCATGCTCAAAATCAGATGATTCGATCGTCATCTGCTTCTTCTGCCTGTTATAATAGTTATAGTAAAGATTACGCGCTACCATATAAAGCCATGCCCGCATATTGGTATGAGAATCCTTCAATGTCAGTAATGCTTTTAAAAAGGTGTCCTGCAAAATATCATCTGTTACACTCTCACTGGCACAAAGTGAAAAGACAAAAATATATAATTCTTTATAATATCGCTGATACAATGCTTCTAACAAATGTTTATCCAGATTCTCACCCCCCTCATTCCGATACTTTTCGACTTCTTTCATCTATATAACAATTAAATAAGAAAAAGGTTACACTATTTATTTAAAATTTTAGAATTTATTCACATACAAAAAACAAGAACTCTGCCGCATAATCCATGTAAGATCAATGCAGGTAAACATGCTGAAAATACGGATGCGGCATTTCCTAATGCTGTGACGATCTTTACATATATTATGTGATAGAGTTCTTGTTTTCTTTTCTGTTTTCGTTTTTTCTCTTTTTTCTATTCAGAAATGAAATCGCAAAATAGTGCTTTTATTTGTTTTCCGGCTGCCTTTACGGAACCTTGTGCAAAGAATGGTTTACCGCCGCCGCGGCCGTTTAATTCTTTGTTCACCTTTTTTACGAGTTCTTTAATGTCCCCGTTCCGTTCTCCAATGGCATATTTATATCCGTCTGTGTCGTTGCCGGCAAAGAGGGCTGCTATGCCGCCGCAGGTGTTTAAAATGGAATCGGTGCACTTTCTGACTTCTGCTGCTTCCATTGTATCCTCGATGAGGAGTACATTGCCTTTCCCAGCAAAAGAAGCTGCTTTTGCCTCAAAGCTTTTTTGTTTTTCCTGTGCCAGTTGTCCTTTTAGATCATAGACTTCATCAAGCAATCTCTGTACCGCTTCTTTTGTTTCATTCTCCTTTACGGAAAGGCTGACCGCAATCTGGCTGTTTTGCTCTGTGCTGCCGGACAGATAGTCTAAGGCACGTTTTCCGGAAAGCATTTCTATGCGGACACCATCCCGGAACTTTTTGCAGGAAAGTATCTTAACGAGTCCGATCTGGCTGGCGTGAGTGACATGTAAGCCACAGCAGGCACAAAGGTCCGCTCCCGGGAATTCGACTAAACGGATTTCTCCGGTCAGTTCTTTTTTACTGCGATACGGAATAAACTTGCGCTGGCGCTCGTCCGGATAGAAAATATTTACCTGCTGGTTCATCCAGATGTAATAGTTTACTTTCTTTTCTATTTCCTGTACCTGCTGCCAGGTAAGCATTCCACTAAGATCAATTGTGATGATTTCTTCTCCCATATGGAAACCGACATTTTCATAGCCGTATTTCTCATGGATCATTCCGCTGACAATGTGTTCTCCGGAATGTTGCTGCATCAGGTCAAAGCGCCAGTTCCAGTCTATCTTTCCGACGACCTGTGCGCCTTCTTCTAATGGACTTTCCATGATATGGCAGAGTTCCCCGTCGATATACTGCACATCAACTACCGGGATGTTGTCAATCATTCCTTTATCGGCCGGCTGTCCGCCACCTTCCGGATAAAATGCGGTTGCGTTTAAAATGACGTGGTATTTTCCATCTTTTTCTTCGCAGGAAAGGACAATCGCCTCAAATTCCTGGATATATACATCTTCATAAAATAATCTTCTTGTCTTCATAATCCTGTCTGTTTTCTATTTAGATGATGCGGTCTTTACATATAATGAAAGATTGGTTTCCGGATTCTGTATCTGCATCTGATACTCCGTAAATTCCTTGTTACCATTTTCGTCTTCGTATACTTTATAACCTTCGTGATCTAGTACAGTAAAGTATACATCTACAGGGATATTATATGTGTATTCCTGATTATTCTCTCCGTTATAATCGGAGTATACGGTACATACCCGCTTCTCTTTTTCAAGCTTCTGATAAAATACCGGAACTTTCTTCTGTCCGTCGAATTCTACGTTATATCCGTAAAATACTTCATCTCCACACTTTTCTTCTACAGAAGTGATGATCTGTGTCTTTTTATCCATGGTGATCGTCTTCTCGATCGTATCGCCAACAGAGAATCCGTACGTTGTTGCGTACTCATCACTGGCCTGTACCTTTGTTGTAAGCTGTAAGGTGATGGTATTATCACGTTCCTTCTCATTCTGCAGCTGGTCTTTCGTATCTCCCTGGAAAACGCTGTCTTCGATGCTCTTTACACATTCCTGCTCGTAGTCATCTCCGATCAGTCCATAATACTGTACATACTTATCGTTATAACGGTATAATTCTTTATTTGCGATTACTTCTTTATAATCTGCATCGGTTCCTTCTTTTTTAAAGTAAGAGAAGTAGTTGCCTTTCTTATCCTTTCTTACCTGACGGGTTGTTGTATAATCTGAACCTTCTGCCAGATGAGAATAGGAAGTTGTGATCGTTACGTTCTTATGGTCTTTTAATAAAGCCTCGATGTTATTCGCTGCATTGATTTCTTCCATGTGCTTTGCATTCTTATGTGTTTTATGCAGCACACCAAAAACAACACCTGCAAGAATAATGATCGTAAGTAATAAGCTAATGCCTAAAACTTTCCAGAACCATGGTTGATTTTTTCTTCGTCGATGAGACGAATTACGGTCTAAGTCATAGCCTTTATATTTCTGTGCATTTGTAGTATCCGCCATAAATAAAAATGTTCTCCTTTCTAGTTTTATGTACTCCTGCTGTATCTTTCCAGGCAAGAAAGAATTCAAAAGTACACTTTTATATGCTCTGACGCTCTTACCAGAAAGAAGTCGTCAAAGGCCATATCTGCCTTATTATAAATCAATCTTTAGTCATATTTCAAGTTTTTTCAATCTTTTTGTATATTTTTCATTAACATATAGCTGATTCCGTTTGTCTGGTTCTCTTTTTTCTCTTCATCGGTCAGTGGGCGGACTACCTTTGCCGGAGAACCAAAAGCTAACATTCCATCAGGAATAACGGTTCCCTGTGTGACAAGACTTCCTGCCCCGATGATACAGTCCGAACCGATTTTCGCACCGTTCATAACGATCGCGCCCATTCCGATCACTGTATTATGACCGATCGTACAGCCATGAATGATCGCATTGTGGCCAATTGATGTACCGTTACCAATCTCACATGGAAAGCCTGCATCTGCGTGAACAACTGTACCATCCTGTACATTTGATCCACAGCCAACAACGATCGGTGCCATATCTCCACGTATTACCGCATTGTACCACACTGAACTTTCATCCCCTAATGTAACATTACCTACTACACATGCACCGGGTGCTACCCATGCATTTCCCTGAATATCTGCATTTTTAATATAACTCATTTTTTCCTCCTGTTTTTGTAATGTACTCAGATCATGCGGAACCTTGTGTCATAAAGAAATCAAATGTAAGCTGATCGGTTTCCGGTAATCCGGTAAGGATGCCAAGTTCCACCATCTTATCTACGTTTGTCTTGCTGACTTTTGCCTGATTTCTAAAGTTTTCAAGGGAAGTAAACGGTCCATGTTTTGCCGCTTCCTCCACCTGCTCACATGCTTTGTCGCCAAGTCCTTCCACACTAGAAAGCGGCGGCATGATCTTACCGTCTATAATCTGACATTCTCTTGCTTTTGCCTTATAAATATCAATCGGCATGAATGTAAAGCCTCTTGCATACATTTCCTGCGCGATTCTTCCATCACGAATCGTATCCTGGTCTTTCTTCGTCTGCTGATCTTTCGGTGTTTTCAGCAGTTCTGAAAGTGCTATATCTAATCGTTCCTTTCCTCTGCACATGATCTCATAAGAAAATGCGGATGCACGAATACCAAAATAGGCGGCATAATATGCCAGTGGCTTATGTACTTTAAACCACGCTACACGCCATCCCATCATAACGTAGGCAGCGGCATGTGCCTTCGGAAACATGTATTTAATCTTTTTACAAGACCAGATATACCAGTCCGGCACGCCATGAGAAGTCATCTCTTCTTCCCACTCCGGCTTTAACCCCTTTCCTTTACGGACGGATTCCATAATGGTAAAGGACTGCTCTTTATCTAATCCCATGTTGATAAGATAAGTCATGATATCGTCTCGACAACAGATTGCTGTAGAAATCTCTGCTTTTCCTTCTTCAATTAATGTCTGTGCATTGCCAAGCCATACGTCCGTACCATGGGACAGACCGGAAATACGTACCAGATCGGAGAAACACTTTGGATTCGTATCTTTTAACATCTGCATAACGAATTCTGTACCAAACTCCGGTACACCAAGAGAACCCATCTCGATTCCACCGATATCTTCCGGTGTGATTCCAAGAATATCGGTGCTGTGGAACAGCGACATAACTTCCGGATCATCGAGCGGAATCGTTGTCGCATCCATTCCTGTTAAGTCTTCTAACCGTCGAATCATTGTTGGATCATCATGGCCGAGAATATCAAGCTTTAATAAGTTATGATCGATGGAATGGTACTCAAAATGTGTCGTGATAATATCCGTATTCACATCATTTGCCGGGTGCTGGATTGCCGTAAAGTCATAAATGTCATACTCATGTGGTACTACGATAATTCCTCCCGGATGCTGGCCGGTTGTTCTTTTTACTCCCGTACAGCCTTCCGCTAAACGCTCCATCTCACATCTTCTTTTGTGAATATCTCTTTCTTCAAAATACTTGTATACATATCCGTAGGCTGTTTTTTCTGCAAGTGTACCGATAGTTCCGGCACGAAATGCTTTCCCTTCTCCAAAAATAACTTCTACATATTTATGCGCTTTTGACTGATATTCTCCTGAGAAGTTTAAGTCGATATCCGGCTCTTTATTTCCCTTAAATCCAAGGAAGGTCTCAAATGGGATATCATGCCCTTCTTTTTGTAAAGGTGTCCCGCAGACCGGACAGTCCCGGTCAGGCATATCGCATCCGGACATACCTTTTTTTGCATATGGCTTTACCGCATCTGAATCGAAGTCTACATAATGGCATTTCGGGCAAATGTAATGTGCAGACAGAGGATTAACTTCTGTGATTCCTGCCATTGTCGCTACGAAAGAGGAACCTACCGAACCTCTTGAACCTACCAGATATCCATGGTCATTTGAATCCCACACAAGCTTCTGCGCGATGATATACATTACGGCAAATCCATTGGATATGATGGAATTCAACTCTCTTTGGAGTCGTTCTTCTACGATATCCGGAAGATCTGGTCCATAAATCTCATGCGCCTTATCATAACAAATATTTGTTAATGTCTCATCAGACTTTGGAATTACCGGTGGACATTTATCCGGATGTACCGGCGATATCTTTTCGATCATATCGGCAATCTTATTCGTATTCGTAATAACAACTTCCTTCGCCTTTGCCTCCCCAAGATATGCAAACTCTTCTAGCATTTCTTCTGTCGTTCTAA
>OLRK01002542.1_pt1 | contig 11224 bp, 9 predicted proteins | sample 1672911 | NCBI WGS metagenome assembly OLRK01 (sample SAMEA3136736, study PRJEB25190) | human gut metagenome | biome: human gut; feature: human-associated habitat; material: faeces | place: Austria | collected 2013
ACCGGGATCAGGCGCACAGCTGTTGTCTTCTGATTTACCATACCGATCGCTGCCTCATCTGCAATAATGCCAGAAATGGTAGAAGCCTTTGTATCCCCAGGAATAGCGATCATATCAAGTCCTACGGAGCAGACACAGGTCATTGCCTCCAGCTTTTCAATGGTAAGGGCCCCAAGGCTCACCGCATCGATCATTCCCTGGTCCTCGCTGACCGGAATAAATGCGCCGCTTAATCCGCCCACATAGGAGGAAGCCATAACGCCGCCCTTCTTTACCTGGTCGTTTAGCATTGCAAGCGCTGCGGTCGTTCCTGGCGCGCCTACACGCTCCAGGCCAATTTCCTCCAGGATCTCCGCTACGCTGTCGCCTACTGCAGGTGTGGGAGCCAGGGAAAGGTCAATAATACCGAAGGGGACGCCCATGCGCTTTGAAGCCTCCTGGGCTACCAGCTGGCCTACACGGGTGATCTTAAAGGCTGTTTTCTTAATGGTCTCGCAGAGGACCTCAAAGTTCTCCCCTCTTGCCTTTTCCAATGCCACCTTTACAACACCGGGGCCGCTGACGCCCACATTAATAATAGCATCTGCCTCTGTAACGCCATGGAATGCGCCGGCCATAAATGGATTGTCATCCGGTGCATTGCAAAATACAACCAGCTTGGCACAGCCCAGGGAATCCGTATCCTTTGTAGCCTCTGCTGTCTCCTTTACGATCCGTCCCATAAGCTCTACCGCATCCATATTGATACCGGTCTTGGTGGAGCCCACATTGACCGAGCTGCAGATACGCTCTGTTTTTGCCAGAGCCTCCGGAATCGATTCAATAAGCATCCTGTCTGCGTTTGTCATCCCCTTGCTTACCAGTGCAGAGTAGCCGCCGATAAAGTTAACGCCTACCTCCTTGGCTGCCTTGTCAAGAGTCTGGGCGATCGTCACAAAGTCTGCCGGTGTCTTGCAGGCACCGCCGCCTACCAGTGCAATAGGGGTAACGGAAATCCGCTTGTTGACAATGGGAATGCCAAAATCCCGCTCAATGTCCTGACCGGTTGCCACAAGATTTTTTGCAAGAGAAGTAATCTTATTGTAAATTTTCTCATTGAGCACTTCCAGGCTGCTGTCTGCGCAGTCCAGGAGGCTGATTCCCAGCGTAATGGTACGCACATCCAGCTTCTCATGCTCAATCATGTTATTTGTTTCATTTACCTCATATATATTAATCATGGTGACTGATTCCTTTCTTTCTCCGCCTGTAATGGCCTGTGATTCTACTATAAAAGTCTCGGAGGTTAGCCGTAAATGAACCACGCAGATCAGATGCGGTGCATTTTTGTGAAAATCTCTTCCCGCTGGATCTTTACGGTAACACCAATCTCCTGGCCTTTTTTATCAAGCTCATCAGAAATCTGACCAAACTGTTTTTGGGCAGCGCTGACATCAACGATCATCATCATGTTAAAATAATCCTGAACAATGGTCTGGGAAATATCCAGAATATTAATTCCGTTCTCTGCCAGATACGTGCATACTCTTGCAATAATGCCTACAGTGTCTTTTCCTACTACAGTAATAATTGCTTTGCTCATGTTCATTCTCCTCTTGCCTTTGTTTTATATGTATATAATTTCACTCATCCGGTCCCTTCCAGCTACGGAAATGGAAAAATCCGAGGAGCCGTAGGGGCAGTCCCCCTGGTCAATTTCCAGCTTTACCGTTTCATAGGCCAGCTCCTCGTAGTTATTTTCCTTGCTCAAATGGCCCAGAAGGATCTTTTTTAAATGGTCATTTAAGACCATGCTCAAAAGACGGCCTGCATTTTCATTGGACAGGTGCCCATGGTCCCCAAGGATCCTCCGTTTCAGATAATAAGGATAAGGCCCCGTCTCCAGCATCCGCACATCATGATTTGATTCCAAAAGGATCGCATCCAATTCCCTGAGGTTATCAATAATATAAGAATCAAAATGCCCCATATCGGTGGCAACTGCCACTGCCTTCGAATCATTTTCCACCCGGTAAGCTACCGGCTCTGCCGCGTCATGGTCAATGGAAAAGGGTCTTACCTTTAAATCCCCAACAAAAAATTCTGCATCTGCAGACACCGGACGAAACAGCAGCTCGTCCACTTTCCCCAGGCTCTTTGAGGCGGCGATCTCCGCCAGGGTGCGGGGTGTCCCATAAATCGGCAGGTGATGCTTTCTCGAAAGGACTCCAAGCCCTCGTATATGGTCGGAATGTTCGTGGGTGATCAAAATCCCGTCTAAATCGCTGCCCTTTAAGCCGATCTCATGTAACCCCTGCTCAATCCGCTTATTGCTGATTCCTGCATCAATTAAAATATGTGTGCACTCAGAGCCGATATAAATGCAGTTTCCGCTGCTGCCGCTTGCAATACTTACCATTCTCATGTTATCTGTCAATCCTTTTCCAAAGCTCTGGGAAACGGACCTTTAAAAGGGTCTCCACCTGTTTTTGTGTTTCCTTAGCCGTACCGTTGTTATCAATCACTGCATCCGCCATGGAAAAGAACTCCTCATGGCTGGGCTGCTGCTGAATGATCCCCTGGATTTTTTCCGGCGAATATCCGCGGTTTTTCTCCAGCCGCTTCTGCCGTTCTTCTCTTGATGTATAAACATACCACATTTCCCGGCACTTGTCACCAAATTCTTTTGAAGGGAGGGCTGTTTCAATGACCACCGGGCCTTTTTGCTGCCCTGCCTCCAAAAGCACTGACTGCCACACCAGAGGATGGGTCAGCTTATTGATCTGTTCACAGAGGCCGGGATCTGAAAAGATCAGCTCCGCCATGGCCGGGCGGTCAATGGTTTTATCCTCCTTAAGAATGGCCGGGCCCAAAAGCCCGGTTACAGCCTCATAGCTCTCCATTCCCGGCTCCATAAGGCGCCTTGCAGTCAGATCTGTCTGTATCACATAAAAGCCATGCTCCTTTAAGCAGTCAAGCACTGTGCTTTTCCCTGCCCCAACACCGCCGATCAGGCCCAATATAAGCTGGCTTTCCTGTGTCATATGCTCCATCTGTCTCTCCTATTTTGCATCAAACCATGATTTTCCCACCTGTGCCTCCACTTCCAGGGAAACCTTTAAGTCTGCCGCATGCTTCATTTTTTCTGTCAGGATTTCCTTTACCTCATCAAGCTCTGTTTCCTTTGTCTCGATCAAAAGCTCATCATGGATCTGCAGCACAATACGGGAGGACAATCCTCTTTTCCGAAGCTCCCTGTCAACTGCGATCATGGCAATCTTCATAATATCCGCAGCTGTTCCCTGGATCGGTGAATTCATGGCAACCCGCTCGCCGAACTGACGCTGCATAAAGTTGGCTGATTTAAGCTCCGGTATAGGCCTGCGCCTGCCGTAAAGGGTTGTAACATAGCCCTGTTCCTTTCCCTGGCTTACCAGGCTGTCAAGGAAGGCTTTTACCCCCGGATAGGTATCAAAGTAATTCTGGATATACTCCAGGGCCTCCTTGCGGGAAATGCTTAAGTCCTCACTGAGGCCGAAAGCGCTGATCCCATAGACAATACCGAAATTCACTGCCTTGGCATTTCTTCGCTGCAGAGGCGTTACCTGGTCTAAGGGTACATGGAACACCTCAGAAGCCGTAATCGCATGAATATCCTGAGCAGACCGGTAAGCTTCGATCAGACGCCGGTCCCCTGACATGTGGGCCAGGATCCGAAGCTCGATCTGGGAATAATCCGCGTCCACAAACACACAGCCCTCTTTTGGGACAAATACCTTGCGTATCTCCCTGCCGAGGGCCATACGCACCGGAATATTCTGAAGGTTGGGCTCCGTGCTGCTGATCCGTCCGGTGGCTGTAATGGTCTGGTTAAAGGTTCCATGTATGCGGCCGTCCTCCTGAATGTAGGCAGCCAGCCCCTGGGCATAGGTGGAGTTTAATTTTGTAAGCTGGCGGTAATCCAGTATTTTTTGAACCACCGGATAATCCCCGGCCAGTTTTTCCAGCACATCTGCAGCTGTAGAATAGCCTGTTTTTGTCTTTTTCCCGCCGGGAAGCTGCATTTCCCCAAAAAGGATCTCTCCCAGCTGCTTGGGGGAATTAATATTAAACTCCCTTCCTGTTTCACTGTAGATTTCCTGTTCCAGGCGGCCAATCCCTACCTTCAGGCGGTCACCGTATTCCTTTAAGGCCTGCCGTTCCACCTGAATGCCCTCCTGCTCCATATGGAACAGGCTGTAGATCAGCGGCAGCTCAATCTCTGTATAAAGCCCGTACATTTCCTGAGCCTGAAGCTGTTTTTTCAATGTATCAGAAGCCTTAAAGGCCACATACCCCATATAGCAGGCACAGACAACCGCCGCCTCCTCCCCTGCCTCAAGCCCGTCTCCCAGAGTCTCCTTTGCAAGGAAATCCTTCTGGGAAGGGATCGTAAGACCGAGATAGTCCCGGGCCAGGTCATCATATGAATAGGTATCCTTTAAAGGGTTTAGCAGATAGCCTGCCACACCTGCGTCAAAAACATTTTCCTCAAACTCCCAGTCCACATAGGGGAGCATTGCCTTTAGATCAAGGACCCATATTTCATGTTCTCTGCAAGCTGCCAGCTTCTTAATCTCCTCCAGGAGCCATTCCCGGGAAATTTCGTCCTTACAGCGGATACAGTAGATTTCTGTTTCCCCAAAGCTTAAAGCCAGGCCTGCAATCCTGTTTTTGTCCGCCGCTGTCTCATTTTCCTCAAACAGGGACAGCTGCTGTATTTCCTCTTTCTTTTTAAGCCTGCTTCCGGGAAGCAGCTGCAGGCCAGCGACTGAAGCTTTGGCAGCCTTTTCAAACAGCTTTTTGGCCTGCTTCTTATCATCCACCAATGTAAAGGCCTCTTCCAGGGCAGACTCCTCTTTTCCTCCTGCCACAGAAGGGTCAAAGCGGCTTAAAATAGACTTAAACTCAAGGCGCTTCATATACTGATATGCTTCCTGGGTATAAAGATCTGTGATGGCTGCATCCTCATAGGAAAAAGCCACCGGGCAGTCCGTGCAGATCGTCGCAAGATCCTTGCTCATCTGGGCCATGTCATAATGCTCCCGCAGTGCCTTCTGCGCCCTTGGAGGCTTTATGTCATCCAGATGGGCATAAGCATTCTCAATGCTTTTGTAGGTTTCGATCAGGCTTGTAGCCGTCTTTTCTCCGATGGAGGGCACGCCGGGAATATTGTCTGAGGCATCTCCCATCAGCGCCTTTACATCAATAAATTCCAGAGGCTTTACCTTGTACTCCCTCTCTACATCCTCCGGATAGTAATCCTTTACCTCCGTAACCCCCCTGCTTGTCCTTGGGATCCGTATCTTAATATGGGTATCTGACAGCTGTAAAAGGTCGCGGTCACCGGATACCACAGACACCTCAATGCCCTGTGCCTGACAGCGCTTCGCCACTGTCCCAAGAATATCGTCCGCCTCAAAGCCCTCCAGGGTGAGGATAGGGATTCCCATGGCTGCCAGAACTTCCTTCATTAAAGGCACCTGCTCGTGAAGCTCCTTTGGCATTGGTTTTCTGGTTCCCTTATAGGCCTCATATTTTAAATGGCGGAAGGTAGGCTTTGACAGATCAAAGGCAACCGCCAGATGATCCGCCTTTTCCTCCTCCAGGATACGGAACATAATATTTAAAAAGCCATACACCGCATTGGTGTGAAGGCCCTCTGAGTTGGTCAGATCCGGCACCCCGTAAAAAGCCCGGTTTAAAATACTGTGCCCATCAATTAAAACTAATTTATCCATTTTGTTTCCTCTCTTTAAGGGCAAAAACTGCCCGTTTATATCCTACAGCAATCCTCCCTGGCTCCAGATACGGAGCCACAGGATCAGCACCACCGCTACCGCCCAGAAACAGAGGGTATTCACTGCATAGCGGGCGTCCCGTATGAGATGAAGGGTATGGATATGCTGCTTTGAAAGCTCCAGGGCTGTTTCCAGTGCACCCTTTATATTATAGGTTCCTGTTCCCTCGTCCAGCTGCCGGATGCCCACATCTACTGTAAAATAAATTTCAAGCTCCTCCCGGCATTCCCTGCAGCCATCAATATGCTCCAGAAAATCCTCCAGCTCTGCATCCGTAAGTTCTCCGTTAATATAAGGCATTACCATCCGTTCCGCTTCCCTGCAGGTCACAGTCTTACCTCCTTCTTGTTGCTCTTACTCGTCGTGCTTTTCTCCTTTGTATATTAAAATCTCCCTTATTATACTCTATTCCAAGCCCTTTCGCAACTGCAGCAGCCGGGGGCTTTTTTAATCAAAAAAAATAGCCAGAGGCCTTGATCTAGAAGGCTTCTGGCTATTTTCAAGTGATGCCGGCAGCGGGACTTGAACCCGCACGGGGTTGCCCCCAACAGATTTTGAGTCTGCATCGTCTGCCATTCCGACACGCCGGCTTTGCTCACAACGTTAGTTATTTTAACACAGAACCCGTTGTTTGGCAAGTATTTTTTTCAGTTTGACCCGCTAACCCTGGTTATGCTTCGCAAATCGGTGCTTCTGCTCCCTGACATACTGTTCCAGTACTGCTGCCTCCCTCTCTCCTAAGATTCCCTTGGTTTCTGTCAGCGATAAAAGCCCCTTAAAATATATATTCACTACCTCCATCGGTACATTTCCAATCTCTGCTACCAGCTCTAAATGTGTCATATTCCTTCTCCTTCTCTCTTCCTTACCGGACAGGCATTCGGAAACTGCCGGCCTAATACTATATGGCCCAAACAGAGGTTTCATGACTGCTTTTTATCGTGACAAACAGGACCCAAGGCTGTATACTAAAATAAAGAGGTAATTCAGGCCGGGCATTTTTCCTGCCCTCCTGAGCAGTTACAAATAAACGAAGGAAAGTTTTCATAAATTGTAAGCTTTTCTTCAAACACTCTCTTCATTTTTCCTGTACACTGTATGGGAATGAAAAAAGTATTTACACTACTAAGGAGGAAACTGCCAATGAACACCAACCAAAAAATCCTGATCGGCGCCATCAGTGCGGCTGTTGTAATAGGAGGCGTTACCATCGGCTTCATCTTAAGTAAATCACCGGAGCCTGCCGACCTCTCTACGATCCACACCCAGGCCTCTACAGAAGCAAAAAAAGAAACACTTCCCGAGACCAGCGCACCGGAGACAACGGCTCCAGAAAAAGAAACAGAAGCTGTCCGCAGCGTGACCGCGGACCTTGCAACCTACACCTATGAAAATATTTCCATCCAGTACCCGGTAGTAAACCAGATGGAGGATGAAGAAAAACAGCAGAAGGTGAATGATCTATTAAAAGAAAATGCTCTTTCTGTTTTAAAAGCCAACCAGATAAATGAGGAGCAGGACACCTTAAAGGTTAAATGCCAGGTTGTTTCCGTTGACCGGAGCCGCATTACCGCTGTTTACACCGGTGAGCTCTCCGCAAAAGGGGCTGCACATCCCGCAAACCTGTTCTACACAAACACCGTAAACCTGTCTCAGGTACAAAATATGGGAATGGATGACTTTGCAGATGCCTACACCATGGCAGGCTATGTTTTAAGCGAGGATGTAACCTTCTCAAACCTGGCCCAGGAACAGAGGGACGCTGTGCTGGAATACAGAAGCAGCCTTGACATCGATACGCTGACTGCCATTTTCGATAAAGCAGACTTCCCATTAGACGGGGATACATGGCCGGAATCCTTCAGCTATGAAAAGCAGGGCTCCATCTACTTCTCTCTTCCAGTTCCCCATTCCATGGGAGATTATGTGATTGTTGTTTTTGATCCAACTACAAAATAACCAATATTTGCCTTATAGGCCTGTATGAGTTATAATAGTTACTAATTTTAATTACTTATAGAAAAGGAGCTCCAATAATGATGGATAACGTAATGGTTTTTGACCACCCTCTGATTCAGCACAAAATCTCTATTCTCCGCAGCAAAAGTACAGGAACCAATGAGTTTCGTTCCCTGATCGAAGAAATTGCAATGCTTATGGGATATGAAGCCCTGCGGGATCTTCCACTGGAAGATGTAGAGGTAGAGACACCGATCGAAACCTGCATGACCCCTATGATCGCAGGCCGAAAGCTGGCGGTTGTTCCTATCTTGAGAGCCGGCCTCGGAATGGTTAATGGGATCCTGGCACTGGTACCAAGCGCCAAGGTGGGCCATATTGGCCTCTACCGCGACGAAGTAACCCATGAGCCTCACGAATACTACTGCAAGCTTCCGGATCCCATTGAGGAGCGTACTATTATCGTTACTGACCCTATGCTTGCAACCGGCGGCTCCGGTGTTGCTGCTGTTGATTTCATCAAGCAGCATGGAGGAAAAAAGATTAAGTTCATGGCCATTATTGCCGCACCGGAGGGCTTAAAACGCCTTCACGAGGCACATCCTGATATCCAGATTTATGTAGGCCACTTAGACCGCTGCTTAAATGAGAATGCATATATCTGTCCTGGCCTTGGAGATGCAGGCGACCGCATTTTCGGAACAAAATAGTAACCATTTAGGAGGCACAAAATAAGCCGAATAAAACTCTCTGTCATACAGAGTCCAAAAAAGACGGGTAAGAAGCCATTGCTTTTTACCCGTCTTTTTTGGACTGCTCTCATATTTTAATGATCTCTATTAATCTTCCTTTTTCTCTACAACCTTTAAACCGCTCTTGGAAGCTGTCGTGGAACGCTTCTTTGGCGCCGTCTTCTTAGCGCCCTCCTCTGCCTTTGGGGCAGCCTTGCGTCTGGTTGTTTTTGGCTTTGGAGCCTCCTCCAGCCTTGCAGCTACTGCATCCTGGCCCTTGTAAATCGAATCGGCCGGAACACATCCCCTTACACTGGACAGAGGATATACAATACTGTTTCTTCCCACAACTGTTCCAGGATTCAAAACACTGTTGCAGCCAATCTCTGCTCCGTCAGCCAGCACTGCTCCGAATTTCTTAAATCCGGTTTCAACCTCCCCATCCTCTGCATGAACCTTTACAAGGCCCTTGTCAGACTTTACATTGGAAGTAACTGCGCCTGCGCCCATATGCGCCTTATAGCCTACAATGGAATCTCCCACATAGTTAAAGTGCGGAATCTGTGCCTCATCAAATACAACTGCATTTTTAAGCTCGCAGGAGTTTCCGATCACAGCCTTCTCTCCAATAATAACGCGCCCCCGCAGGAATGCGCCCTGGCGCACCTGAGCACCCGCGCAGATGATCATTGGGCCGCCCATCATGATCGTAGGGGCAATCTTTGCTGTCTTATGCATCCAGATATTGGTTCCTACCCTGGTATACTCTGTTTCAGGAAGCAGAGGACCTAAGGTTTCGATAAAAGTACCGATTTCAGGAAGGACCTCCCACGGATATTCGTGTCCGTCAAAAAGCCGTTCCGCAATGGTATGCTTTGTGTCCAAAAGTTCTTTAATTGTCATCTGTTCCAGTTTCATAAATCAGTTCTCCTTTTTTCTTTTATAAAATACAGCCGCCGCATCAAACAATCCCCTCATATCATACTGATTATTCATGCGAATCACACTTACTGTCCTGCCGGCTACGAAGCGCTCCAGCTTCTGCATATATTCCTCCGGGGTAATGGAGCCTTCGGAAACATATGTAAGCCCCTTTTCCCAGCTGGCCGTCAGCTTCGGGTTTAAAAGCTGCCGGATGGAATGGTCCACTACATCATAAACCATCTCCCCCAGAAGGGCCGGGGTAATTACCTGTGTTTTCTGATTAAGGGTGAGATACTTAATGTGAAAAAGCTTTTTTAATATCTCAGCCCGAGTTGCACTGGTTCCAATGCCGCTGCCCTTGATCTGGGCACGCAGCTCCTCATCCTCAATTAACTGTCCTGCATTTTCCATTGCAAGAATCATGGAACCGGAGGTATAACGCTTGGGAGGCGAGGTTTCACCCTCTTTTATTTTTAAATCTACCAGATTAAGTATATCATCTTTTTTTAAATCTGCAAGCATCTGCAGTAAGATGGTTTTGTCAACTTTTGGGGATTGGCCCTCCTCTTTTCCATCCTCAAAGGTTTCCTCCACCCCATTTTTCTTTGCCAGGTTTACATCTGCCACCTTCAGATACCCCGGTTCTGAAAGCACCCGAAAGCTGGCAAAAAAATGCTCCTTCCTGCGCTCCAGCTCCAGACTGTACTTCTGATACTGGGCTGCCGGATAAAAAATGCTTAAAAAACGGCGGCATATAACCTGATATACCTTTTCCGGCAGGGGGGCAAGATTCCTCACTGCCCCCATTCCCTGTCCCGTAGGCACAATGGCATAATGGTCTGTAATCTGCTTATCATTGACATAGCGGCTTTTCGCTATGGTCTTCCAGCTTCCAAGAGCCAGCGCCTCCCCTGCAAACTCAGCCATAGGCGGATACTGGGACAGGCCCTTTATGTTCTTTGAAATTTCCTTTGCAACTGCCGCAGAAAGCACTCTGGCATCGGTTCTTGGATAGGTCACCAGCTTTTTCTCATAAAGCTCCTGGACGATCTTCAGTGTTTCATCCGGACTTATCTTAAACATTTTGGAGCAGTCATTCTGAAGCTCTGCCAGATTGTAAAGAAGAGGCGGATTTTTAATCTCCTTTTTCTTCTCCTTGGATACCACCCTTGCTGTCAGTGGAGGCTCTTCCTGCAGATAGCGGATCAGCTCCTCTGCCTGTATTTTCTCCTTGAAACCATTTTCCTTATATAAATAAGGCGTATTAAAATACCGTGAGCCTTCCGCTGCCTTCCACTCAGCCTCAAAGGGTACCTTTTCCCCTGACGCATGTTCCCCCTGAAAGCTTCCTACTACGCGGTAAAAGGGGGTTTTTACAAAGCTGCGGATCTCCCGCTCCCTGCGCACTACCATTCCCAGAACACAGGTCATAACGCGGCCTACTGAAAGCACCGTAAATTTCGTTCCCAGATAATTGGACATGGCTGGCCCATATTTTAAAGTAAGGACTCTTGAGAAATTAATTCCCATGAGATAATCCTCTTTTGCCCGCAGATAAGCCGACGCAGAAAGGTTATCATACTCCGATTCATCCTTAGCTTCCCGGATACCTCTGAGGATTTCCTCTTCTGTCTGGGAATCGATCCAGACACGCTTCTGTTTTTTTCCATGCACCCCGGCCATCTGGGCCACCAAACGATAAATATACTCCCCCTCCCGCCCAGAGTCCGTACAGACATAAATCGTGTCTACATCCGGCCGGTTTAAAAGCCCTTTCACAATGGAAAACTG
>OLRK01002544.1_pt1 | contig 11216 bp, 10 predicted proteins | sample 1672911 | NCBI WGS metagenome assembly OLRK01 (sample SAMEA3136736, study PRJEB25190) | human gut metagenome | biome: human gut; feature: human-associated habitat; material: faeces | place: Austria | collected 2013
GAGGCGCACTTCGCGCAGAGGAATATGGCTGCTGACGCAGCCGCGCTCCGGCGCGGGTGTGCGCTGTAGCGCACACTTTTTTTGCCAGAGAAAACGGCGTCCCCCATGACACAAAAGCTCCGGCGGAAGGCGCATTCCGGGCAAAGAAAAATGACTGCTGGCGCGGCTGCGCTCCGGCGCAGGTGTACGCTGCTGCTCACATTTTTTAAATCAGAAAGGATCTTTCCCATGGAACCCCTCTGGAAAGGCAGAGCCAAAACAGCCTGTAAACCTCTGAAACGGAAAACAACCATCTCCCCATCCCTTCATCCACCCTGGGAAAAACCCTGACTGTCAACTTTTTTAGCCTCTCAAAAAGATAATAAGGATAATTTGCCTAAAAAGCAGGAGAAAAAATGTTATTACTATACAAAAATGACGTAAAATCACGGTTTTTCCTTGACAGGCAAACGAGTATGTTATATAATTCAGATATTAAATTAATAAGTTACTTAACTATCAAGGAAGTTAATCATATGCCGGAGAGCAGAAAGGAGAGGAATATGGCAGATTTAGGAAAGTTGTTTCAGGAGGCGGAGCCATATATCATTGAGATGCGCAGATGGTTTCACCAGCACCCGGAGGTTTCCTTAAAAGAGGAGAAGACCTCGGAGAAGATCAAGGAGGAGCTGGCGGCCATGGGCATTCCCTATGAGGAGCTGAAACCCAGCTACGGAGTGGTGGCCACCATCCAGGGAAAGGACAGCGGAAAGGTGATCGGGGCCAGGGCCGACATCGACGCCCTTCCCGTGACGGAGGACACCGGACTGGAGTTTACCTCCTGCAACGTGGGAGAGATGCACGCCTGCGGCCACGATGCCCACATCGCCATGCTGCTGGGGGTGGCAAAGGTGATGAATCAGATCAAGGACGAGTTAAACGGCACCGTGAAACTGGTATTCCAGGCGGCGGAGGAGATCGGCGAGGGCTATCAGGAGGTTCTGAACTATTTCCATGAGAAGGGCGGCGTAGACCGGATGATCGGACTGCACATCTGGAGCACCCTTCCCCAGGGAGAGATGCTGCTGATTCCCGGTTCCGTGTTTGCCGGAGCCACCGCTTTCAAGTGCGAGATAAACGGTCAGGGCGGCCACGGAGCCAGACCGGATCTGGTGAAGGATCCCATCAAGGCAGCCTGCGATTTGGTATTAAAGCTGGCGGCCATCCCGTCCAACTTTTACGACGTGCTGGATCACTCCGTGGTGTCTGTAGGCCAGATCCATTCCGGCACTCAGAGGAATATTTTCCCCTCCTACGCGGAAGTTGAAGGAACCACCCGGTTTTACAAAGCGGAAGGTGAAATGGCCATCAAGGGAATTATGAAACAGATCGCCGACGGCGTGGGAGCCACCTATGGAGTGGACATCGAGGTCAGTCACAGTGGAGAAATCCCGCCGGTTTACAACACTCCGGATTACATCCCCCATGCCAGAGAGTTGGTGAATGAGGTAGAAGGCTTAACCCTTTCTCCCCAGACCGATCCTATCTGTGCCGGCGACAATTTCGGTATGATCCTGAGAGAGTATCCCGGTTTCTACGGAATTCTGGGCGCTGGAAAGGCCGGCGAGTACAACTATCCCCAGCACCACGCCAAGTTTGACATCCAGGAGACGGAATTCCGCAAGGGGGCGGAGTTCATGGGACGCTACATCGCCGATTATCTGAAATAAGAACAGACGGAAACCATCCGCCGCCTTAAATGGCGGCGGCCGGAAATAAAATGTTTAAAAAGAAATGGAGGGTACTATGGGTAAGAACACAACAGAGGCAAAGAAAAAGGGGTTTAAGATGCCTCACTTATTCTGGATCATGATCGGGCTGCTGCTCATCGCCAGCATCCTGACCTACATCGTCCCGGCAGGAGAGTTCGCCGTGGATGAAAGCGGAAAGATTCTGGGAGATCAGTTCTCCTACTTAGGCCATCAGACGCCGGTCAGCCCGGTGCAGATGATTATGAAGATTCTGGACGGCATGGACGGCTCCAGCAGCGTGATCTGGACCGTGCTCTGTTCCGGAGCCATGACCGCCGTGGTAATGGCCACAGGAGCCATCGACGACCTGTTAAACTGGGCCATCTACAAGCTGAAGGACAAAAATGAGAACATCCTCATTTCCATCCTGTTTATCCTGATGGTGTACTTAGGCGGATTTGGCGGCACCGACGCCCTGATCGCCGTGGTTCCCATCGGCGTGATCTTCTGTAAAAAAATGAAACTGGATCCCATCTGCGCCATGGGCGTAACCACTTACGCCACGCTGATCGGATTCGGCACCGGCCCCACCAAGCAGAACGTGACCCAGATGATGATGGGCGTTCCGGTGTACGGCGCTTTCGTGACCATGTTCATCAGCATGAACATCTTCATGATCATCGGCCTGTTTTTCCTGTTAAAGTATAAGAGCAAGATCCGCAAGGATCCCACCAAATCCCCCATGTACAGCGAGGGCTGGAACCCGGCAGCCATGACGGTGAGCGCCGAGGATGAGGCAAAGCTGGGCGGCAAGGTGACCCTTTCCATGAGAACCATCCTGATCATCCTTCTGTTCTTAGGACAGTACGCGGTGATCGTGGCTTACCCCTACTTAGGCGGCGATTCCTCTCAGCTTTTGGATCTGATGGTAGGCCTGGCTCTGGTGGTTGCCATCGTATGTGCGTTTATCGGCGGATTCTCCTTTGACCGCATCGGAGACGAGTGGACAAAGGGACTGCAGGGACTGGTATTCGTAGGTTTCGTCATCGGCCTGGCCCGGGTGATGAGCCTGGTGATGACCGACGGACACATCATCCACACCATGGTGTATGTGCTCACCAGACCGCTGATGGATCTGCCCCGCTCCGTTGCCAGCATCGGAATGACGGCGATCATCTCCGTAGTAAACTTAATCATCCCCTCTGCCACCTCCAAGGCGGCCATCCTGGTTCCGATTCTGCAGCCCATCGCTCAGACTCTGAACATGGACCCGAACCTGGCAGTGCAGGCATTCCAGTACGGCGACGGCTTTACCAACCTGTTCTCCCCGTTCCTGGGCTGGACCGTTGGCTCCTGCGTTATGGCAGGCGTGCCCTTCCCGAAGTGGTTCAAATGGATCCTTCCGAAGGTGCTGTGCTTTATCGCTCTGGGCTTTGTGATCATGTTCATCCTCACAGAGTCCGGCTGGACCGCATTCTAATATGAAGACATCTTCCTAAAACATTCCTTAATAAAATGGCCGTCCCCCGGCGGCGCCAGTATCATGGCGCTGCCGGGGGACGGCTCTGTTTATGGTAGAAACATGGATAGAAATTGTCAGAAGAAACTTCTTACTGCTGGCGAATAGTCGTTCCGGCCCGTCCTGCCAGGGCCTCCTTTGCCAGGGCCTGGGTGGTGATGATGGCGGTCCGTCCTTTTCCGGCTTCGATAAAGTCCACGGCTGCCTGGATCTTGGGAGCCATATTGGAGGCGCCGAACTGGCCTTCTGCCAGGTAGGCCTTCGCCTCTGCCACGGTCATGGCGCTTAAGGGTTTCTCCTCCGCCTTTCCATAATTTAAGGAAACGCAGTCCACATCCGTGAGGATCATCAGCACGTCCGCGTCCACTTCCTTTGCCAGCAGTCCGCTGACCATATCTTTCTCAATGATGGCGCTGGCGCCCTTTAAGGAGTGGCCCTGCTCCATCACCGGGATGCCGCCGCCTCCGCAGGCGATCACCAGCTGATCCGCGTCCAGAAGGGTCTTGATGGCGTCGATTTCCACGATGGCTACCGGTTTCGGCGCGGCCACCATGCGCTGGAATCCCTTTCCAGGTACCTCCGTCACGTAGTTGCCCTTCATTTCCTCCGCGGCGGCCTCCTCCGCGGTCATAATGCGGCCCACCTTCTTTACAGGGGTGTAGGAGGACTCATCGTAGGGATCCACGGTCACCTGGGTAAGGACGGTGGAAACCGGCTTGAAAATCCCTCTCTTGATTAACTCCGTGCGGATGCCGTTCTGCAGGTCGTAGCCGATGTAGCCCTGGCTCATGGCGGAGCAGACGGACATGGGAGCGGGGGTGTAGCCCTCGTGCTGCCGTCCGAATTCATTCATGGCGGTATGGATCATGGAGAGCTGGGGGGCATTGCTGTGAACCACGGCCACCTGCCAGCTGTCCTGGATGAAATCTCCGATGGTTTTGGCTGTCCTGGCCACCGCCTCCTTCTGCTCCGGGAGATTCGTCCCCAGGGCGTCGTGGCCGAGGGCCATCACAAGTCTTTTCTTTGCCATATAAATACCTCTTTCCTTGGTTTTTCTGAAGGTCTCTATACGGTCAATTATAGTGGCAGGGGGGAAAAAAAGCAAGAAATAAGTTGGAAAAGGAAGACCTCCTGTGGTATGATATACGTGCTATGGAGAAAATAAGAATATATGCCAGAGAAATCTGGCAGATCGTCAATCCGCTGCTCATCTTTTTTGGGGTGACGGCCGCGGTGGTGAGCGGGTTCGGCATTCTGTGGATGATGTTCGGGAGCCGTCTGGGCTTTCTGTACAGCCATCTGGAGGATGTAAACCTGCTCCTATCCTCAGCGGCGGCCCTGTGGGCGGCGTGGATCCTGTGGAAGATCGACGGGAGAGAGCAGGTCTGGTACGGAGAGCTGCGCCGGAAACTGCCTGGCAGGGCTGTTTTTCCCTGTGTCGGGGCGGCGGTGGGAGCCAGCATGGCGGGAAACTGCCTGCTGTCCCTTCTGCGGGTGACGGAGCTTTCCGGAACGGGACAGGTGGAGACGGCCCTGCGCCTTGGGAGCCCGGCGGTGGTGGTGTTTTCCACCTGCCTGGCGGCGCCTCTGGCGGAGGAGATGGTGTTTCGCGCCTTGATTTACCGGAGGCTTCGGCGGAAAACGGGGCCGGCGGCGTCCATCGCCATTTCCGCCCTTCTGTTTGCCCTCTACCACGGAAATCTGTCCCAGGGCCTCTACGCCCTGTTTGTGGGAGCTGTTCTGGCCGTGCTTATGGAAATGTATGGAACGGTGACGGCCCCCCTTTTGGCCCATGTGGCGGCCAACGGGCTTTCCGTCCTTCTCACATGGGCGGGAGCGGGGGAATTCCTCTCCGGAGGAATGGTCCGCCGTGGAGCGGCGGTGGTTATATTTGGAGGACTTCTGTGCGTCAGCCTGCGTCAGGCTGCAAGGGACGCCGGAAGCAGCAAGAATTGAAGGAGGTACGGATATGAAACTGTTATCGGTAGCGATTCCCTGCTATAATTCAGAGAATTATATGCGCCACTGCATCGAAAGCCTTCTCCCCGGCGGGGACGAGGTGGAGATCCTGATCGTGGACGACGGCTCCACGAAGGATAAGACAGGGGAAATCGCTGACGAGTACGAGAAAAAATACCCCGGCATCTGCCGGGCCATCCACCAGGAAAACGGCGGCCACGGAGAGGCGGTAAACGCCGGCCTGCGAAACGCCACAGGCATCTATTTCAAGGTGGTGGACAGCGACGACTGGGTCAACGAGGAGGCTTATATGGAAGTGCTCTCCACCCTGCGGGACTTCGTAAAGGGGGAGGAGACGCTGGACCTTCTCATCAGCAATTTCGTCTATGAGAAACAGGGCGCCCGCCGCAAGAAGGTGATGAATTACCGCACGGCCCTTCCGGTCCGCCAGCTCATCACCTGGAATGAGGTCAAGCATTTTATGCTGGGCCAGTATATCCTCATGCACTCCGTCATTTACCGCACGGAGCTTTTAAAGGAGTGCGGCCTGGAGCTGCCCAAGCACACCTTTTACGTGGACAATATTTTCGTGTACCAGCCGTTGCCCTACGTAAAGACCCTGTATTACCTGGATGTGAATTTCTACCGGTATTTCATCGGACGGGACGACCAGTCTGTCAATGAGAAGGTGATGATCGGCCGCATCGACCAGCAGTTTCTTGTGACAAAGCTGATGCTGGGCTACCACGACGTGATGAAACTTCCCAGCCGCCGCCTGCGCAGCTATATGATCAAATATCTGGAGATCATGATGACGGTCTGCTCCATCCTGGCCATCCGCTCGGAGGATCCGGCAAATATGGAAAAGAAGAAAGAGCTGTGGCAGTATGTGAAACAGAAAAACTTCCCCCTGTACCTGCGCCTGCGCTGGGGCTTTTTAGGCCAGGGCACCAATCTGCCCGGCAAGAGCGGAAGAAAGGTCTCCTCCGCCGGCTATAAAATCGCCCAGAAATTCTTCGGGTTCAATTAACTGGAAAAATGTGGACAAAAAGACGAAGGAAGGCGAATTTTCCGTTAAAGTCTTGTGGAGAATCTGCAAGTCCCCGTTGACGAAATCGACGATTGCTAGTAAAATAGCATATAGGATTGACGAGGACAAAATCCTGAAAAAGGCTCGGCAAACGCAAAGCCGGGGAGGAATTAAGAAGGAGGATAACATCATGAAGGAATTCAAGTATACGCTGACAGATCCGGAGGGAATCCACGCTCGTCCGGCAGGAGAGCTGGTGAAGAAGGCAAAGGAGTTTGAGTCTGCAATCACCATTACCAAGGATGGCAAGTCAGCGGACGCTAAGAGAATCTTCGCACTCATGGGCCTGGCTGCAAAGCAGGGACAGGAAGTAGTGGTATCCGCAGAGGGCGCGGATGAGGATGCTGCCATCGAGGCAATGTCCGAGTTCATGAAGGCGAACTTATAATCATACCTGCGCCGTAATCCGCGCAAATAAATGAGACGACGCGAGGAGAGCTGCTGAAGTAGGGATTTGGGAGCTCTCCTCTTTTTGCTTTATGGAGAGTACGCTGCCGGCGCGCCGGCGGCCAAGTCAGTAAGGAGGTCGGATAACACCATGAAAACGTATGAGGGAAAGAGCGTATTCGGAGGCGTTGCCATCGGAAAGGTTCTGGTATATAAGAAGGGCGAGCAGCAGGTAAAGCGGCTGCACGTAGACGACACGCAGGCAGAGATCAAGCGGTTTGAGGATGCCAAGGCGGAGGCGGTAGAGCAGTTAAAGGCTCTCTATGCCAAGGCGGTGAAGGAAGTAGGAGAGGCCAGCGCGGCCATCTTTGAGATCCATCAGATGATGCTGGACGACTTAGACTACCTGGATTCCATCCACAACATGATCGAGACCCAGGAGGTGAACGCGGAGTACGCAGTGGCTACCACCAGCGACAACTTCGCCATGATGTTCTCCTCCATGGATGACGCATACATGAAGGAGAGAGCGGCGGACGTAAAGGATGTGTCCGAGCGCATTCTGGCCGTGCTCAGCGGTGGCGCCAAGAGCACGGTGGCGACGGACGAGCCGTCTATCATCGTGGCAGACGATCTGGCTCCCAGTGAGACGGTGCAGCTGGACAAGGACAAGGTTTTAGCCTTCGTTACAGTGCACGGCTCCTCCAATTCCCACACGGCTATCCTGGCCAGAACCATGGGAATCCCGGCTCTCATCGGAACCCCGGTGGATCTGGAGACCGTGGACGGAAAGATGGCCGTAGTAGACGGCTACACCGGTGCCTTTTATGTGGATCCCGACGAGGAGACCATGAAGGCCATGGAGGAAAAGAGAGAGAAGGACAGAGAGCAGAAGGAGCTCCTTCAGACCTTAAAGGGCAAAGAGAACATCACCCTGGACGGAAAGAAAGTGATGGTCTATGCCAATATTGGAAACATCAAGGATCTGGCCATGGTTCTGCAGAACGACGCCGGCGGCATCGGCCTGTTCCGCAGTGAGTTTATTTATCTGGAGCATGATGACTATCCCACAGAGGAGGAGCAGTTTAAGGTGTACCGCGCCGTGGCGGAGACCATGGCTGGAAAACGGGTGATCATCCGTACCCTGGACATTGGCGCCGACAAGCAGGCATCCTACTTTAATATGGATCACGAGGAGAATCCGGCACTGGGCTACCGCGCCATCCGTATCTGCCTGACGAGAGAGGACATTTTCAAGACCCAGCTGCGCGCCATCTTCCGCGCCAGCGCCTTCGGAAAGATCAGCATTATGTATCCCATGATCATTTCCGTGGACGAGGTGAAGAAGATCAAGAAGATCGTAGAGGAGGTCAAAGCAGAGCTTACCAGCCAGCAGATCGCCTTCGGCGAAGTGGAGCAGGGCATCATGATCGAGACTCCGGCTGCCGTTATGGTCAGCGAGGCTCTGGCAAAAGAGGTGGACTTCTTCAGCATCGGTACCAACGACCTGACCCAGTACACCCTGGCCATCGACAGGCAGAACCCGAAACTGGAGGACTTCTACGACGCGCATCACCCGGCCGTGTTAAACATGATCCGCATGACTGTGGAGAATGCCCACAAGGCTGGCATCTGGGCCGGTATCTGCGGCGAGCTGGGTGCCGATCTGGAGCTCACCAAGTTCTTCTTGAGCATCGGAGTGGACGAGCTTTCCGTATCTCCGGGCCGCGTGCTGTCCGTGAGAAAGAACATTCTGGAGACGGATGTGGAGAAGGAGAGAGAAGAACAGTTAAAGAAGTGGCTGTAATCGGAAAGCCCCGTGAAAACAGTGAAATATATAGTTTGCTGATTTCGTCAGAATCAGACCTGAAAAGAGCCGGAGGCAAATGCGCCCCGGCTCTTTTGGCTATCTCGTTTTCTGTGTCGCGGCGCGTTTCTCAGCGCATGAAAGCAGAAATGGGACCGCTTTTGCGGCGTCTATATCTCCGGCACTTTTTCCGCGGCCCTTCTGCGGCTGCTCTCGTAGGCGCTGCCGTAGATCACGTCGTGGAGACAGTAGGCCATGGTGATGGCCGCCATTCCGTCGATGACGGAGTGCTGTTTCAGGAACACGGTGGACAGGCAGATGGCCGCCATGGCAAAGAAGGAGGCGCGGCGGAGGAGGCGGTGCTCCCGCAGCCGTTCGCTGTTCATCACCGCGATGTGGACGCCGATGGAATTGTACACGTGGATGCTGGGCAGCACGTTGGTACAGGTGTCCACTTTGTGAAGGGCGGCTACCATGGCGCAGAAAATATTTTTGTCCGGGTCGATGATGGGGCGGAAGTCTGTACCGTTGGGGTAGATGGTGCAGATCACCAGGCTGATGGTCATGCCTGTAAACAAAAAGGCGCACAGCCGGTAAAAATCCCCCTTGTCCGTAAAAAAGAAGTACAGAACCGTTCCGGCCACATACACAAACCAGAACAGATATGGGATGATAAAATACTCATTAAAAGGAATATAGTCGTCCAGAGATACATGGATAATGTGGTAACGGGTAGTCACCGTCCTCTCCAGATAGAAAAACCAGGGAAGATAGATGAAGGCGTATAAAAATACCCACGCGTGCCCGTATTTATGAAGAAATCGTTTCATCATATCACGCCTTTCCGAAAGTTAAAACGATTATAGCACAACCGCTGGGGCAGTCAAGGGAGTTTTCAAAAAGTTAATGAAATTGATATAAAATCTTAGACAATGAGAGGGAATCGGGAGCTCTCTTGTTTTGAACGTGACGAAACAACGTCATGGATGTTTTTGGAAAAGAAAAAACAGGGGCCGATGGAACAGGATATTCCATTGGCCCCTGGAGTATGACTGGAAAGGATGACTATTGGTAAATATATTCAGTATAGGTTGCTAAAGAACCATCTGCACCGCGCATTTCGCTCCGGATTACTTGTCCGTTTTCGTCGTACACATAAGTGTAATCAGATCCGGAACGGAGAAAACATTTGACGATTCGGCCGCTTTCATCACAATAGTAGGTTTCGGTGATAAGGTTTGCACCAAGACCCGAGTCCTTTTTTGTGCTTTCTGATTCTATTGTGATCGTTCTTGCGCTGTCATTATAGGTATATCTGGTTTCGTATTCCAAACCGTATAGAGCCTGACCGCCGTCAAAGCGGCCATATTCACTGCGGTCTTCCACCGTTTTTGTAAGTCTTCCATAGCTGTCGTAATAGTAGTATGTTGTTATTTTTCCATTGCTATTGTTTGTTTTGATGGTTTTTTCCAGTTTTCCATTCTGATCATAGATGTATTCTGTATGCGCATCCGCCATCGTAGGTTCCATAGTGGCGGCGTCCTGAGAGGCCCCCGCAATGACCGTCCAGAAAGCTGTCAGTCTTCCGTTGTCATCGTATTTGTATACATCGGCCATTCGCGCCCTGCTGAGGCCATATGTATGATATGTTCTTACGAGAAATCCCCGGTCATCATATTTATAATAATAACCGGTGGACTCATCCTGAAGGGATTCCGGCGTGCTGTCGGATACAATGTCATACTTTGTTCCGGTAAGCTGTCCAGGTGCGTAAATATCCATGGGAACTCCCGCATGAATCGGGCGGCCCTTCTCCATTACCAGAACAGAGCGCAGACGACTTGTTTCTGTGGTAGCGCTGGCATTAGGCGACGTAGCAGAGTGCGTTTGAGACATTACCGTTCCGTTCTGTATCCATGCGCCGTCGGCGTTGACCGTATAGCCGTCGGGCGTCATGGTGTCAGTCAGCATCCAACCGTCCGCGTCAAAATAGTAGCATTCCGCCGTTCCGTCTCCATTTCCGTCGATCCACTTCCAACCGTTGCAGGCGAAGGTGCCGTCGTCGTTGTCGTACCACCAGCGGTCTTGGTAGGGGTCCGCGCCGGTTCTCCAGGTGCCGGCGAACGCGGTGCTTGCCATTGCTGTGGAGAATACAGCTATGGAAAATAACAGTTTTTTGAGTTTCATTGTGATTACCTCCAAATTTTTGTCGAAAATAACCGGATACTTTCAGAATTATATTATCATAATCCCACAATATACGCAAGTGCGTACACGCCAATGCGTATAAAAATATATCCTTTCTTCAAAGATTGTTTTTAAAAACAGAAGAAAGGATAGGGAAAATGAACGTAAAGCAGGCAGTAGCGAAAAGAATTGAGTATCTTTGCAAGGAGAGAGGGATCGCTTACAATGAATTGGCAAATATCTGCGGTGTTACGCCTTCTACGATCTACAGTATTTTTGATGACCGGAGAAAAAATATCACATTGTCCACGGTCAAAAAAATATGTGATGGATTTGAAATTACTCTGGGTGAATTTTTTTCCCACCCCCTTTTTGACGCTCTGGGGCAGGAGATTCAGTAAATGCCAGTATCGGATGGGGAATGGAGACGGAGGATTTTCTCGAAAATGAAAAAAGGCCCTTGAATCTTCAAGAGCCTTTTCAGTAGCGGAAGGGAGATTTGAACTCTCGACACCACGGGTATGAACCGTGTGCTCT
>OLRK01002545.1_pt1 | contig 11210 bp, 8 predicted proteins | sample 1672911 | NCBI WGS metagenome assembly OLRK01 (sample SAMEA3136736, study PRJEB25190) | human gut metagenome | biome: human gut; feature: human-associated habitat; material: faeces | place: Austria | collected 2013
GGTGAGATTGTATCACTGCTCGGTCAGTCCGGCGCCGGCAAGACAACAATTGTCCGCTGTATTACAGGACTTGAGAAGGCTGATAAAGGGAGTATAGAAATTGATGGCGATTACATATGTAAAGAAACCGACGGCATGATGAGTTATGCCGGAAAAAATGAGCTCTTTGAAATTCGCAAAAAGCTCGGCATGGTTTTTCAGAGCTATCATTTATTTCCTCATATGACAGTTTTGGAAAATGTGACGGCGGCGCTTATTGATGTCCGGAAAATGCCAAAGCCGCAGGCGCGGGAAGTCGGAATGTCAATGCTTAAGACGCTCGGACTTGAAAAGAAAGCAGGTCAGCGGCCGTTTGAGCTTTCGGGCGGACAGAAGCAGCGCGCGGCGATTGCGCGGGCATGTGTTTTAAATCCAAAGCTTTTATGCTTTGATGAGCCGACAGCAGCACTTGATCCTCAGACGACAGAGGAGATGGTAAAGATTATTAAAGCTTTGGCGGCAGATGATATGGGCATTCTTATTATAAGCCATGATATGCCTTTTGTGGAAAAAGTTTCTGACAGGGTATTGACAGTCAAAGATGGAACGATATAATAAAGAATATCAGAACTGGGACAGCGCAGTTCGTGCAGTGCAGACAATAGGCCTGAGCGGTATACCGCTCAGGCTGTTTCTATGAGGCAGGGTGAGCAGATGACAGATTTTCTTGTAAAATTATTTGTAAAAGATTATAAAAATACAGATGACGGACAGGTGCGCGAAAATTATGGTATTTTTGCCGGGATTGTCGGTATTGCGGCCAATGTGCTTTTATTTGCGGCAAAGGCAGTGATTGGGCTTTTGGCGGGCTCTATCGCCGTTTTGGCAGATGCCTTCAACAATATGACCGACGCCGTGTCTTCGATAATTTCGCTTGTCGGAGCAAAGCTGGCAAACCGTCCGCCGGACGATGAGCATCCTTTCGGTCACGGCAGATATGAATATATCGCAGCCTTTATTGTTGCCTTTTTGGTTGTTCAGGTCGGCTTTTCATGTGCCAAAAGTGCGTTTGGTAAAATTCTTCATCCGCAGGTACTGAATTTTAATATCATAGCGTTTGTGATTCTTATACTTTCTGTCGGTGTAAAAATATGGCTCGGCCTTTTTAACAGGAAGCTTGGCAAACGGATTAACTCTACGGTCATGCTTGCAACGGCGGCAGATGCTATGGGCGATGTGCTTACAACGTCAGCAACGATTGTATCCCTTCTTATATTCAGAGTGTTTGGCCTGAATATCGACGGCATTATTGGTTTTTTGGTGGCGCTTGTCGTTATATGGGCCGGTATTAATATTGCGAAGGATACGTTAAAACCGCTGCTTGGTGAGGCCGGAGATCCGGATATGGTAAAGCAGATTAAAAGTCTTGTGGAGAGCTATGACGGCATTTTAGGCAGCCATGATATGATTATCCATAATTATGGGCCGACGCACTCGATGGCAACACTTCACGCAGAAGTGTCAAACACTGCGGGTATGGAGGAAACCCATGAGCTTATTGATAAAATAGAGCGCGAGGTCACAAAAAAGACCGGTGTTTTTCTTGTCATACATATGGATCCGATTGATGTTGACGATGAACATGTTGTCAAATATAGAAAACAAGTGAACGAAATTCTTAAGGCGCTTGATGAAAAAGTATCGATGCACGATTTCAGAATGGTCAACGGTGAGGAACAGATTAATCTTATTTTTGATGTTGTTGTGCCTCATGCATACTCTGTACGTCAGAGGGATAAACTAATGTTTGATATCATCGATCAGGTTAAGGCATTTGATGCGCGGTGTGAATGTGTGATCACTATGGAAAACAGCTACGTTTAGAGGCACGGATGCGGCGGCCCTGCCCGGCGCCGTGTCTTAATTTTTCTAATTGTTTAAAAAAAATAAAAAAAAATAAAAAAAGGGCTTGCCAAAATTGAAACAATAGTATATAATACATTTTGTCAACAGGTAATGGGCTGTCGCCAAACGGCAAGGCACTGGACTCTGACTCCAGCATTTGCAGGTTCGAATCCTGCCAGCCCAGTTGAGAGGCATTTTATCAGATGATAGAATGTCTTTTTTAATTTATAGGAAAGTCCTTTGGGCTGTCCTATAAACCCAAAAGCCTTCGGGCAGTATTTTATATACCGTAGAAAGTTAAGAGAGGACGGATAAGACGATGATTGAATTAGGAAAAAAGCAAGTATTAGAAATTTTTAAAAAGAAAACATTTGGCGTTTATTTAAGAGATGATATTTCAGAAAAGGAAGGTGTACTTCTTCCTATAAAATATGTGCCTGAGGGTAGCGATATCGGAAGCAAGGTTGAAGTATTTATTTACCGTGACTCAGATGACCGGCTTATTGCGACGACAAGAGAGCCTAAGCTTGTGCTCGGTGAAATCAAAGCGCTTGAAGTGAAGGAAGTGACAGCAATCGGTGCTTTTTTAGACTGGGGGCTTGAAAAAGATTTATTTCTTCCATTTAAAGAGCAGACGACAAAGGTATTTCCGGGAAAAAGCTATCTTGTGGCGCTCTATATTGATAAGAGCGGACGGCTTTGTGCGACAATGCGGGTATATGAGTATCTGACAACAGAGCATGATTATCATAAAGACGATATGGTTGAAGGAACGATTTATCAGCTTCATGAAACATTGGGCGCATTTGTTGCAGTGAATAATCTTTATCATGGTATGATTCCGAAGAAGAATCTTCATACAAGCTGCCATGTCGGTGACAGGGTATGTGCCCGTGTGGCGCGTGTCCGCGAGGATGGTAAGCTGGAGTTAAGTCTTCAGGAAAAGGCTTATATTCAGATGGATATTGATGCAGCGAAAATTTCCGACCTTTTGGACAGCTACTGCGGTGTGCTTCCGTTTACAGAAAAAGCAACGCCGGAAGTTATCGAGCGGGAGACGGGGATGAGCAAGGCGGCGTTTAAGCGTGCTGTCGGACGTCTTCTGAAGCTTGGAAAAATTACAATTACAGATGGAAAGATCCGTAAAAACGGTTAAAACGCGGTTGACAAGGCTCTTTAACGCTGATATAATGAATTTGTAACAAATTTGTAATAAACGTAGAGGAAATGGTGAAGTAGGAAAATGGTGAAATTAAGCAGATTTACACGCAAAACTGCCTGTTCGGTTGCCCTGACTTTGGCACTTATCGGTGGTTTGAGTTTTAACAACTTCAATACATTGTCAATATATGCGGCAACAACGGGAACAGTCAACACAAGTGCACTTAATGTGAGAACCGGCCCGTCCACAGACTATAACAGAATTACAACAATCAGCAAAGGCACAAAGCTGACAATTCTGGCAACGGAGGGCGACTGGTATAAGGTTGATATTAATGGTACGACAGGCTATGTTTCAGCCCAGTATGTTTCCGTGAACGGCAGTCAGACAGAAGATGCTTCAGGAAAGAAAGGCACAGTGAATGTATCTGTATTAAATCTCCGCGAAGGTGCGGGTACATCGACAAGATGCATCGGCTCTTTAAGAGAGGGCACTTCTGTTTCGATTCTTGCGACAGAAGGTAAGTGGTATAAAATCCAGGCCGGTACAAAGACAGGCTATGTCTTTGCCGAGTATATTACTGTTGGCAGTGCTTCCGGCGGCTCAGATTCAAATGCAGATTCCGGCAGCGAAGTTTCAGGAAAGACAGGCATATGTAATGTTGATGTGCTGAATATAAGAAAAGGTGCAGGCACAACGACTTCTGTATGTGGTCTTTTAAGAAAAGGTGATAAGGTTGAAGTCCTTGGTTCAGAGGGCGAATGGTATAAAATTAAAGTCAACGGCGTGACAGGTTATGTCTTTGCACAGTATATTACAATCGGTGAGGATAATTCATCTTCAGAAAATAATGATGATACAGCACCGGAAGCCACAGGCAAGAACGGCAGATGTAATGTAACAGCCCTGAATGTACGAAGCAAGGCAACAACTTCTTCTTCAGTCATTGGTTCACTTTCTAAAAATACAGTTGTAGAAATTACAGCGACAGAGGGCGACTGGTATAAGATTAAGGCGACATTAAACGGACGTACAGTGACAGGCTATGTTTTCGCTGAATATATTACACTGACAGACGAAAAGCCGTCAGATCAGCCATCGGACGAGAATAATAATAATTCATCAGCAGAAAATAACGGAAAGACCGGTAAATGTAATACATATGCGCTCAACGTAAGAAAAGGCGCAGGCACAAATTATGCTGTCATCGGTTCATTGTCTAAGAATGAAACGGTAACAATCCAGGAGACAAAGGGCGGCTGGTATAAGGTGAAGGCCAACAGCAAAAACCTTACAGGCTATGTATCTGCCCAGTATATTACAATTACAGGAAATGAGACATCGGAGGAGAATCCGGGCGATGATACATATAAAGAAGTCAATGAAGCTGTATGGGCAACAGACGGTGTGAACATCCGTAAAGGTCCTGGCACAAACTATGATGTCATCGGCTCTCTTGTAAAACACGGCAGTGTCACAAGAACCGGTATCGGCAATAACGGCTGGAGCAAAATCAAGTATGGTAACAGCACAGGTTATATTAAGAGTGAATACCTTACAACAACAAATCCAAATCCGGGTTCCGGTGAGACAACAGGTGAAGCCGTTGTTAAGTTTGCACTCCAGTTTGAAGGCAATCCTTACGTATGGGGCGGCAACGATTTAAACACAGGCGTTGACTGTTCAGGCTTCACACAGCAGGTATACTTAAACTTCGGTATTCGCCTTAACCGTACAGCCGATGCTCAGAGACTGAATGGACGTTCAGTTTCTATGTCAGAGATTAAGCCGGGAGATTTAGTATTCTATGGTGATGGCGGCTATGCAGGTCATGTCGCGCTTTATATCGGAGATGGAAAGATTATCCATGCAAGTACACCGGCAACAGGTATTATTATTTCAAATGTAAATTACAGAACACCGATGCAGATTAATCGGGTGATTTAAGGCAGACAGCCGGACTTTTAAAGTCCGGCTGTTATTTTTTTAGGAGTATTTGAGAAGAATTTGTTAATATAAGATACAAAAGGAAAGCATGGTACAGACGTATCATAAAACCGCGATTTATGTCAATTTGTGCGGTTTGCACAAAAAATCGACATGAGTTTACATAAGCAATTTCACATAAAATGTCGGCTGAAATAGGATATTCCCGTGTTATCCACAGGCGAAAAAGGTCGAAATTACAATAAAATCGACTTATACACAAAGTTATCCACATTATCCACAAAGTATTTATCCCCATTTCGTGGATAACCTAAAAGGTGAAAAGCAAATATATGTTTTGTTAATAACGCAGAATCGACATATTTTGTCAAAAAAATATCGAAAAACCATTGACTTTTTTGGTTTTTGATAATGGAAAAAAATATAAAAAATTTATAGTGTTTTTATGAAAAAAAACAAATTAAAAAGAAATATTTTGAAAACTATGTGAATTGACTTGAAATAACGGTGGAATATTGATATAATTAAAAATATCAAAAACGAATTGTTTTGATAATCAATCTGCAAAGGAGTGGGTTCTATGCGTTATATTATCAGCGGAAAGAATATTGAGGTTACACAGGGATTAAAGGACGCGATTTATGATAAGCTCGGAAAGCTTGGCAAGTATTTAAGTGAGGATACAGAGGTTATCGTAACACTGAGCGTTGAGAAGTTAAGACAGAAAATTGAGGTTACAATTCCTGTGAAAGGCAGCATTATCCGCGCCGAGCAGTCTTGTGACGATATGTATGTTTCGATTGACTTAGTTGAGGAAGTGATTGAACGTCAGATGCGCAGATATAAAACAAGACTTGTCAATCAACAGCACGCGGCTTCGAATTTCCAAAAGGAATTTTTAGATTTGGATGCGGAAGAAGAACATGCAGTAAAGATTGTGAGAACAAAGCATTTTGCGATGAAACCGATGGATGTTGAAGAAGCATGTATACAGATGGAGCTTCTCGGACATAACTTTTTCGTTTTCAGAAATGCGGAGACAGACGAAATTAATGTCGTTTACAAACGAAACGGAAATACTTACGGACTCATAGAGCCTGAATATTAAATTGAATATTGAAATGATGGGGCGGCCGTTTGGCCGTCCTTTTTATGGTATAGGAAAGTCCTATGCAAAAAATCCTTTGACTTTTCACAGGATTGTTGATAGTATTAAGGTTAGGAAAGTAGCGGGCGTATGCCGGCATCTTTAAACAGTGATAAAATCAAAGGAGAGTACGATGAATAAGTTAGAACTTCAAATGACAGCCAATGAAATCCGCAAGAGTATTATCAGGGCTGTACACAGTGCAAAGTGCGGTCATCCGGGCGGATCTTTGTCAGCGGCAGATATTTTTACTTATCTTTATTATGAAGAACTGAATGTAGATCCTAAGCATCCTGATATGCCTGAGAGAGACCGTTTCGTATTATCAAAAGGTCATGTGGCTCCGGGTCTGTATTCGACACTGGCAGAAAAAGGTTTTTTCCCGAAGGAAGATTTGCTTACACTGCGTCATGTCGGTTCATATTTACAGGGACATCCTGATATGAAAGGTATTCCGGGCGTTGATATGTCCAGCGGTTCTTTAGGACAGGGTATTTCAGCAGCAGTCGGTATGGCATTATCTGCAAAGATGAGCGGAGATGCTTATCGTGTTTATACACTGCTTGGTGACGGCGAGATACAGGAAGGTCAGGTTTGGGAGGCGGCAATGTTTGCCGGTGCAAGAAAACTGGATAATTTAGTTGTGATTGTCGATAACAACGGCCTTCAGATTGACGGTAATATTGCAGATGTATGTTCACCATATCCGATTGATGAGAAGTTTAAGGCGTTTAATTTCCATGTGATTAATGTGGATGCCCACGATTTTGATGATTTGGCAAGAGCCTTTAAGGAAGCCAGAGAAACAAAGGGGATGCCGACAGCAATTATCGCGAAAAGTGTTAAAGGCAAGGGCGTATCTTTTATGGAAAATAATGCGGGCTGGCATGGCAAGGCTCCAAATGATGATGAATTTAAGATTGCTATGGAAGATTTGGAAAAGGCAGGTGCAGCGTTATGTCAGAAGTAAAGAAGATTGCGACAAGAGAGAGCTATGGCAAGGCACTTATTGAGCTTGGCAAGGCTGATAAAAATGTTGTTGTCCTTGATGCTGACCTTGCAGGTGCGACAAAGACAGATATGTTCAAAAAGGAATTTCCGGACAGACATATTGACTGTGGTATCGCTGAGTCGAATATGATGGGAATCGCCGCAGGTCTTGCAGCGACAGGCAAGATTCCTTTTGCAAGCACATTTGCCATGTTTGCGGCAGGACGTGCCTATGAGCAGATTAGAAACAGCATCGGTTACCCTCATCTTAATGTGAAGATTGGCGCGACACATGCCGGTATTTCGGTCGGTGAGGACGGTGCAACACACCAGTGTAATGAGGATATTGCACTGATGCGTACAATTCCGGGCATGGTTGTGATCAACCCGGCGGATGATGTGGAAGCAAGAGCTGCCGTTAAAGCGGCTTATGCACATAAAGGTCCTGTTTATATGCGTTTCGGACGTCTTGCAGTACCTGTCATCAATGATGAGGAAAACTACCATTTTGAGCTTGGTAAGGGAATTGTCTTAAAAGAGGGTAAGGATCTTACGATTGTTGCGACTGGTCTTTGTGTCTGCGAGGCACTTGAAGCTGCGAAGAAGCTTGAGGCTGACGGTATTGATGCGGAAGTGATTAATATTCATACAATCAAGCCTTTAGACGAAGCACTTGTGACAGCTTCTGCTGTAAAGACGGGCAAAGTCGTTACTGTTGAGGAACATTCTGTTATTGGCGGTCTTGGCAGCGCAGTGGCAGATACTTTAAGTATGAATGCGCCGACAAAGCTTCTAAAGATTGGTGTTCAGGATGTTTACGGTGAATCAGGACCTGCTGTAGAACTGATTAAGAAATACGGTCTTGACAGTGAAGGTATTTATACTTCTATTAAAAACTGGCTGTAATGATAAGATGAGGCTGCCAAATACGTTTGTATGAGGCAGCCTTGATTTATAAGGGGATGAATGTCATGACCTACAAAAGAAAGGGACAGATTTCAGAGTCGGCGGCGCTTGCTGTGCTTCTGACATTGACCGGCGGTTTTTTAGATGCCTATACTTTTATATCAAGAGGCGGCGTTTTTGCCAATGCGCAAACCGGAAATATTGTGCTTTTAGGCGTCAATATTGCAAAGGGAAGCTTTGTGTCAGCGCTTTATTATCTTATTCCTGTACTGGCATTTGCCGGCGGCGTGCTTGTCGTGGAAAAAATCCAGTGGCATTTTAAGGGACTTCAGAAAATCCACTGGCGGCAGATTATTGTGATGATGGAAATATTTTTATTGGCGCTTGTATCTTTGATGCCTCACTCTTTAAATATGCTTGCAAATATTACAGTATCTTTTGTCTGTGCGCTTCAGGTGGACAGCTTCAGGAAGGTGCGGGGCAATGCTTATGCGACAACGATGTGCACGGGAAATTTAAGAAGCGGCACGGCGGCGCTTGCGGTCTATATGCATACAAAGGATGAAAAGGCGCTGCATAAGGTTTTCCATTATTACGGAATTATTTTAGTGTTTATTATCGGTGCGGCTTTCGGCGCCGTAATTACGGGGCAGCTTGGCGAAAAGGCGGTGCTTTTTGCGTGCCTTATGCTGTTTCTCGGATTTTTAATGATGTTTATAAAAGAGGAAATAGAAGATGACAGCATTAACCATAGAGGACGGTAAGCTTTTTGTATCAAAGCTTCTTGCAGGCGATGTTTTTGATAAGTTTTATGCCCGGGAATCCACGATTAATACATTTGCGGAGTTTAAACTTGGCGGCAGCCTGAATAAAGACTATTATTCAGACGATGAGAGAGAAGTGCTCGGCGGCAGGAGTCTTTGCCTTTGGTCGGAAATAAGACCGCTTGCTTACAATATCATTAAAGGACATAAGCTGCCGGTATCGTTTCAGTTTGTTTTGCAGCTTTCCGACGAAAATATGCGGTGGCTTTTAGAGCGCAATCAGTCGGCAATAAAACCTGAAGATGTTCAGGGATTATATATGAATCTGCGCTATGAAAAAAATATATTCACCTGTGTGACCGGTATTTCATTTAAGACATTTATATTGGATAAGACGGTTGAGCACCTTTGGGATGAAACTGTCAAAACGTTTTTTCGCCAGCATCATATTGCATTTACGGAAAATATATAAGAGAATAGTCCTAAATTGTATTGTCAGAGGACGCCTTAGGAATATCACACTAAAAATTATTAGCACTCATTCAAAATGAGTGCTAATTTTTTCTTGACAATCCTGTAAGGCAGCGTTAAAATAATCACTAGACGAACAGAAAATGTGCGGCAGCTGCCGCCAAAATTTATTGAGGAGTGATTTTTTATGAATAAACAGGGTAATTTATCCATTAACAGCGAAAACTTATTTCCGATTATTAAGAAATGGCTCTACTCAGACCATGATATCTTTTTCAGAGAGCTGATTTCCAACGGCTGCGATGCAGTGACAAAAGTCAAGAAGCTTGACGTGATGGGCGAATATACTTTGCCGGAGGGTGAGCAGTTCAAAGTTCAGGTCATTGTAAATCCTGATGAGAAGACACTGAAATTTATTGATAACGGTATCGGTATGACAGCCGACGAGGTTGAAGAATATATTACGCAGATTGCATTTTCAGGCGCCAGTGATTTCCTTGAAAAATACAAGGATAAGACAAGCGAGGATCAGATTATCGGACATTTTGGTCTTGGTTTTTATTCTGCATTTATGGTTGCCGAGCGCGTTGAAATTGAGACGTTATCTTATAAAGAGGGCGCCGAGCCTGTCCATTGGGCATGTGACGGCGACAGCGAGTATGCGATGAGCGAGGGCAGCCGTACGGAACGCGGTACAGAAATTACATTATTCTTAAATGATGACAGCCTTGAATTTGCCAATGAATACAAGGCAAGAGAAGTCATTGAAAAATATTGTTCTTTTATGCCTGTTGAAATTTATCTTTCAAAAGAGGGCAATGAGCCGGAATATGAGACAATCGATGAGTCTGATATTAAAGAAACAGATACGGTTGTTGAACACATTGTTGAGCCTGCAAAGACAGAAGAAAAAGAAAATGAGGACGGCACAAAGGAGACTGTTGAGGTAACACCTGAGCGCCATAAAGCAAAAATTATAAGACGTCCTCAGCTTTTAAATGATATTCATCCGCTTTGGGCAAAGCATCCGAATGAATGTACAGAGGAAGAATATAAAAACTTCTACCGCAAAGTATTTAACGATTATAAAGAGCCTTTATTCTGGATTCATCTGAATATGGATTATCCGTTTAACTTGAAGGGTATTTTATACTTCCCTAAGATTAATTTTGAGTACGAATCCATTGAGGGAACAATTAAGCTGTACAACAATCAGGTATTTATTGCCGATAACATTAAGGAAGTCATTCCTGAATTTTTAATGCTTCTTAAAGGCGTCATCGACTGTCCTGACCTGCCGCTTAACGTATCCCGTTCGGCGCTTCAGAACGACGGCTTTGTAAGAAAAATTTCAGATTATATTACAAAGAAAGTTGCCGATAAGCTTTCAGGTATGTGTAAGACAGACCGTGAAAACTATGAGAAATATTGGGATGATATTAATCCGTTCATTAAATTCGGCTGCATTAAGGACAGCAAATTCAATGAAAAGATGAAAGACTTTATCATTTATAAGAACCTTGAAGGCAAATATATTACACTTGACGATTATCTTGAAGCAGCTAAGGAAAAGCATGAAAATCAGGTATTTTATGTGACAGATGAAGTGCAGCAGTCACAGTATATTAACATGTTTAAGGAAGAAGGTCTTGATGCTGTGATTCTTAAACACAACATTGACCAGCCGTTTGTGACAAATCTTGAACAGGCAAAGGAGGGCGTATCATTTAAACGTATTGATACAGACCTTGCCGATATTTTCAAAGAAGAAACAGCAGAGGATGAGGGTAAGTCACTTGAGGAGAATACAAAGACTCTGACCGAGATTTTCAAGAAAGCTCTCGGTAAAGACAATCTGACAGTGAAGGTTGAGAAGCTTAAAAATGCCGACGTTTCTTCAATGATTACGTTGTCTGAGGAAAGCCGTCGTATGCAGGAT
>OLRK01002552.1_pt1 | contig 11184 bp, 7 predicted proteins | sample 1672911 | NCBI WGS metagenome assembly OLRK01 (sample SAMEA3136736, study PRJEB25190) | human gut metagenome | biome: human gut; feature: human-associated habitat; material: faeces | place: Austria | collected 2013
GTACCGCATAATAATACCCCCTCTACTGGGTGTCCAGTAAAGGGGGTACATATCACATCCCAAACAGACGCTTCCTGCGTTTCCTATTCAGTCTGATCCGGCGGCTCCATTATCGAATAACGCGATGAAAATGAAAGCGTTACGGCGACAGCTTCTCCCGAAGCATCGTGAGCAGCTGCTGCATATCGAACGGCTTGGAAAGATGGCCGTTCATGCCTGCCTTCTCTGCGTTCTGCCTGTCCTCGTCAAAGGCGTTCGCCGTCATGGCGACAATGGGCAGACCCGCCTTTTCGGCATCCGGCAGAGCGCGGATGGCACGCGCGGCCGCATAGCCGTCCATGATCGGCATCTGAATGTCCATCAGCACCAGATCATAGTACCCGGGCGCGCTCTCGCGCACCTTGTCTACCGCAACCTTTCCGTTTTCCGCCGTGTCCACCTCGAACCCGCCTTCCTCGAGCATCGTCACCGCGATTTCGCGGTTGAGGGCGTTATCCTCAACAACCAGCAGCCGTTTTCCGGCGAAATCCGCCTTTTTCTCCGTCTGCTCCGCAGGCTCTGCCGGAAGAAACGGCTCAGCCAGTATGCGGCGCAGCTCGGACATGAACAGCGGCTTGGCGCAGAACGCAGTCACGCCTGCGGCCTTTGCCTCAACCTCGACATCCGCCCAGTCGTAGGCGGTCAGGATGATGATCGGGGTATTGCTGCCAATCAGCCTGCGAATGCGGCGCACGACCTCAAGGCCGTTCAGATCGGGTATCATCCAGTCGATGATAAAGACATCGAAGCCGTCACCCTGCTCGATCGCGTCCTGCGTGCGGACAACAGCCTCATGTCCCGAGGTCGTCCAGTCCGACCGCATGCCGATCATGCGCAGCATTTTGCTGACGTTCAGACAGGTGTCGGTGTCGTCATCCGCCACGAGCGCGCGCAGGCCCTCAAGCTGCGGGATACGCTGCGGCGCGGTCTGCTCTCCACTGATGGGAAAGCGCAGGGAAACCGTGAATTCCGAGCCCTTCCCCGGCTCGCTCTCGACCGAAATCCTGCCGCCCATCATATCGACCAGATTTTTCGTAATCGCCATGCCGAGACCGGTTCCCTGAATTTTGCTCACGGTCGAGGTCTCCTCGCGCGCAAACTGTTCGAAGATATGCTCCTGAAACGCCGAGCTCATGCCGATGCCGGTATCACGGATATGAAATTCATAATCCACACTGCCATGCGGTGCAGTCTGCTTCTGAACGATGCGCAGGGTGATCATGCCGCCTACCGGGGTGAACTTGATGGCATTGGACAGGATGTTGAGCATGATCTGGTTAAGACGCATGGGATCGGCAACAACATCCTCATCCTCCACATCGACCATGTCGATGAAAAGCGAAATGCGCTTGGCGGTGATGCTCGACTGGATGATATCGCGCAGATCGTGTACAAGCTCGGGCAGGTGCACCGGGCGCAGTTCGAGAGAAACCTTGCCGCTCTCGATGCGGCTCATATCGAGCACATCGTTGATGAGCGAGAGCAGATGCTGGCTCGCCGTCGCGGTCTTTTTCAGGTAGTCGAGCACCTGCTCACGGTTGTCGATATGGGTGGCCGCAAGCGAGGTGAAGCCGATGATCGCGTTCATCGGCGTGCGGATGTCGTGCGACATATTGAACAGAAATTCGCGCTTGGCGCGGTTTGCCGCCGTTTCCTGACGGATAGCGCGTTCAAGCTCGGCATTCTTCTGCTCAAGCGAGGTCTGATATTCCTTTTCGAGCGTTTTCTGCTGCTGGAGGAAGCTCTTTTCCGTTCCTCGCCGCACGAACAGGAGCAGCGTTAGAACGATCGCACAGGCGAAGAACGACACGATCAAATTGATCGGCGTGTCCCTGTAGAGCAGTCTGCCCGGGACATATATATAGTAGTAGAAGTTGCGCCCGTGGCTGTACATGCCGTAGTATCGGGTCAGGCCCCTGCGTCCGGCATAGATCAGCCGGTCGGCATGACCGCTCGAACGGATGCGGCGGAGCAGATCATTTTCCGTGGTATCCGTACCGATGAGGGACGGCTCGTCCGACGCAGTTACGCAGTTGCCGTCCGACAGGAGCACGGTTCCCGTGATCTCGGCGTCGTAGCCGTCGAGCAGATTCTGCACGGAGAGCACGGATTTCTTTGCGAACGCCGCCCCGGTGTGCCGCCAGCCAAGCACCGCGCCGCGTCCGTCCGCGCAGCTGCGCACGGCAGCATCGGCAAACGAGCCGTCGGTCAGCTGCACGCGCCGAACATAGGTGCTCTGCGGATGACCGATCACGGCGAGCACGCGCTCGGCTTCCAGATCAGTTTGCAGGCGGGTATAGCCGATGCCGTCCGTGCCAGCCTGCCGTTCGCGTCCAGCACTGAAATACCGGTCAGCCCCAGCCGCTCCACATACTGCTGCAGCTCGTCCTCGCCGCAGTCGAGCGTCACGCCGTCCAGCTCCTGAACGGCGGTCGTTTCGCGCACAAGTGCCTTGGCCACGGCGATTTCGTTATACTGCACATAGGAGGAGGACTGCTCCTTTACAAAGTCGATCAGCTCGGTCATGCGCCGCTCGCAGTCCTGCATATCCGCGTGCCGGGACAGCAGGAATACCGCACCAAGGAACAAAAGCCCCGCCGCGAGGCACAGGCACCAGAACGTCCTTCGGGAGACAATGCGCCGGGAATTATTGTTCAAGCTGCTCCACCTCCAGACTGTGCGCGGGGACCTCGAGATATTTTCCGACCAGCTGTTCCATGCTGCCGTCCTCGCGCATCTGCGCGAAAACCTCGGTCAGCTGCGCCGCCAGACCGCGTGTGTCGTTCTTGGAAAATGCCACGCCGATGCCGGTCGTCAGCAGCGGTTCATCCAGAATGCGGAAGCTCGCGCCGTAGTCCTTCATGTACTGCCGGATGGCCTCCTCGTGTGCCGCTATCGCATCCACATAGCCGCTGTCCAGCATGGCATACTGCACACTGCTTTCAGCAAGGCTGATGATATTTCGGAAAGCCGGGACGTTTTCGCCTCCGCTCAAAAAGATCGCCTCCGGCTTGCCGGTGGACTGCACCGCGATAGTCTTTCCGGTGAGGTCGCTCATTCGCTCGATGCTGCTCTGCTCGCTGACGGCGATGACCTGACGGCTTACCAGATACGGTCCCGCCCACTGATAGTCGTTCTCGCGGCCGTCCATGGAAAAGCAGTCCCAGATGCAGTCGATTTCTCCGTTATCGACCAGTTTGGTTTTCTGTTCCCAGTCGATCGTGGTGAATTCCGCGCGGTATCCCATGCGGCGGAATGCCTCCTCCGCAATATCCACGTCCAGACCGGTAATGTCGCCGTTATTGTCCATATAGACATAAGGCGGATAGGTGTCACTGCCGACGGTGATCGTCGGGAGTGTGCTGTCGGACGCCGCATCCGAGACGCAGCCGGACAGCAGACCTGCCGTCAGCATGGTCAAAAGCGCCAGAGCGCATCTTACCCGTTTGTGTCTGTTCATACCGATGATGGTGTCCTCCCTCCTGCTCGTTGTCTGTGCCGCAGATCGGCACAATCTACTCTTCATTATACATGCTGCCGCACTCCTGCACAACAGAAATTTCCGCCGTCGGCGCTGACGGAAATTTTCCTTTATTCTGCATTGCATTGGTAGTATAATAAAAAATGGTGAAGCCGGTCAAATTCCGGTAAACAAAGGGAGGGAGGGCGACCCGGCTGCGGTCGAACGACTATGAACCGACAGAAAATTCTGATTGTTGACGACTCGGAACTCAACCGAGAAATGCTCAAGGCAATCCTCGGCGAGGAATATGACTACGCGGAGGCAGAGGACGGTGCGCAAGCCATCCTCATGCTCCAGCAGGATATGAACATCGACCTGCTGCTGCTGGATATCAATATGCCGAAAATCGACGGCTTCGGCGTGCTCGAGCGCCTGAATCAGTTCCGCTGGATCGAGGAGCTGCCAGTCATCATGATCTCCGCCACCGAGGACCGTGCGGTTATCGAGCGCTGTTACAGCCTCGGCATTACCGACTATATCCGCCGTCCGTTCGACTCCTTCATCGTGCAGCGCCGCGTCAAAAACACGCTCACACTCTACGCCAACCAGAAGCGGCTGATGGGCATGGTCTCCGACCAGATCTATCAGAACGAGAAGGACAGCCATGTCATGATCGGCATTCTCAGTCATATCGTCGAGTTCCGCAACAGCGAGAGCGCACAGCATGTGCTTCAGGTGCAGACCGTGACCGAAATGCTGCTGCGCAAGCTGACCGAAAAGACCGATGTATACGGTCTGACCGAGGAAAAGATCCGCCTCATCACCACCGCGTCCGCCCTGCACGACATCGGCAAGATCAGCATCCCCGAGAACATTCTGAACAAAGCGGGCGCACTGACGCCCGAGGAATTCAACATCATCCGCACCCATCCCGCCATCGGCGCATCCATGCTCGAGGGGCTGACGCAGTACCGCGACGAGCCGCTGGTCAAGGTCGCCATCGAGATCTGCCGCTGGCACCACGAGCGCTGGGACGGCGGCGGCTATCCGGACGGCCTGCTCGGTGAACAGATCCCGATCTCGGCGCAGATAGTCGCACTGGCGGACGTATTTGACGCGCTGACCAGTGACCGCTGCTACAAAAAGGCATACACCCACGACACCGCCATCACCATGATCCTCAATGGAGAGTGCGGCGCGTTCAACCCGATGCTGCTCGACTGCCTGCAGGAGATCAGCATGCGTCTCCGGAGCGCACTGCCGACGCTTGCCGCCGATCAGGTGCTCCGCCGCGACGCCAAGCGCCTGTCTGCCGAGCTGCTGCAAAAGAGCGCTGTACCGCACAGCGACCGCGCCCAGCGCGAGCTGAATTATGTCAAGGAAAAGCTGGATTTCTTTGTCTCCTGCTGCGGCGATATGCAGTTTGAGTATGACGTTCCTGCCGGTACCGTCATAATAGCCGACCGGAGCCGTCCGCGTCAGCAGCAGTGCACGATACTGGACGTGCATGAAACGGACAGTCTCCGACTGCTGCGGCCGGCCGATATTGCGCGGCTCAGAGCCGCTCTCAAGGCCACGACGCCCGAGAACAACGAGCTTTCGCTCAGCCTGCTTCTGCCGGTCGGGCACAAGCAGCACTGGCACAATATCCGGATTCACACGCTCTGGTCACCGTTCTCCCCCGGTCACTATGTCGGCGTGATCGGCTGTCTGACCGATGCGCAGAAGGTGCAGGGCAGCTGTGCGCCCTTCCGCTGCACAGACAAAAGCGCGACGGACGAGCCGTCGATCACCAACGATATCCAGCGTCTGAGCACGGTCTTTGATGTCGTCCGTCTGGTTGACCCGACGAAATACGCCGTGCTCGATCTCGATGCGGACGGCATTCTGCACCGCACAGGCGAGCGCTGCGCCGCGTTCTGGGATAACGATACGGGCTGCGCCAACTGCATCTCCGCACGGGCGTTTGCTGAGCATACTACGCTCAACAAGCTCGAATTTACACGAAATGAGATGTATTTCGTCATCGCCAAGTATATTACGATCAACGGCACGCCCTGCGTGCTCGAGCTGGTCTCGCGGCTCAACGAGGGCCGCTGGATTGACGCAAACGGCTCGCGTTTTCTGCTTGACCGCACGCACGGCGAGGATATGCAGCTGTTCCTCGACCCGCTGACCAACGTCTATTCGCGCCGTTATTTTGAAACCTACCGCACCCACCTTGAGGGCATGGAGGGCGTGGCGCTGATCGACGTGAACAACTTCAAGCTCATCAACGATCGCTGCGGCCACGCCGCAGGCGATGCGGCGCTGCGCGACATCGCAAACGCGGTGCGATCCTGCATTCGCAAGACCGATATTCTGATCCGCTACGGCGGCGACGAGTTCCTGCTGCTGTTTCCGCGCATGACCATGGAGGCTTTCCTCGACAAGAAAAAGCAGATTCAGCAGGCCGTGCGCGGCATCCGTATGTCGGAGTTCGCGGATGTCCAGCTTTCGGTCAGCATCGGCGGCATCTGCGGCGTGCATCCGATCACAGAGGCTATCCGCAAGGCGGATTATCTGATGTATCTGGATAAGGCAGAGCAAAAGTCCTGAAAAACGAAATCCCCTGTCGGGGAGACAGAAAATCTGTCCCCGGCAGGGGATTTTTTGCGTTCTTTCCAAGCGGCAGCCGCGGCAGCGCGACGGAGTCTGCGCAAGGAGCCGCGGCAGCGCGACCGGAGCCTGCGCAAGGAGCCGCGTCTTTAATTTTGTGCTGCCTCCGTTTTCTCGACCGAAACGACCGTGCCGTCAAACGAATCGACCTCGGATACCGTGCCCGTATAAGTCACAGTGACCGAATCGCCCTCGGCGGCATCGTCCAGACCCTTCGGCGTATCGGAGGGATCGTAGGTAAATTCATAGGCGGCACCCTCAGCATCCGTTACAACGAACATGCCGTTCTTCTTCTCATCGAGCGAGCCGGTGAGCGTGTTTTCCTGCTGCTGTTCGCTGCTCGAGGACGAGGCCGCCGCAGACGATGCTGTACCGGTATCCGTATTTTCGGCGGGCTTGCTGCCGCAGGCCGAAAGCGATGCAGCCAGCAGAGCCGTGCACGCAAATACCATCAGTGTTTTTTTCATGTAAAAAGCCTTCTTTCTAAGAGAGCAGTATCTGTCCTCTTTCTCTCTATTAGACGAAGCACGTCTAAAAAGGTTCCGGCTTCTGAAAAATTTTTTTCACGGATTTTTTGGGCGGTCCGCCGCACCCGGTCACATCTGTTCGACGGCTTCCTCGGTCAGCAACCGCAGCAGGTCTCCCGGCGGCAGAGGACGGGAGAAATAATAGCCCTGAATCATGTCCACGTTCCAGCTCCGCAGCAGCTCCATCTCCTCCTGCGTCTCCACACCCTCCGCAATGATGCGGTAGCCGAGACGGCAGAAGGCGGATACGATGCTCTGGTAGAAGAGCGCGGCGTTTTTGTCCGTGCAGATGTGGAACAGCAGCGAACGGTCGAGCTTGATGACCGAGAACGGCAGCTGCATGACCGTATTCAGGTTGGCGTAGCCCGAGCCGAAATCATCCAGACACAGGCCGATGCCGGCCGCCTGAAAGCTCTCCGCCACCCGGGTCAGGCTCGCGGAATACTCGGTCGCAACCGTCTCGGTGATCTCAAACTGGAAGCAGGAATACGGCAGACCGTATTCATCCAGAATGCGGATCAAGTGGCTTCCGCCATCGCTGTGAATAAGATCAAGCGGCGAAAGATTGATCTTGACGTTCGCAATGCTCGCGCGGAGCGCCGGGTTTTCGCGCAGAAAACGGCAGACGCGCCGCAGCTGAAGCTCGGTGATCTGGCTGATAAGGCGGTTCTTCTCCGCAAGGCGGATAAAAATATCCGGTGAAATCCAGCCGAGTGTGGGATGCCGCAGGCGGCTGAGCGCCTCAAGGGTGATAAAGCGCTGCTGATGCAGCGAATAGACCGGCTGATAATAGACCTCGAACAGATCCTCGTCGATCGCGCGGTGCAGAAACTGCTCGACCTGCTTGTTGTAGTAAAAGCTGTCCCTGTTCTTGCGGTCGTTCTGGATGACCTCAGTCCCGCCGCTGCGTGCTGCGAGAGATTCGAGATATTCCGCATAATCCAGCACAAGACCGCCCGTTCCCAGCTTTTCCGCGCCCACCACGCCGCACAGGATGACCGGCGAGGGAGCGGCCTGCGCGTCGTCCGGCTGCGTGTGGAACACCTGCCGCAGGCTCGTCAGGCAGGCTTCGTACTCGCGCAGCGAGAACGTCAGCAGCAGAAACCGCTTGCCTGTCACGCGGAACACGTTCCTGCCCGCGATCTCCTGCATGTGCTCTGCCGCGCGGCGCAGAAATTCGTCGCCGCTCTGCACGCCCGAGACTTTGTTCATGTGGTCAAGCTGGTAGGCGTAGACCGTGATAATGTGAAAGGCCTTATGCGCGTCGGTCAGCTCGTTCATGCGGCGCAGCAGATACTGCTTGTCATTCAGTCCGGTCAGGCTGTCCATGCACGCGCAGGGATTGTTGATGGTCAGATACATTGCGAGAATGCTGAGCGAAAGGCCGAAGCCGGTCGTCAGCACCGCGGGATTGACGGCCTGCGCGGCGATGCCGAAGGCGGCGAGCAAAAAGACCGTAAGCAGCGCCGTCAGATTGCGGCGGCTGACCGCATCCCGGTGCACCGCAACAAAAATCGCTGCCGCCGCGATGTGCAGCAGGGCGCTGATGTACAGCAGCAGATACCACGGACCGTGGCAGTAGCCGGTGCTGTCGAAATAGAACAGCTTTTCGGTGAAGGGGTTGGTCAGAATGATAAAGACCAGAACGATAGTCGGAATGCCCATGCGCAGCACGGTTCCGGTGGAGATCACGCGGCTCGAGCACAGTGTACAGACATAGTACAGCAGCATGAGCGGCAGGAGCGCCTGAAACAGATAGAACACGGTGTTCGAGAGCATGCGGCCGACGCCAAAGCTGTACGGAGCGTACAGAATGAAGCATGTACTGACCAGCTCAGCAAGAACGTCCAGACTGACGACGGTCAGCAGGCGGCGGAACATGAGGCTGTTCCGGTCATCCATCTGCCGCTGATGAGAATACTGCCACAGAACAACCAGCAGCACCGCCATCCCGGCGATCAGATAATGTAGATTGGTTGTCATTCCGTGTCCCCTCCCAGTCTGGTTTCATTTCTCTTCAAATAGGCGTCCGCCTCCGCCTTCCATGCGCTGATGCTGCGCGATTTTCCGTCCTCGTCACACAGGCGGCTGAAGCCGTAGGTCATCGTGATGCGGGCGCGCGGCGCACAGGTGCGGTTGTACCGCGCGACAATCGTGCTGAACTGCCGGTGCAGCTGCCCCGAATTTGCCCTTGGCTCGGGACGGATGAGAGCGAACTCGTTTCCGCCGGTGCGGAAGCACGATACGCTTTCGCCTCCGTCCTCGCACGCGCGGCAGAAGTCTGCAACGCACCGTGCGGCGGCGATGACCGCCTCATCTCCTGCCTGAAGGCCGAAGCGGTCGTTGCGCTCGTTCAGGCCTTCCAGCCGGATATAGGTCAGTACCGCGTCGCGGCATCCGACCTCGCCGGTGCGGATGCGCTCCATGTATTCCTCGAACGCGCGGCGATTCGGCAGACCGGTCATACGATCCTCACGCTGCATCTGATGGCTGATGCGGTGCTCCATGTGAAAGCGCATATCCTCGGTCGCCTGTCCGAGCAGCTCACGGAAGAGCAGGATGATGAACAGCAGCACGCCAAACTGGAATATTGCATCGTACCAGTAGATGTGCAGCAGGCCATACAGGACGAGCGCTGCCACGCCGAACACGCCCAGTGCGGCGAACGCCGCAATACGCAGCCGGAGCTGCTGCGAGGGCTGCTCGCGATACGACCGAAGCAGCACGGTCAGCATCGCTGCGACGCCTGCCGCCAGAAGCAGGTGCGTCAGCGGCAGCATATCAATAAACCGGATGCTGAAAAGCCGGTACGCCGCGCCCTGTGCGAGCGCGTTGGCGCAGAACAGCGCAATGCATATATCGGGAACGAGCCGCCGTCTGCCGCTTATCGTGTTGCGGACAAAATGCACCATCGGAATAGACATCAGCATAAAGGCGTAAAAGGAAACGACGCTTCCTGCGGCAGTATCCCGTCCGTAAATCTGATACAGAGCGGAATCGGTCAGGCACCACAGGCTGCACAGCAGCAGAAAGACCGCCACATCGAGGAAGCGGCGCTCGCGGATGCCGCAGCTGCTCATGTAGCAGAAGATCAGCAGCGCCAGCACAGCGAGGATGACCATGGCGAGCATCATGACCAGGGAAAACAGTGAGGTCTGGATATGGTGACCGGTAATGCTCCGCACCGAGCCGAGCAGAGGCGCGTCAAACCTGTCTGTCCGGTCGGAAAGCTGCGTAAATGTCAGGCTGAGCGTCTGTCCGCCGATATTGTCCGGAAGCTCCGCATCCGCCCACAGGCGGCCCTTCATCTGCGTGTTTTTCGGAAAAGCGTTGTCCTCGTAGCGATAAAGCAGCGTTTCGCCCGCACGGATCTCGATGCCGTATTCCACGCCGCGCGCGCTCAGCAGCTTTCCGGCATCGCGGGCGGTCAGCGTGTCGTTATACAGGGTAAGCGTCTGTCCCGGCTCAGCCGGAAGCGTGACGGGGAGCGCAATCTCGCGCCGCACGCCGTCCGTCAGCTGATACCAGCCGGTATTAAGGGTGGAAAGCACCCTGTCCGGATCATGCTGATGCAGTCCGGCAATGAGGAACGCCAGCATTGCCACGGTCAGCAGCAGGGCGGCCGTCTCTGCGGTGCACCGCAGGGTTTTGTGTTTCATGACTGTTCCTCCGTCCGGTCGTCTGCGTGATGGTGCTGCTTTTCCGCGTACATACGGCTGTCCGCCGTGATGCGCACCTGCGAAGCGTCGCCGTCCTCCGGATAGCAGGCACAGCCGCAGCTGACGCCGACCGAAAGCACTTTTCCTTCGATAACGATGGGCGCAGAGAGCATGGTCTGGATGCGCTCGGCCATGCGGCTGCGCTGCTCCTCGTCCATATCGGCGCTGACGATGAGCGCGAACTCATCGCCGCCGATGCGGAAGGCGTAGTCCCGGCTGCGGATGCAGCGCAGCAGCCGCGCGCTGATCTCCTTGAGCAGCCGGTCGCCCATGGCGTGACCGTAGGTATCGTTTACCGGCTTAAAACGGTCGAGATCGAGGTAATACAGCACGAACGGCAGCTTTTTCGCCTCACAAATGTTCAGGACCCTGCTGAAATAGCGCTCGTTGAACAGGCCGGTCAGGCTGTCCGTGTTTGCCATGTTTTCCAGCTCGACCTTCTGCCCGATGTCCTGCACAACCTCCATGACCACGGCGACCGTGCCGTCCGCATGCCACTCGACCGGGATGACGGTCAGCACCATATAGGCGTTTTCCGTCCGGCTGCAATACTCGATTTTGAGATTGTCATCCGGTTTCCGGAGCACGCTGCGCAGATAGTCCGGCTCAAGCAGCCGCGAGAGCTTGGCGTTTTCCGTTTCGGGCAGCGCGACATAGCGTTTAGAAATGATTTCGACCATTTCCGAATACTGTCCGGAGGTCGGATAGAGCGGCTCACTGCTCTGATGCTATTATAAAAGTAGACACGGAAAGGTAGAAAAAAGTCTTTCTGGGAGTT
>OLRK01002553.1_pt1 | contig 11181 bp, 8 predicted proteins | sample 1672911 | NCBI WGS metagenome assembly OLRK01 (sample SAMEA3136736, study PRJEB25190) | human gut metagenome | biome: human gut; feature: human-associated habitat; material: faeces | place: Austria | collected 2013
CTTTCTCTGAGGACGGTCTGCCCATCGGCGCAGGTCTGGACGACCTGGGCAAGGGTCTGCGCTCCATGACCGGCACCATCTTCTCCACCAAGGAGAAGGGCGTGCGCTATCTGGAGCTGACCGAGGGCTACATCAACAAGCTGGCAGTGGACGCTAACGATGAGGTCATCGGCTATCAGTTCGTTAAGCTGGGCAAGATGATGGAGGATATCCGTCACGGCAAGACCCCCAACGAGGCTTACGAGAAGAATGTGGGTACTTACGGCCGCTTCAGCAAGGAGCAGGGCGCTGTGAAGTACATCGACCCGCGTGAGGAATAAGAGAGGAGGAACAACTCAATGGCAACTTTTGAATCTATGGATCGCCGTATGCCTAAAATCGAGGCATGCCTGAAGGCTAACGGTCTGGAGTCTCTGGACGCTTGCAACGAGATGCTCCTCACCAAGGGCATCGACTGCGACAAGATCGTCCGCGGCGTGCAGCCCATCTGCTTTGATAACGCTGTCTGGGCTTACACTCTGGGCACTGCTATCGCTGTGAAGCGCGGCCTGACCGACGCTGCCGAGTGCGCAGCTGCTATCGGTGAGGGTCTGGAAGCTTTCACCATCCCCGGCTCTGTTGCTGAGCAGCGTCAGGTCGGTCTGGGTCACGGCAACCTGGGCGCTCGTCTGCTGAGCGAGGACACCACCTGCTTCGCTTTCCTGGCAGGCCACGAGTCCTTTGCTGCTGCTGAGGGTGCTATCGGCATCGCACGCACCGCAAACAAGGTCCGCAAGACCCCCCTGCGCGTCATCCTGAACGGCTTGGGCAAGGACGCAGCTTACATCATTTCCCGTATCAACGGCTTCACCTATGTGCAGACCGAGTACGATATCCCCACCCAGACCCTGACTGTGGTCAAGGAGATCCCCTTCTCCGAGGGTGAGCGTGCAGCCGTTAAGTGCTACGGCGCTAACGACGTTATGGAAGGCGTTGCCATCATGAAGAAGGAGGACGTGCAGTGCTCCATCACCGGTAACTCCACCAACCCCGTCCGCTTCCAGCATCTGGTTGCCGGCACCTACAAGAAGTGGGCTATCGAGAACGGCAAGAAGTACTTCTCCGTCGCTTCCGGCGGCGGCACCGGCCGTACCCTGCACCCCGATAACGTGGCTGCAGGCCCCGCAAGCTACGGCCTGACCGACTCTCTGGGCCGCGTGCACGGTGATGCTCAGTTCGCAGGCTCCTCTTCTGTGCCCGCACACGTTGAGATGATGGGTCTGATCGGCATGGGCAACAACCCCATGGTCGGCGCCACCGTTGCCTGCGCTGTTGCTGCAGCTCAGGCCAATGCCTAAGTCTTTCCTAAGTTTCAGCGAGGGGGAGCTGCTTTCCGAATGAGCAGCTTCCCCTTTTTTGCTGATAGATATCCGAACACAAGCAACCCAAAACAAGAAGGATGAAACAATGAAAAAGAATCAGATCCGCAAGAGCGTGGCTGCGCTGGCCATGGCGGCTGTTGTAAGCGTCAGCCTGTTGGGCTACGGCTGCGGCAGCAAGTCTGCCTCCTCCACCGCAGGCGTGTCCGGCGAGTTCACCGGTACAGCCAAGGGCATGGGCGGCGATGTTACCGTCACCCTGACCCTGACCGACGGCAAGATCACCGGCTGCACCGCCGAGGGCAAGGATGAGACCCCCGGCATCGGCACCATGGCTCTGGAGCAGCTGCCCGGCGCCATTGCCGAGAGCGGCAGCATTGCCGTGGACGGCGTGGCCACCGCAACCATCACCTCCGACGCCATCAAGGAGGCTGCTGCTGCCGCTCTGGTCGCAGCCGGCCTGAACGCTGATGACTACAAGACCGAGGTCAAGGCCGAGGAAAACAAGGCCGAGGACTCCACCATTGATGCAGACATTGCCATCGTGGGTGCAGGCGGTGCAGGCATGACTGCTGCCATCACTGCTGCTGCCGAGGGCAAGAGCGTGGTCATTCTGGAAAGCCAGCCCATGGTGGGCGGCAACTCCGTGCGCGCTACCGGCGGCATGAACGCCGGCAAGACCGTGTATCAGGATGAGAACGAGTTCGGCGAGTCCGCAGGCGTGGAAAAGACCCTGAAGACCGCTGCTGAAAAGTACGCCGACAACGCCACCATCACCGCTTTGGCAAAGACCGTCTCTGAGCAGTGGGCAGCTTATCAGGCAGACCCCAAGGGCTACTTCGACTCTGTGGAGCTGATGGAGCTGGACACCATGATCGGCGGCAAGGGCATCAACGACCCCGCTCTGGTGGAGACTCTGTGCTCTAACAGCGCTGACGCCATCGACTGGCTGGACGAGCACGGCATCACTCTGCACAGCGTTTCCAGCTTCGGCGGCGCATCCGTCAAGCGTATCCATCGCCCCGTGGATGCTGAGGGCAAGACCCTTTCTGTGGGCTCTTACATGATCCCCCTGCTGCAGGAGAACTGCGACAAGGCCGGCGTGCAGACCCTGCTGAACACCACCGCTACCGAGCTGCTGACCGATGCAAACGGCGCTGTTGTGGGCGTGAAGGCTACCGGTTCCACCGGCGAGACCATCACCGTGAATGCCAAGGCTGTGGTGCTGACCACCGGCGGCTTCGGCGCAAATCTGGACATGGTCACCGAGTACAAGCCCGAGCTGAAGGGCTTTATGACCACCAATGCCGCAGGCGCACAGGGTCAGGGCATTGAGATGGCTACCGCTGTGGGCGCTGACACTGTGGACATGGATCAGATCCAGATCCACCCCACCGTGGAGGCTAACACCGCTGCTCTGATCACCGAGGGTCTGCGCGGCGACGGCGCTGTGCTGATCAACGCCGAGGGCAAGCGCTTCATCGATGAAGTGGGCACCCGTGACGTGGTTTCTGCTGCCGAGATCGCTCAGACCGGCAGCTACAGCTGGCTGGTGGTGGATCAGGCTATGGTCGATGCCTCCAGCGTCATTCAGGGCTACATCAAGAAGGGCTACACCGTGACCGGCCAGACCTACGAGGAACTGGCAAAGGCTATGGGCGTGGACGAGGCTGCTTTTGCCGAGACCATGAAGACTTGGAACGGCTACGTTGCCGCCAAGAACGACCCCGACTTTGGCCGCACCAGCTTTGCAAAGGCTCTGGATACTGCTCCCTACTATGCTATCAAGGTCACCGCAGGTGTGCACCACACCATGGGCGGCCTGAAGATCAACACCAACACCGAGGTGCTGAAGGCTGACGGCTCTGTGATCCCCGGCCTGTTCGCAGCAGGTGAGGTGACCGGCGGCGTGCACGGTGCAAACCGTCTGGGCGGCAACGCTGTGGCCGACTTTACCGTCTTTGGCCGCATTGCCGGTGCAGCTGCCAGCAAGTACGCTGCATGAGCATAAAGCAAAAAAATTCTGACACCGCCGCCCCCAAGGGCAGCGCGTGGAAGAAAAATGTGATCTTTGCACTGGTGGTGCTGGCACTGGCCGCAGGTATTTTTCTTGCGGTGCGGGCGCAGCACCCCGCCAAGGGCAGCGGCTTACAGGCCGTTGTGGATTTCGGTGACGGCGTTACCGAGACCCTGCCCCTTGCGCAGGATCATGATTACCTGTACGAGGTAGGGGACTACATCGTGCATCTGCAGGTGAAGGATGGTGCCATCGCGTTTTTGGACAGTCAGTGCCCGGACCATGTCTGTGAGCAATTCGGCTGGCTGGACAAGGACGGCGCATGGGCCGCCTGTGTGCCCGCAGGGGTGTATGTGGTGGTAGAGCCCATCACAGACGCAGGGTAAAAAAGAATAAATCAGCCGGGCCTTCGGGTCCGGCTGATTTTCTTTTTGAGGGAAAAACGGCAAAAGAACCCTCTCAGGCATCGCTGTGCGATGCCAACTCCCCCGAAGGGGGAGCTTTTTGGCGTGAGCCGATAGTTGCAGAGAATCTCCCCCATCTGAGATTCTGAAAAGCCTGCGGGCTTTTCAGAACCCTTTTTCACAGGAAGGAGAGCAGAGGAGAGGCAGTTTGAATCGTATTATATAAAGATAAGCAACTGCTCAGCGGCGCACAAAGAAAGCCATTCTTTGTTAAAAAAGTCTGAAACTTTGTGGAAATGCCGTGAAACGAAAATTGGACGCTTGTTTATCGGGGCAAAATGCGATACACTACAAATAAGAGTTTCTGACGGGTGCTTTTGCAAAAAGCACCTTGTCATAAAAGAACCTAGGAGGAACGGCAAGAATGATCTGGAACAAGTCTAAACAGCCCGCCGACCCGCAGCAGGACGCAGCGGCTGCACCCAAAAAAGGCGGTGCAGCAGCCTTTGCCCAAAAGAACTGGAAGTGGCTGGTGCCGGTGGCCATCGTGGTGCTGGCAGGCGGCTGGTGGCTGCTGAAGCCCAAGGGTGCAAAGCCCGCCAACGTGGATACTTCCTATACAGAAGCAGTGCCGGAGACCCGGGATGTCTCCAACACGCTCAGCGGCACTGGTACGCTGAAGCCTGCCAATACTTACAGCGTCAAATCGCTGGTGCCCGGCAAGGTGCTGACCGGCGGCTTTGAGGAGGGCGATATCGTGGAGGAGGGCACTGTGCTCTACACGGTGGATTCCTCCGATGCAACCACCAAGGTGGAGCAGGCAGCCATCACCCTGCAGCAGGCGCAGCGCAGCTACGACAAGACCGCCGACCATCAGTATGTGCGTGCCGAGGTGGCGGGCGTCGTCAGCAGCCTGAAGGTGAACAAGGGCGATGAGGTAAAGAGCGGTCAGGAGGTGGCCGTGGTGCGGGACAGCTCCAAGATGAATCTGGTGCTGGAGTTCCCGGCTGCGGATGCTGCTAACTTCTCGGCGGGGCAGACCGCCCAGGTGACGCTGGACGGTACTTTTGAGGTGCTGCCCGGCACTATTACCGCTGTGACCGGCACCGATGCCCTGAGCACGGGCAACCTGCTCACCCGCACTGTGACCCTCTCGGTGTCCAATGCGGGTGGTCTGACCACGGCACAGGCTGCAACGGCTACTATCAACGGGGTGAGCTCCATTGCAGCAGCCAACTTCCAGTATCAGGCCGAGCGTACCCTGACTGCGCTGGCTTCCGGTACCGTCACCGCCATCAATGTGCGGGAGGGCGGCAGCGTGAACAAGGACGATATCATCCTGACCCTCAGCGGTGAGGAACTGACAGAGTCCATCCAGTCTGCCTCCGAGACCCTGCGCGGCGCGGAACTGTCCATGCAAAATATGCAGGACGCCATGGATAACTACACCATCACCTCGCCCATCAGCGGCACCATCATCGAGAAAAATGCCAAGGTGGGCGATGCCCTGAGCACCGGCAGCGACCTGTGCACCATCTACGACCTGAGTTATCTGGAAATGACCATCAACGTGGACGAGCTGCAGGTCAGCAGCCTGAAGGTGGGGCAGTCCGTACAGGTGACCGCAGATGCCGTGAAGGATAAGACCTACGAGGGCTTGGTCACCCGTGTGTCCATGAAGGGTGATACCAGCGGCGGTACTACCACCTACCCGGTGACCGTGCGCATTGACGAGACCGATGGTCTGCGCCCGGGCATGAATGCCAACGCCGAGATCGTGGTGGCACAGGCTAAAAATGCGCTCACCGTGCCTAACGCCGCCATTGTGCGGGGCGGTTATGTGCTGGTGCGGCAGGATTCTCCCAGCGCCGTGAACGCCGATGATTCCATGAGCGCACCGGAGGGCTATGTATATGTCAAGGTCAAGACCGGTGTCAGCGACGACAACTATACGCAGGTGACCAGCGGCCTGTCCGAGAGTGATACCATCGCCTACGACCCCAGCTCCGTGAGCAGCGACAGCTACTATGACGACGGCGGCTATGATGATATGGGCGGCGAAGTGATCGGCGGCGCCGGAAACAATGCAGACCTTGCCGAGGGCGGGGAGGAGACGCTGCCGGAGGAGACGGAAAACGGTGAAGCCCCCGCAGCGGACGCTGAAGAGCCCGCAGAGGGCATCGACCCCGCCGAGGCCGGCGCAGTCGTGGTGAATTGACGCAGGAGGGATGAATGAGCGCTCTGATCGAGTTTGATGCGGTGTGCAAGTACTACCAGATGGGCGATACCACGGTAAAGGCTGCCGACCACATCACCATGAAAATCGAAAAAGGCGAGTTCGTGGCCATCGTGGGTCAGTCCGGTTCGGGCAAATCCACTTGTATGAACATCATCGGCTGTCTGGATGTGCCCACCCACGGCACCTACCGGCTCAACGGCCGGGATGTGGGCAAGATGAACCGCAACGAGCTGGCCGCTGTCCGCAACGAAATGCTGGGCTTTATCTTCCAGCAATACAATCTGCTGCCCAGGCTGAACCTGATGGAAAACGTGGAGGTACCGCTGGTGTATGCGGGCATCTCCCGCGCCGAGCGCCACATCCGCGCCCGGGAGGTGCTGGAGCAGGTGGGACTTGGCGACAAGCTGAAAAACCGTCCCAACCAGCTTTCCGGCGGTCAGCAGCAGCGCGTGTCCATTGCGCGGGCACTGGTGCGCAACCCGCCGGTCATTCTGGCGGACGAGCCCACCGGCGCACTGGACTCCCATACCGGCCGCGAGGTGCTGGGGCTTTTGCAGCAGCTGCACAAGCAGGGACACACCGTAGTGCTGATCACCCACGACAATTCCATTGCCGTGCAGGCCGACCGCATCATCCGGCTGGAGGACGGTCAGGTGGTGTATGACGGCGACTCCCACGCACCGGAGGCCATGGTGCAGCCCACCCTGCTGCCCGAAACGCCGGAAAAGGAGGAACAGGCATGATCTTTGAAACCTTCCGGCAGGCTATCCAGAACGTGTGGAGCAACAAGCTGCGCACCTTTCTGACTATGCTGGGCATCATCATCGGCGTGATGGCGGTTATCGTCATCGTGGGTCTGGGCAACGGCATGACCAAAAGTATGCGGGACAGCTTTTCCGCACTGGGCACCAACACCCTCAGCATTCAGGTGTGGGGCTACGGCTCCCGCTCCGTGTCGGTGGAGGAGATGTACGACATCTGCCAGCGGCATTCCGACCTGATCAAGGCGGTGTCGCCGCAGGTCAACTTCAGCGGCAAAGCCAGCGGTACGCTGAAGATCGGTACCACCAGCTACCGCTGGTCCAACATGAGCGGTGTGGACGAAAACTTTACCGAAATGAAGAATTACCAGATCGTTCAGGGGCGCGGCCTGCAGTACATGGATATGCAGGACAACAAGCAGGTCTGCGTCATCGGCGATTACCTCAACCGCGTAGCCTTTGGCGGCAACGGTGTGGGGCAGACGCTCAAGATCGGTGCCAACAAGTTCCGCGTCGTAGGTGTGCTGTCTGCCAAAGTCAGCGACCCCACTATGCAGCAGGGCAGCGATGACGACTGCGTTTACCTGCCCTACACCACCGTGATGCGGCTTTCCAGCCAAAGCATGGTGGACTGCTACACCGCCATGATGGCCGACGAAAGCCTTGCCAACGAGACCAAGAGCACGATGGAAGAGGAATTGATGTCGATCCTCAAGACCGAAAACGGCTACTATGTGTACAGCGCCAGCGAGTGGCTGGAGGAAATGAACAAGATGATCAACATGGTCATCGTGATACTTACCGGTATTGCCAGCATCTCGCTGCTGGTGGGCGGCATCGGCATTATGAACATCATGCTGGTGTCGGTTACTGAGCGCACCCGCGAGATCGGCATCCGCAAGGCGCTGGGAGCAAAGGAGCGCACCATTCTGGCGCAGTTTGTGGTGGAAGCAGCCACCACCTCCGCGCTGGGCGGCGTTTTAGGCATTGCACTGGGCTATGCGGTGTCCATGGCGGCAAACAAGGTGCTGCCCATGTTCATGACCGATACCACCGTTACGGTAAGCCCCTCCTTCAACTCCATTGTGGTGGCCTTTGGCATCTCGGTGGGCATCGGCGTGCTGTTCGGCTACCTGCCGGCACGGCGCGCAGCCCGGCTGAACCCCATTGAAGCATTGCGCTACGATTGATCGCGGCGGCGTGATAAACAAAGAACAAGAGGTACGACCAATGAAAAAACGGATTCTCGCATTTCTGCTGGCGGTCAGCATTGCGGTGTCGGCGCTGGTGCTGCCGGTCTCGGCGGCCAGCATCAACAACACGGCCCTGCAGACGGCTATTACTCTGGGCGCTGTGCCCACCGGTCAGGAGCTTAGCGCCAACATTACCCGCGGTGCCTTTGCCAAAATGCTGGTGTCCTTTTCCACTTACCGGGAGAGCGTAGGCGCACAGGGCACGGTGGGTACTTTGTACCGGGATGTGCCCGGCAGCTCCCAGTGGGCACCCTACATCCGCATTGCGGTGCAGCAGGGCTGGATGAACGGTTACACCGACGGCTCCTTCCGCCCGGACAACACCGTCACGCTGGAGGAAGCCTGTGCGGCGGTGCTGAAGCTGCTGAGCTATAAGACCACCGACATGACCGGCTCCTTCCCGCAGGCACAGCTGAACAAGGCGCAGCAGATCGGTCTGCGGGATCAGCTGACCTGCACGCAGGGACAGGCCATGACCTACGAGCAGAGCACCCTGCTGCTGTACAACGCCCTGCGCGCCAACACCGCCAGCGGCAGCGCTTATGGCAGCTCGCTGGGCTTTACGGTGTCCAACGGTCAGGTGGATACCTCTTCGGTGCTGCTCAAGAGCCGCAAGGGTCCCTTTGTAGCAGAAGAGGGCACCCAGCTGCCCTTTACGCCGGTGAGCGTCTACCGCAACGATAAGGCCTCTGCTTCGGCAGAGCTGAACAAGTACGACGTGTACTATTACAGCGAGAGCCTGCAGACGGTGTGGATCTACACCCGCCGCGCCGCAGGCCGCATCACGGCAGTATCGCCCAGCGCCAGCGCGCCTACCGCGCTGACCGTGGCGGGCAGCAATTACACGCTGGGCAGCTCTGCCGTGGCGTCCAAGATCTCCTCCCTGAACGGCGGCGGCGTGGGCGAAGTGGTCACCCTGCTGCTGGGCATGGACAACGAGGTAGCCGATGTGATCACCGGCGAGGAAGCCGACAGCGTGTTCTACGGCGTGGTGCAGACCGCTACCCGCAGCCTTGTAGAGGATAACGGCGCAGACGTGCTGCAAAAGATCTCGGTGATGTGCACCGACGGCATTACCCGCACTGTGAATATCGACAAAAGCCTGAACTACCCCACCGGCTGGCTGGTGGAGATCAACGTGACCCCCGAAGGGGAGCAGGTGACTGCCATCGAGTCCAAATCGGTCAGCGGCACCATCAACGACACCGCCACCGCGCTGGGGGACTATGCTCTGGCCGATGACGTACAAATTCTGGATACGACATCGGAGGGGTTGGCTGGGACGGTTCGTCCCAGCCGAATAGCGGGGACAAAGCTGAACGCACTGGCCGTGCGCTACTATACGCTGAATGAGCAGGGACAGATCGACCGCCTGATCCTGAACGATGTCACCGGCGATCTGTGGAAATACGGCGTGCTGGACGATGTGAAGAATCTGGCCTTCAACGCCAGTTCCATTCTGGGCACCCTGACCGGCAGTGGCTCCTCCGGCTCGGGGGATAGCTCTTCCGGGAACGGTTCTTCCGGCTCCGGCAGTGGTTCCACCGGGGACGGCTCCTCCGGTTCCGGCTCTACCGGCGGCACCACCAACACCACCACCGTGGTGGACGATCTGCGCAGTGTGCTGGTGCCCACCACCAGCGAGATCCTGTGGGGCGTGATCGACGGCTCGCTGCTGAGCACGGTCTGGAACCGCATCACCAGCAGTTCCGGCTCACTGCTGAGTATCGGCCTCAAGCAGCTGGCCAACATTACCGGCCAGCCCATGAGCACCATCCTCAACTTTGTGGGCGGCGGCGCTACCTACATCTGCTACGTCAACGGCAGTCAGGCTAGCTTTTCCACCTCCATCAAGTATCCGGTGCTGGCGGGCGGTCTGGCAGTGCGGCAAAACGTGAACGGCACGGTAAAGGCCATGATCCAGCTGATGCCCATGAAAATCGATCAGGTGGGTGCAGCCTCGGTGATGAGCAACGGCACCCGCTACGAGACGGCTGACGATATGCAGGTGTACCTGTGGTACAAGGGGCAGTATTACGCCACCAAGCTCTCTGAGGTAAACTCCGAGGGCTACTACCTGACCGGCTGGTACGATAACTTTGGCTGCGCAGCAGGCAAGCGCGTGCGGGTGATCGTGGCGGTCAAAAAGGACTGATGGACTACTATGACCCCCGGCGCAGGGCGCTGCGGGCGGTACGGCAGCTGCTCTACCCGCGCGAGTGCCCCTTCTGCGGCCGGGTGCTGGGGGATGTACGAGATTGCCCGGACTGTGCAGTGCAGCTGGAAACGCTGCGTCGCAAGCCGGGCATCCGGCTGGACCCGGCGCAGCACTATATCAGCAATCTGGCCGGTGCGGCTGCGCCCTACCGTTACAGCGGCTGTGTGCGGCGCGGCATCCTGAACGCAAAGTATCAGGGCAAGCCGTGGCGGGCTGTGGAGATGGGCAACCGTCTGGTACAGCTGGCCTTTGGCGGTGAACTGACCGTGCAGTACGGCGAGCTGCTCCCGCAGCCGGTGCCGTGGGCGGCCATCGGGTACGACCTGATCGTACCGGTGCCGGCCTCCGGTAAAAGGCGCGGCTACAATGTGCCGGAACTGATGGCGCTGCCGCTGGCCAAGGCTATGGAGGTGCCGTTGGCACCGCAGGCACTGGAGCGCACCCGCGCCAAACGGCATCAGGCCGGTCTGCCGCTGGAACAGCGCATAGCCAACGTGGCAGGTGCTTTCCGGGCGGCACAGCCGCAGCAGCTGGAGGGCAAGCGCATCCTGCTGGTGGATGACGTCATCACCACCGGCACAACAGCTGCCGCCTGCGCGCAGGCACTGCTTCACGCCGGGGCAGACAGCGTATTCGCGCTGGCCTTTGCCACGGTGGAGTTTGGCGCACCGCCGGACGACACCACCCCCATCCATGAGGACGATGAGGAAGATGTGTATCGCGATTTTTGAAAATAACGCTCTTTCGCGCATCCTTTTGGCGGGCAAAAGCCGGGACAGTAAAATGTAAAAACTACACCAGAAATTTGGAAAAAGCGCTTGACAAAACGGGAAAAGTCGGGTATACTAATCAAGCTGTGAGCGGCAAACGCAAACAGATATCCGGGTGTAGCGCAGTTTTGGTAGCGCGCTTGAATGGGGTTCAAGAGGCC
>OLRK01002555.1_pt1 | contig 11175 bp, 10 predicted proteins | sample 1672911 | NCBI WGS metagenome assembly OLRK01 (sample SAMEA3136736, study PRJEB25190) | human gut metagenome | biome: human gut; feature: human-associated habitat; material: faeces | place: Austria | collected 2013
CCGAGGAGGGAGAAAGTGTGGACAGTGCACCCCATCCCAAGCAGGTGCTGTGGATAAAGTTATCCACGCCGCCGCAGGAATTTGATTTGCTGCGTCAGAAAAATGCTGATTGAGAAAGAGTGACCGGAGGTAACGCCTTATGAAAAGGGAAGGCAGAATTCATAAAGGAGTGTCCATAGGTGCCTATAGTATTCTCATCGCTTTTATGCTGTTGCTGTTGTGGACAGTACTCAGGTATCCGGGGAATCATCTGATCCCATGGCAGATGGCTCTGGGGGTGGCGGCTGCTACAGTGTTGCTGCTGGCGGCCGGTGCGGCATGGAATAAAATATATACGGTGACAGGCCGGAGAAATTCGCTGTATGCCGTAGCGCTGGTATTGTTTGGGGTGCTGCTTTATGTGGTTTCATTGAGCCGGCAGGGGAATGAGAATACTCTGCTGGATTACACCTATGTCTATCGGGATGCCCTGAATCTGGCGAACGGGAGAGAACTGGAAGACACCAATTATTTTTTGACCTATTCGAATAATCTGAAGCCGATGCTTTTGCTTTCCGTTCTGTTTCGGATGGCATTGCTGATGGATGTGTCCCCGTTTTATTTTGTTTTGCTGCGGAATGTAATTCTGGTGATGCTGGTGGCATGTGCCTGTGGTTATCTTGCGGAACGGAATGGGGATACTTGCTGGAGATTTCCGATCCTGCTTGCCTTTGTATTTCTGCTTCCGATGTGGGAGATGACTGCCGTGTTTTATACGGATTCCATGAGCTTCGGTATGGGAATCCTGGGACTGGCTTTCCTGAAATTGGCGGCAGCATCCAGGGGGAAGCGCCGGCAGATCCTGTGGGCGCTGCTTGCGGCCGGTATGGCAGTACTGGCAGGCACATGGAAGATCACAGTGATCATACCGCTGATCGCATGCGCTGTGATCCTCTTGTGGCAGAGAGTGTCGGTGGACCGTCGAGTGACATTGCTGTTTGGAGGTTTTGTCGTGATTCTGGGAGTGGCTCTGCAGCTCTGGGCCAATTCCTACGAGATCACAAAGGAAGCATCTGAAACAGCCAATCCTGTGATCAGCTGGGTGGCACTGGGAATGAAGGAAGACGGTTCCTGGACCAACAACACAGAGTTTGTGGATCATATGTATGAATTTTCCACCAGACAGGAAAAACAGCAATACAGTATGGAATATATTCGCGAAAACAGATCGGAATTCTGGAATCCCGTACATTTGCGCAAAAAGGCAAGCTATAATTTTGCCAACGGAAATCTGGGGGCCAGTGCATTTTTAAACGTGGAGTACAGCGATGGAACCCTGCTCTGGGAAATGTTTTCGCCCTGGGGAAAATACTACTGGCGCACCTGTCAGTATTGTTTCTGCTATCTGGTGTCCATGTATGTGCTGTTACTGATCGGAATGATCCTCAGCCTTCGCAATATTATCAGAGATCAGGAACCACCTGTAATGCTGATGATCTGTCAGTTGGGATTTATCGGTATCGTTGTTTTTTTAATGTTCTGGGAAGCCAGTGGAAGACAGATGTACAATCAGATGCCCGGAATCCTGCTGGGAAGTGTTCTGAGTATAGAGTATTTTTGGAAAAACTTATCACTAAAACCTCGAAAATAATAATTGACCATTATAACGCACATGTTGTACACTGTATTCGATATTATTTTATTGTATACCGAAGGGAAGTAGGGACATGCGCGAAGAATTGAATGTAGAGGAGCTTTTTGCCAGCAAGGTGTTTACCCTGGGCAAGATGAAAGAGAGGCTCCCAAAGAGTACTTACAAAGAAGTGAAGAAGATCATGGATCAGGGAGGAGAACTTTCCCTGGCAACTGCGGATGTAGTGGCAAGTGCCATGAAGGATTGGGCCATCGAGAACGGTGCCACTCATTATACCCACTGGTTCCAGCCGTTGACCGGCATTACCGCAGAAAAACATGATGCTTTTGTGACACATCCTGATGAGGATGGCCGGATGATCATGGAATTTTCCGGCAAAGAACTGATCAAGGGAGAGCCCGATGCATCTTCTTTCCCTTCCGGAGGCTTACGTGCTACCTTTGAGGCAAGAGGTTACACTACATGGGACATCACTTCCCCCGCATTTATCAAAGAGACCGCTACCGGTCCGACCCTTTGTATCCCTACAGCATTCTGTTCTTATAAAGGCGAAGCACTGGATAAGAAGACACCGTTACTTCGTTCCATGGAGGCTCTGAGCAAGCAGGCGATCCGTATCGTCCGCCTGTTCGGCAATACAGAAGCTACCAAAGTACTGCCTTCCGTTGGCGCGGAGCAGGAATATTTCCTGGTAGATTCTGCCAAGGCTTTGCAGCGTGAAGATATTATTTTCGCCGGACGAACCCTGTTCGGTGCTCCCGCTCCCAAGGGACAGGAGATGGATGACCACTATTTCGGTGTTATCCGTGAGCGTATCGGTGGTTTCATGCATGATGTCAATATCGAGCTGTGGAAGCTGGGTGTAACATCCAAGACCCAGCATAATGAGGCGGCTCCCGCACAGCATGAAGTGGCGCCCATCTACGAGTCTGCCAATGTGGCAGTGGATCACAACCAGCTGGTAATGGAGACTCTGAAGCGTGTGGCAGGCAAGCACGGTCTGCGCTGCATGCTGCATGAGAAGCCTTTTGCCGGAGTAAACGGTTCCGGTAAGCATAACAACTAGTCCATCACTACGGACAATGGTGTGAACCTTCTGGAGCCCGGCCAGACCCCCAATGAAAATATTCAGTTCCTGCTGGTACTGGCATGTATCATGAAAGCTGTAGATACCCATGCGGATCTGCTGCGTCAGAGTGCGGCGGATGTGGGAAATGATCACCGTCTGGGAGGAAACGAAGCGCCGCCTGCTGTTATTTCCGTATTTCTGGGAGAGCAGCTGGAGGATGTGCTGGATCAGCTGATCAGCACAGGAATGGCAACTCACAGCAAAAAAGGCAGTAAGCTTCACACAGGTGTAAAAACGCTTCCTGATTTTATGAAAGACGCCACAGACAGAAACAGAACTTCACCGTTTGCCTTTACAGGAAATAAATTTGAGTTCCGTATGGTTGGTTCCAGAGATTCTATTTCTGAATGTAATGTGGTTTTAAATACCATTGCAGCTCAGGCATTTAAAGAGGCCTGTGACCGTCTGGAGGCGGCTCCTGATTTTGATCTGGCTGTCCATGATCTGATCAAGGAATATGCAACAGAGCATCAGAGGATCGTATTTAACGGAAACGGCTACGCTCCGGAATGGGAGGAAGAGGCAAAACGCCGGGGACTTCCGATTCTTCCGTCCATGGTTGATGCCATTCCGGCTCTTACTACAGACAAAGCTGTAGAGCTTTTTGAAACTTTCCATGTATTTACTAAGGCAGAGCTGGAATCCCGTGCGGAGATCCAGTATGAGATTTATGCAAAAGCCATTAACATTGAGGCAAAGACAATGCTGGATATTGTTACCAAGCAGATCATTCCGGCAGTGATCAAATATACAACGGTACTTGCCCAGTCTGTAAACGCAGTCCGCGCAGCAGCGGCAGTGGATGTCAGCGTACAGCTTGGACTTCTTACCAAATGCTCTGAGCGTCTTGCAAAGACAAACGAAGCCATGGAGGCTCTGGCCGAGGTGGTATCTCACATCGGAGAGTATCCGGAAGGCAGAGAGCGCGCTGTATACTGCAGAGAAAAAGTAGTGACAGCCATGGAAGAGCTTCGCAGACCGGTAGATGAGCTGGAAATGCTGGTGGATAAGGAAATGTGGCCAATGCCTTCCTACGGCGATCTGATTTTTGAGGTGTAATATGGAAGAACTGAAATTTCTGGAGGAGCAGCAGGTTTCTCCGGAGCTGATCTGTCAGGCAGAGGAATTTCGAAATACATATACCACAGATGAGGCTGCTGTTCACAGAATTGTGAAGCCCTCGATCCCCTTTTATGGAAAAGATATCCTGGAGATGGCTATTGCAGGCCTTCTCCGGGGAGAAAATCTGCTTCTGACAGGACCGAAGGCTACGGGCAAAAATATTCTGGCAGAGAATCTTGCCTATATTTTCGGCAGACCTTCTTATAATGTATCATTTCACGTAAATACCAACAGCGGCGACCTGATCGGAACCGATACGTTTTCTGACAATGAGGTAAAGCTCCGCAAAGGCAGTATTTATCAGTGCGCGGAATATGGCGGCTTCGGGATTCTGGATGAGATCAATATGGCGAAAAATGACGCGGTATCTGTACTTCATGCCACCCTTGATTACCGTCGCTCCATTGATGTTCCGGGGTATGACAGAATCGATCTCCACCCTGCGGCCAGATTTATCGGAACCATGAATTACGGATATGCAGGAACAAAGGAACTGAACGAAGCCCTTGTTTCCCGTTTTCTGGTGATCGACATGCCGGCGCAGACTGAAGAATCTCTGAAATTTATCTTTCATCAGATGTTCCCCGGTGCCAGAGAAGAAGCAGTAGAACAGTTTACAGGAGTATTTCTGGATCTTCAGAAAAAAGCTCTGAACAGTGAGATTTCCACAAAGCCTCTGGATCTCAGAGGACTTCTGGCTGCCATGAAGATCGTGGACACGGGACTTTCACCCTGGCAGGCAGTGCAGATGGGCGTGATCAATAAAACCTTTGATGTTTTTGAAAAAGAGATCGTGGAGGATGTGGTGAGAACCCGCATTCCACGTGAATGGACAAAAGAGGATGTCTATGAATAAAGAACTCCCAATGGAGCTGGATGACAGCCGGTTTGAACTGGAAAACAGGCTGAAAAATCTTCTCTGGACTGTCAGCGGAGATTACGGACTGGAAATGAAACCGGATGTGGCCCTGTTTTTAAGATCAGAGGCAATCGCCCTTTATGACGGCATCAAACAGGGGGCTTTTGCCAGATTTTACGACAGGGACATGATGGGAATGTACCTGGTAAAAAAAGTATTTCTTCAGGCGGATGAACAGTGTCTGACGCAGCTTGCCCAGCTTTGTATTGAAGAAGCCGTAGGAGAAAAAGTCTGCCGGGAACGTCCCGGGATCCGCTCCATTCAGCGAAAGGCCTGCGAGGATATTCTGGATCAGGAATTTGAACAGATGTGTGCTCCGGGAAATGTGCTTGGAAAGCTGAGAGCAGCAGTTTTAAGAAGACGGCTGGAGGGCAGCTCCTACCGGGCGGAAAAAAAGCTTCAGGAGCTTACGGACACAGTGGCAGGCGCAGCCGGTGCAGAGAACACCATGGACCTGATCCGGCTTGTGGATAAGCTCTATAACCGGCTGGTGGACCCGTCCTTTGAAGCTGTTCACGGGAATCTGGAAAAGGTACTTGCGGTCAGCATAAAGGAGCTTACAGAATATCCCTGGGAGGATTATCTCACGGAAGAGCTGTATGAGGAAGCTCTGGAAAGCTATATGGAGCAGCTTACCGGAAATATGACGGGGCTTGAAGACAGAGCTGTGACAGAATCCATGGAAGAGGAACGCAGAAAAAAGCACAAGATCACGGTTCTTCCACCGGAGGTACTGGAAAAGGCCCATACATACGTGGAGCTGAATTACGGAAAAACCTATCTGACGGAAACAGAAGAAAAAAGGATCAATCATCTTATGTGCCGGGGCATCCACGGAGACTGCAGCCTTTATTTTACAGAGGGAATCCTGAAAAATCCGGTAAAAAGAAATTATCAGTATGAATATGCAGTCCGTCTGAGAAACAAAAATATCTGGCTGTATCATGATAAACACAGAATTGTAAAACACAATATCGCAGAGCTGACAGACACCCTTCGTAAATCTCTTACCCTGAGAGCGGAAACCCAGACTGTGCTCTCCGACAGAGGAATGATTGTTCCCTCAAGACTGTGGAGGATCGGGAGAAGCAGTGATGCCAAAATCTTTCAGAGAGAGCTGAAGGCAGACGCAGCAGATTTTGTGGTGGACGTGCTGATCGATGCCAGCGGTTCCCAGATGAGCCGTCAGGGCGAGGTGGCGATCCAGGCTTATATTATCAGCGAGGCTCTGAGCAATGTGGAAATTCCTCACAGAGTTATGAGCTTCTGTACCTTCTGGGATTATACGATCCTACACAGATTCCGTAAGTATGATGATCCCAGAACAGAAAACGAGAATATTTTTAATTACGTGACCTCTTCCAATAACAGGGACGGCCTTGCCATAAAAACAGCGGGCCATAGTCTTCTTCAGAGGCAGGAAGAAAAGAAGATCCTTATTGTACTCAGCGACGGGCGGCCCTATGATGTGATCGTCAACAGGCCCAATGCTAAAAATCCTCAGCCCTACCGGGGAAACACCGCGATTTCAGATACAGCCACAGAAGTCCGCAGACTGAGGAATCTTGACGTCAGTGTGCTGGGAGTGTTTGCCGGGGAAGAAAAGGATCTTTCTACGGAAAAGAAGATCTTTGGCAAGGATTTTGCCTATATCCGGGACATCCGCAACTTCTCCAGAATCGTCGGAAGGTATCTGAAGAAGCAGCTTGAAACAGAGTAACAGTCTGATATCCTGCATAATAACAGGTATCAGGCTGTTGTTTTTTGTGGGAAATATATAGAATGGAGGAAAAAACTGTAATTTTTTTGCGTATTTTTTATTCTAACATCAAAAAACAGTTGAATAATCCTGTAAAATCAGATATAATGTGTAAATGCAATAAAGGGATAGAGAGGAACCTGAAAGAGTTCTATTTTTTTTACCATGAATGTCCGCTAACAGAGGACAGATGTTTACACTAAAGTGATAAAAAATGAAAACAGAGGAACTTTTTTATAAGGAAATCCTGAATTATACAAATGAAAGCGCATCCCTTCAATATTGTCAGAAAAAACAAAAAGGAGTGTATTTACGTGGGAAAATACGTTACAAAGCGAGTTCTTCTCGCTATTGTCACCGTTTTTATTGTCTGTGGTATCACATTCTTTGCCATGAACGCCATTCCGGGCGGACCTTTTGACGGTGAAAAAGCACTTTCTCCGGAAGTAAAAGAAGCACTGGAGAAGAGATTTAATCTGGACAAACCGGTAGGCGAGCAGTTTGTTCTCTATATGAAGAACCTGGCTCATGGAGATTTCGGTGTTTCCGCAAAAACAGGCCGAGACATCAAGACAACAATTTTTGAATCCTTTAAAGTTTCAGCAAAGCTTGGCGGAATGGCAATCCTTACTGCCCTTGTGCTGGGTCTGATCTTCGGAAGTCTTGCAGCGCTTACAAGAAATCATCTTCCTGACCGGCTGATCATTTTCTTTTCCACCCTGTTTACGTCGCTGCCAAGCTTCGTGTTCGGATCGTTGCTGCTTCTGGTATTCTGTGTGACTCTGAAATGGGTTCCTGTGTGGAGTCCGGACAATCAGAATTATCTTCTTCCGGTAATTGCCCTGGCAGCTTACCCCATGGCGTATATCACACGTTTGACCAAGAGCAGTATGCTGGATGTTCTGGGACAGGACTATGTCCGTACAGCCAGAGCAAAGGGTGTGTCCCAGCTGAAAACTATTTTTAAACATACGCTCAGGAATTCTCTGATTCCGGTTATCACCTATGTAGGCCCCATGACGGCATCTATTCTTACAGGAAGCCTTGTTGTGGAAAAAATCTTTACTATCGGCGGTCTGGGCGCAAAATTTGTAGAGGCCATTACGAACAGAGATTATCCTCTGATCATGGGAACTACGATTTTCCTGGCAGTACTGATGGTAACAATGAACCTGATCACTGATATTGTATATAAGATGATCGACCCGAGAATTAAACTGGATTAAGGAGGAAACTACGTGGATAACACCAGTAAAAATCTGGATGAGATGCCGAAGAAGTCGCCATTGAGCTTCCAGATTGATTTGAAAAAATTTGAAAAAGCAACTGATGAAGAGAAAAGACAGCAGGATGTTATGAGCGAGTCCACTTCTTTCTGGAAGGACGGATTCCGCAAGCTGAGAAGAAATCCGCTGGCTATGGGCAGTCTGATCGTTCTGATCCTGATCATTGGAATGATCCTGATCGTACCTCATGTAGTGCCCTATTCCTATTCTCAGATCATTACTGTAAATGGCAGAAGAGACAAGACAGCCTCCAATATGGCTCCCTTCCAGTATTCACAACTGGAGCAGCAGTACATAGAGGAGGGCGGTAAGGTATTCCCTCATATTATGGGAACAGATGAAATGGGACGTGACTACTTTGTCCGTGTTATTTACGGAACAAGAGTATCTCTGGCAGTCGGACTTTTTGCCAGCATCATTGTCCTGATCATCGGCGTTCTGTACGGAAGTATTTCAGGATACTTCGGAGGCAAGGTGGACCTGATCATGATGCGAATTGTAGATATCATATATTCGCTTCCGGATATGCTTATGGTGATCCTGCTTTCTGTGGTGCTGAGGGAAACGCTGAACGTAGATGCGATTCCTTTCCTTCAGAAGCTGGGACCGAATATGATCTCCATGTTCATTGTTCGGACTTCTGTGCTGGACAGGTATGGCACGTATGGTCCGTGGACAGATCCTTACCATTAAACAGAACGAATACGTACTGGCAGCCAAGATCAGCGGCGCAAAATCAGGAAGGATCATCCGCAGACATATTCTTCCCAACTGTGTCAGCGTAATTATTGTAGCAGGCGCTCTTCAGATTCCGTCAGCAATTTTTACAGAGAGTTTCCTGAGCTTTATCGGACTTGGCGTACAGGCTCCGATGCCTTCTCTTGGATCTCTGGCAAATGCAGGACGTGCGGGTCTGACTGCTTATCCTTATAAGCTGATCTTCCCTGCTATTATGATCTGTCTTATCACACTTGCATTTAACTTACTGGGCGACGGCCTTCGCGATGCCTTTGACCCGAAACTGAGGAGGGATTAAGATGAGTGAGAATATACTTTCAGTCGTAGACTTAAATACCTCTTTTCGCACTGACAGAGGAGAGGTTATGGCGGTAAACGGTGTTTCCTTTAATCTGGACAGAGGCAAGATCCTGGGAATCGTAGGAGAGTCCGGTTCCGGAAAAAGTGTTACCGCATATTCCATTATGCAGATTCTGGAAAAGAACGGAAGCATCAAAAAAGGCCAGGTTCTTTATAAAGGTCAGGATATTACAAAGTTTTCAGAAAAACAGATGAGAGAGTTCCGTGGAAAATGCTGTTCTATTATTTTCCAGGATCCTATGACAAGTCTGAATCCTGTATTTACTATCGGAAACCAGTTAAAAGAAGCGATTGAGCTTCATACAGACCGTAAAGGCAAGGTGGCAATGGACCGCGCTATCGAGATGCTGACTCTGGTTGGAGTCAACGAGCCGGAGAAGCGTGTAAAACAGTATCCTTATGAGCTGTCCGGCGGTATGCGCCAGCGTGTTATGATCGCCATGGCTCTGGCATGCGAGCCGGATATCCTGATCGCTGATGAGCCTACAACAGCGCTTGACGTAACCATTCAGGCGCAGATCCTGGAGCTGATGCAGAGTCTTCAGAAAAAACTGGGTATGGCCATCATCATGGTAACTCATGACCTTGGCGTCATTGCAGATATGTGTGATGAGATCATTGTTATGTACGGCGGCCGTGTCTGCGAAAGGGGAACCGCTGAGGATATCTTCTACCGTCCGGCCCATGAATATACAAAAGGACTTCTGAAGTCTATTCCAAGCGTGGATCGTATGGGAGAGAAGCTGATCCCGATTCCGGGAACCCCCATCAACCTTCTGAATATGCCGAAGGGCTGTGCATTCTGCCCAAGATGTGAGAATGCAATGAAAATCTGTATCGAGGAGGTTCCGCCGGAAATCCAGATGCCTGACGGACATTTTGCTTCCTGCTGGATGAGTGTGAAGGAGCAGATGGAGGCACAGCAGGAGGGAAAGAACAATGAGTAATGTGACAAATAAAAGAGAATATCTGGTTGAGGTCAACAACCTGAAACAGTATTTTCCTGTTAAAACAGGTTTTATGAAAAATACACCTCTGAAAGCAGTAGACGGCGTATCCTTTAACATTAAACCAGGTGAAACACTGGGACTGGTAGGAGAGTCCGGATGTGGAAAAACAACGGTAGGACGTTCTCTTCTGAGATTATATACACCTACCTCCGGCGATGTGTTTTTTGACGGAGAAAGAGTAGACAAAAACAGCATTGGCCATATGCGTAAAGAGATGCAGATGGTATTCCAGGATCCTTATTCTTCTCTGAATCCCCGTATGACTGTAGAGGATATTATCGGAGAGCCTCTGGACGTACATAAGCTGTACTCCGGCAAAGGCGAGCGCCGCGACCGTATCCTGGAGCTGATGGAGCTGGTTGGACTGAATGCAGAGCATGCAACCCGCTACGCTCATGAGTTCAGCGGCGGACAGCGCCAGCGTATCGGTATTGCCAGAGCCCTTGCAACAAAACCGAGATTTATCGTATGTGATGAGGCGGTCAGCGCCCTTGATGTTTCCATCCAGGCGCAGGTGATAAATATGTTTGAAGAGCTTCAGGAGAAGCTGGGTGTTGCTTATCTTTTTATTGCCCACGACCTTCTGGTTGTTCATCATATTTCTGACCGTATCGCAGTTATGTACCTGGGAAGAATCGTGGAGATTGCAGATGCAGATGATCTCAATGAATCTCCTATCCACCCATATACTCAGTCCCTGTTAAGTGCAGTGCCTTATCCGGATCCGAAGATGGCCAAGGAGCGTCAGCGTATCATTCTTGAGGGTGATGTGCCAAGTCCTCTGAACATGCCTACCGGATGCGCGTTCCGTACCCGCTGCAAATATGCAACAGAGCGCTGTGCAAAGGAAAAGCCGGGAATGGTAAATGTTGGAAAACGCAGGGTGGCCTGCTTCCTGTATGAAAAATAATAGATCATAAGAAAGGATAAACGAAGCACAGCCAAAGGGTATGTGTTTTCGTTTTTTTGAAAGAAAGGAAAAGGTATGGGATACAGCCGCATGTGGGCTGTGTACGATATCAGGAGAAGGATCATGAACAAGGGTTTGCTGTTTGTATTAACAGGTGCCAGCAGTGTTGGAAAAAAGGATATCCGTGACCGGCTGCTGCAGGATGACGAGCTGCATTTGAATTATTCCATTTCCATGACAACGCGTCCAAAGCGCGAGGAGGAAGTGGATGGAAAGGATTACTATTTTGTGGATCATGAGGCATTTGCC
>OLRK01002557.1_pt1 | contig 11171 bp, 18 predicted proteins | sample 1672911 | NCBI WGS metagenome assembly OLRK01 (sample SAMEA3136736, study PRJEB25190) | human gut metagenome | biome: human gut; feature: human-associated habitat; material: faeces | place: Austria | collected 2013
ACAATATCAAGAGTATCAAGCTGTATGGCTGGCTCCCCATCGCCACAAAGCGCGAGAACCTGACGCAAGTCCTGTTTGCGATCGGCGCAACGCTCAAGGTGGATTATAACGGGGTAATCCGCATAGAGGGGTTATGGGATTCCCAGTCAGCAGAAATCGATGCAGACCATATGTACAGCGGAGGCTCGGTCGAATACGCAACGCCCGTGACGCAGGTTATCGTAACCGAGCATGCTTATAACCAGACCGCGACAGAAACCGTAGACCTGTTTGAGGGTACCGCATCGGCTGGCGATAAGATCACATTCGATGAGCCGTGTTATGACCTCGCTGCAGACGGATTCAGCATTACGGAATCCGGTGCAAATTACGCGATTGTAACTGCGGGTAGTGGGAAGCTGACGGGCAAGAAGTATGTGCATACCACAAGACAAGTAATCAAGAATATCGCGCCGAAAACGAGGGACCTGATAGACCAGTCGGACAGCGTGGTAAAGGTCGAGGGTGCAACGCTTGTTTCGCTTGCCAACTCAAACGCCGTTGCGGAAAGGCTTGTAAGCTATTACTCATGCAACGAGCGCATTGTAAGCGATGTGCTGGTGCAAAGCGAATCCCCGGGCGATGTGGTGAGCATTGTGCATCCATACGGCGGTACGGTAGAGGGCTGCATTGAATCCTCGGATATTACAATGTCGAAAAAGCTGAAATCAAATGAGAGCGTCCTTGTCGGGTACAAGCCGCAGAATATTGGGGATGTGGAGTATTACGACAAATCGGAGATATTGACTGCCTCGGGTAACTGGACAGTGCCGGACAATGTGACAAGTGTCAGGGCTGTGTTGATCAGCGGTGGACAGGGTGGATTAACGGGAGAAAAAGGCGAAGATGGCAAACAGAGTAACCAGGGAGGCACAGGCGGAGCTGGAGGAAAAGGCGGAGCTGGAGGAAATGGGGGAAGAATCCTTCAATCGACTTTAAATGTAAATCCAGGTGACACCTTTGCGGTTTCTATAGGAACCGGAGGCGCTGCGGGAGTAAACGGAACGGATACAACATTCGGCTCCTTGTCTACTGCAAGCGGTTCCTCCTCACCCAATGGATTTACAGATCCCTTCACAGAAGTGACCTATGCGGCCAAAGGAGAAAACGGAATGGAAGGCGGTAAAGGCGGCGATGGAACAAAAAGCGAAACAGCTACGCGAGCCTCTAATGGAGCAGACGTATTAAGCTTCATTGGTGGGCAAGGTGGTAATTACGAATACAAAAAGCGGGAAAGTGGAACACACGCAGGGAAGAGCGGCTATGCAGGCGGCGGCGGTGGTGGCGGCGCTGCAAACGGTGGAAACGGAGAAGATGGTAATGATGGCATGGTAGATTGGGTGGATAGTATTACCGGTTATGGCCCAGGATACCACTGTATTGGTGGAGCAGGCGGCGACGGAGGCGCGGCAAATATACCGCCAGAAAAGGAATCGGTGCCCGGGCAAGGCGGGACTGGTGGAGCAGGTGGCGGTGGCGGCGGTGGCGGCGGTTATCCGCGCGGTACAGTTCCATCGGCAGACTGGGTTGGAACTGGTGGCAGCGGCGGTTCCGGAGGCCCAGGAGGTGCGGCTGGCGACGGCTGCGTTATCCTGTATTATTCCCAACCCAAGGAGGGCAGCTTGGGCGGTGCTGTGAAAGATAAAAACGGGAAAATCATCCTTGATAAATACGCAAGAAAGCTGGTGGTTTAATGGCCTACGATGGGAAATAGACAAGCAAGCAAATTGATGCTCTGCTGGATGCGTTGACCGCAGGAACAGCAGGATATTACACCAGCAAATACGGTGGCGAAGAAATGGATGCTCTGCTTGACAAGGTGGCAGCTTCAAACGTCTCACTGGCCGCAGCCAATGTCTCACTGTCCGAAAAGGTGCAGCAGCTTGAAACCCGCATTGCGGCGTTGGAGGGAGAGGTTACAGTGTGAATTATCCTGAAATTACTTTCGATAACTGGACGCTCTCCGCGTCATGTGACGTAATTGCGCGGCAGTATGATAATAACTCCCGCGCCCTCTATGTTGTTGGCGAGCTGCCGGAGGGATACGAGTGGGACATGCTGGTGTCCGTAGAGGATAACCTCAATATCATACGCCTGTCGCCAATGGATGAGGGCATTGGTGCCGTCCTGACAGACGACCAGCTTGCATTCGGCAACGTGGCTTACACCATGCAGCTCAGGGGGACACAAGGGGATGTTGTCCGGCACACGAACAAGATTTATCCATACATACCGGACAGCCTTTCAGGGGATGCACAGTGGCCGACGATCCCATCCGAGTTCTCCGATTATGAAAAGCGGCTGGAAGAACTGAATGACCATCCCCCGATGCCGGGCGACAATGGATTTTGGCTGATCTGGAACACGGACACACATGAATATGAAGAATCCGACGTTCCGCTTCCGAGTGGTACAGGCTCGGGAAATGTATCTTCCAAAGAAATCAACGTGATAAAGGTATTAGACCTTGCGGAATATGAGGAGCTTCCTGAAAAGGACGCAAGGACGCTGTATCTGATCAGGGGGTGAGGGGATGATAAGTGTCGGTGCTGATGCAATATCCCAATTGTTTATAAAGAATATGGGGATAAAGACCGCAGCAATCGGAAACGAAATCATTTATACCCGCCAAGGAGGATACTTTTACCTCGAACTGAATGCGGATGAAAAGGAGAATGAATAAATGGCAAGTTATTTTAACTTAACCCTTGATACCACGGCTCCGTCTGGCCTGACGTTAAGTATTAATGACGGAGCGCTGTACGCAACCAGTACGGCGGTCAAGCTGACGATCGGCTTATCGGATGAAGTGACCACCGGCTACCAGATGAAGATTTGGGGCATTGACGGTGTGGATGAAGAAGCATCGGCAAGCTGGGAAACCTTTGCAAAGACAAAGAGCGTCAACCTGACAAGCGGCGACGGCTTGAAAACCGTACATATCAAGGTGCGAGACGATGTCGGCAACGAGACCGAGGAAGTATCGGACGATATTACGCTGAACACTGCGGTTCCGGTCGTAACGATTACCGGCCCCGACAAAACGAAGATTTCCAAGGTTGAGGGATTCAACAAGTCCAAGATCACCTTTACCTGTGATGTTGACTTCGCGGAATACAAGGTATGCGTTGTTCCGCAGACCAGCTCCACGCAGGATGCGGGTACGGTCATTCCCACGACCGCCGGTTCGATTAACACGAGCGGTTCCGATGGAAGCTATCCTAAGACTACGCCCATCGAAGTCACTATTACCGGCACCGACCTTGAGACTGCATCTTCTGGCGACAGCGTGAAGATCGTCAAGGTGTTTGTTAAAACCGCCGCAGGCATTTGGAGTGTAGCCTGATGGCCGCGCCTCATTTGACATTCTCCATTACGGGGGAAAAGATTTCAGCGGTTTCGGGATTTGACAAGGTAATTGTGGCTTTTCAGTCGGATATATCTTATCAAGCTTTTGAGTGCCGCGCTACGAAAGTAGACGAAGCTTGGGGCAGAGGGAAAGGGGCGCTGATCGCGTCTTTTTCCCAGACCCCAGCTAATACACAGCGGCAGTTTGATGTTTACGACGATTTCCTGCTGAAAGGCGACGGAGAATACCGGATTTCGCTTTATGCCCAAGGCGAGGACGGAAGCTGGAACGACAATTACTATTACATCCCGCAGGACAGTTCAATGTATATCTGCGCGGATGGGAAACCGTATCTTTGCATGAGGGAGTGATAACATGCCAACGACCGAAGGATATAACGGGACATTTACAGGACCACAGATCGATGAAGCGATCGCCAAAACAAAAAATACAATAACCGCATCAAACGGCGGTGAGCTTGACATGGCGGAAAGCCTTGGGGATGGTCCCTATGTGATTGAGTTCACCGAAGAAACCTCTTCCGGCGGCTCGGGCGGCATGACGGAGGAGGAAGCGGACGCAAGGTATCTCAAGCTCGCGGGCGGTACGCTGACGGGCGCGGTCGATATGGGCGGAAACGCTGTGACCAATCTGCCCGCGCCGGTAAATGACGGCGACGCGGCGAGAAAGGCTGATGTGGAAGCGGGAAAGCCCAAGGCGGCGCTTGTTTCCCTTCCGGCAGCAGGTTGGAGTGGAAGCGCGGCTCCATATACACAAAACGTAACGGTTTCCGGCATATCGGCAAATGAAAGTGCGCAGTTGATTCTTCCAATGCCCGCCGCAGCGAGTATGGCTGCATATAACGCGGCGGGTATTCAATGCACAGGACAGGCGGCGAATATGCTAACATTCCAGTGTCAGACCAAGCCTGCGGCGGCAATCAGTGTTTATGTGACCGTACAGGAGGTAAGAGCGTGATCCATAATCCGATCATAGTGGGCGAATCGACTAAAGGGCTGATGAAGTTTACGGCGCGGGTGAGCTATACCGGCTCGGCGCTGAATAAGAACACTCTGGATATTTCGGCAAGCGGGAGCGAACTGCTTCTTTTAACTGACAAGGACGGCCGCACACAAATTGTTAATCCGTTTTATGTGAATGATGTTCCATACGTTTTTGTGACAGCAGCAAGCGCCAGGTATAAGATAACATATTGCAATACATGGGTTCAAATAAGTACAGGCATGCTCAATTTTGCCCTAACCAAAATCCAACTTGGCACGCTGGAAACACTCTAACCAAAGATTATCAACAAACTGAAAAAGGAGGGGATAACTTGGCAATCAAAGTAAACGGCAAGTTGGTCGCAGGGCTTGGCAAAAGCGCGTATGAGCAGGCGCAGGAGGGCGGCTATACCGGAACGGAGGAAGAGTTCATTTCCGCGTTGGCGAATATCGGCAGCAATCCAACAGCAGAGGGCTTGCCGGTGAATGACGTTCGCACCGGTACCGTGCGGGATGGCCAGAGTATCGCGGCGGGGGATGTGGTGAATGTTCAGAATGGAGAGGTCTACCGCGATGTTGTGACGCAGAAGAATGTGGAGAACCGATTAAACACGGTTGTCATGACCGGTTCTGACCTGTTCAAACTGAATGAAAGCTATAGTATTTTGATTGGCAATAGTTCAAGTAATCCTGCGGCATACCTGATAGACAACACAACAGGAAAGAGTGTTTATGGTGTAAGTGCCTATTTATCTGCGGTTTTATCTGTTTCAGGCGCGCGGCTGGATGATACGCATTTTGTGGTGCAGGCGCTAACACAAACGACCTTGTTTGCTAAAATAGGCACAGTAAATGGAACATCAATTTCGCTTGGAGAACAAACCAATATAATCTCTGCGGTTACTGGAAGCGCGCCGGTTGTTGCATTGGAGGCGGATCGCATAATGTCGATTTTTACATCCAGCAGCAAGTTGGGCATCGGAATATCGCTGGTGAACGGAACTACAATCACACAAAAACAGACTTATTATCTTCCTGGTAATGTTAACGCTGGCCACATCTCCGCAACCCGCATCCCCGACGACGACAGCGGCAATAAGCGCGTGTGCATCTGCTTTTCCGATACCGGCGACGGCAACAAGGGCAAGTCGGTGATTGCGACGGTTGACAGCGCGAATGCGGTGACGTTTGGGGATGTGGTAACGTTCAATGAAGCGTCAACAACTGATATTCATTGTACATACTCATTAGATGGATGGGTATATGTTTTATTTATCGATTCCGCAACACAAATGATTGCATTTAATCCTGAATTGCTTACAGAAAAAACGGATAAGAAACAGGTTGCAGGAAGCGCCCCGAATCGCGTAGAGATTTGCGCGGTTGGGCATTCTGTTGTTGGAATTTACAACGGATATGCAAAAACAATATATCGAACCGAAAATGTTTTAAATTTTGGTGGGCAATTCTCTTGGAATGATTCGATGTCGGCACCATATCCATCTGCATCAATTGCAGAAAACAATCGGTTTATCATTGCTTACGCTGATACAGGCAACTCCAGCTACGGCACCACCACCATCCTTGAAATCTCCGGCAACCAGATCGCAGGCTCGTTCCTGAACAACTCCAAAGACGCAATAGCCCTTGAATCCGGAAAGGGTGGCGACACCATCAAACTCGGTTTTGGCGGGTACTGTGCATGTGAGAGCATGACCGCAGGACAGATGATCGATTCAGAGGGCGTAACGGCGTATAGCCCGCTGGATGGGTGGCTGGAAATCAAATACCCGTGGGCAAAGGGGTATGTTACGGGAGAGTATACAGGCGACGGTACTTATGGCGCTGATAACCCTACAGTAATTGATGTGGGATTTCGGCCGGAATGTTTAATTATTGGAGCCGAATCTGCCAATAGTGCAACCGGAGCAGTTTTTGTCTTGCTTAATGGCGTGAATCTTTCGTATTCTTTGCCTAATGGTGGAGCAGTGAATGTGTCAGTTAATGAATCACAAATTTTGTTTTATGCTAATTCCGCATCAGGACAGATGAATGCCAGTGGTTCTGTTTACCGCTATATCGCGTGGAGGTAACGTCAATGCTCATTATCAACACGGAAACCAAACAGATGCGCACCCTCCACTACGGACAAGCACCGGACGGATGGATTCCGATTCCTGTCAGCCTTGAACCCTGTGCGCGTGCCTACTGCCCGTACTGTGAACTGGTGATCGAGGACGGCGCGCTGGTGGATATTACGCCGACCGCCCGACCTCCTGAACCGGAGCCGGAACCGACGCAGGCAGAACAGCTCCGCGCGGACGTGGACTTTATCGCGGCTATGACGGGGGTGGAGCTATGACAGTATTTGAAATGGCGCGGCATTATTACCCCAAGCTGTGGGACATTGGCCGGATAGACCAGCTTTACACGGCGGGGAAGCTCTCGGATGAAGAGTACGAACAGATTACGGGTAAGCAGTACGGGACAGGAAAAGGGGAGGTATAACGTGGCTACTGAAACAACAAAGCTGCACACTGAAAACAACTACATCCGCAAGTTTACGGGTGTGGACAGGTTCCATAACGCGGGATACTTTGGGGAGCGCGTCACGGCGGCTACCGGAGAGAACTGGAGCATCAAAAACTATAATCCGGATGATCTGGTCCTTATCCCGTTTGGAGATGGCTACGGCTGGGGTAATTTCTCGGGAGGACATGGCAGCAAGACAGCGGCAACATTCTTTCAGGTTGCGCCCAGATCACGGTTAGTCCAGCTTTCCAAAATCAGCAGGGCGAGGACAGGGAAGGACTGCTACTGCGGACTGGAGGATGATTGCCTGCCATATATCGAAGAATACGGCATTACCTCTGTGTTCTGCTCGTTTGACATGATCTGCGACAAATACCTTGCCCAGAAATACCAGACGGTGATCGATGGGCTTGGGACATTTAACATGTTTGTCGCGGCGGGTAATGAATATTCCACGGATTATGTGGAACTGGCGCGGTGCGATGCCGTGACGACCGTTGGAGCGTACTACATCCAGAATAACAAAGCCATTCCGGAGGACTTTTCCTCTACGACGGAATATCTCGATTTTTCCGCGCCGGACAGTCAGGTTGTGAAATTCGCAAAAGAAACCGGCGTGACTACATATGGCAAACAGACCGGAACGTCTTTCGCGGCACCGTGGCTTTGCGGTATGGCGTGCCTGGTCAATGACTTTTTTATCGACAAAACAGGGAAGCCGCTGACCCACGAGGCAATGATGCGCTTTTTCAGGGATCATTGTGTGGATATTGGGGCGGAGGGCTTCGACAGCAAAACCGGACACGGTATGGTTATACTGCCGGAGCCGTCAGAGATCAACGTCTGGAAGTACCAGACGAAAGAGGGGGGTGAGACGATGTATAAGGACGAAAATCAGATTTCTGAATGGGCAAAGGAAAATGTTAAGTATTGTAACGAGTACGGCATTATGGCAGGGGATGCAGACGGGAAATTCCGGCCGCAGGATTTTGTTACGCGCGAAGAGCTGGCCTGCACACTGGCGCGTATTCACAAGAGCATTTAATGAGAGGGGGGACGGGGTATAGCGCCCCACTTGCCTATGGAAAACCAATGCACAAACAATCCGCACGAGTGCATCACGCTTGCCCGCGTGGAAGCGCTGGAAAAGCGGATGGACAGGGCGAGCGACACGCACAAGGAGTTCTTTGACCGTATCCGCGCATTGGAGCAGGACAGCGCGGTACAGGAGGAACGGTATAACACCATTATTGAGAAACTGGACAGCCTGACCGCTACCGTCGCGGAGGTTACAAGCAAGCCTGCAAGACGGTGGGAAAGCATTGTGGACAAGTCGGTATGGGCAGTGCTGGCGGCAGTAATCGCATTCCTGCTTGCAAGAATTGGACTTTGAAAGGAGCGTACTTATGGAAAGTTTGGGATTTACGGCGATTCCGGCAATCATGGTAATTTGCTATCTGATCGCACAGACCGTAAAGGCTACGGCGCTTGACAACAAGTGGCTGCCGATCATCTGCGGCATTTCCGGCGCGGTGCTGGGAATTGCAGCGATGCGGATTATGCCGGAGTATGGCGCAAACGACCCGCTGACGGCAATTGCAATCGGCATTGTGTCCGGCCTTGCGGCGACGGGTGTAAACCAGATTGTCAAACAGCTCGGACAGAAATAAAAAAGCCGCCCGATGGCGGCAAATTGACACAGCGCGGCGTGCGATGGTATAATATGTCGGGCGCTGTCGTTCCCAGCGGCGGGCGGTTATAGCCACTCCCTTGCGAAAGGGGGTGATAGCTTGTGTGGTGGAAACTGTTTCGTTTCACTGTATGCACGGCATGTTTGCTTTACATACTGACCATATATGCGAAATGACCGCCCTACCCTGACAAAGTATGCGGTCATTTCTTGATCACTTAACTTTAAGGGCTAAACCGTCTGCCGGCAGCGCCCCTTTGTATAGATATTATACCACAAGCCCCGCCTGTGTCAAGGTGGGGCTTTTTGTTTTGAAATTGAGGTGAATCATTTGGGAAAAGCAAGCGGTATTTTGAGGGTTGCCGCCGCAGAGGTCGGCTATCTGGAGAAAGCGAGCAATGCGGGCCTTGACAGCAAGACCGCAAACGCAGGCTCGAATAACTGGACGAAATACGGCAAATGGTACGGCCTGAACGGACCGGAGGCCTACTGGTGCCACATGTTTATAAGCTGGTGCGCGGCACAGTCCGGTAATGCCGGAATCATCCCGCGCACGGCAAGCTGCTACAACGGCAAGGACTGGTTCGCGGAGCGCGGGCGCTTCCACCTGCGGGCGGCTTACACGCCGAGAGCGGGCGATGTCGTATATTTCTCCACCCGCCAGTATCCGAACGGAGGCGGGCATGTAGGTATCGTGGAGAAGGTGGAAAACGGCTATGTCTACACCATCGAGGGGAATACCTCGGGCGCGTCCGGCGTGGTAGCGAACGGCGGCGGTGTGGCACGCAAATCCTACCCGCTGGGGTATCCCAGCATATACGGCTACGGCAATCCAAAATATGAACAGGAGGAACCAGATATGACCGAAGCACAGGTAAAGCAGATCATTGAAAAGACGAAAGAAGCGGAGCAGTACAACAGCGTGGAGGAGTGCCCAGCATGGGCACGGCCGACCATTGAAAAGCTCGTGCAGAAAGGCTATCTACAGGGCGACGGGGACGGAAACCTTGAGCTTTCCTTTGATCTGATGCGCAATCTGGTCATTAACGACCGAGCGCATTTATATGGCTGAATAGAGGTGCAACATGGCAGGACGTGCAAAGGTGCCGGAAGAACTGGAACGGCTGACGAAGAGCCAGCGGTTGACCGTGATAGACGAGGCCGCGCTGGGTTTCGAGAATACGGTCATAGCCCGCAGGACGCTGATAGACCACTACCCGCAGGCGGACATTGCCGCTGAAATCGGGTACGACAGGTCCGTTGTTTCGCGGCGCTCCAGGGATATCTTTGCACGCCTGATCGACGTTGCCCGAATACTGCATATGGCTTAGCCCCGTGGGAGAACCCACGGGGTTTGCTTTTGCACACAAACGCACACAAACGCAACACAAGCGCATACATCAAATCACGGTTTGCCCTACAATTAAATCATGGAGAACGGAAAAACGCTCGGTTCACGTCGCCGAGCGCCGTTTTCCAAAGAGAGGACGTGATTGGAATGGTAGCTTACGAGCAGCGCCTTGAGTGGCTTGGATATGCGCCGGAATGTGCAAGGCGCATTGTGGACGATTTTACTTCCACAGGGAAGCTCAAGGATTTAGCGGATTATATCAACTATAAAGAGAGCGAAAAACGTTCTATCAACGAACATGTAACGGAGGTGCTGGGTTGATGGCGTATCCTTATCAAACATATCTGCCCAATCAGGGAATGCAGCAGATGCCATACCAGCAGCCGATGATGCAGCAGCCCATGCCGCAGCAGCCTCCGGCTCCGATCGTCCGGCCGGTAGCTTCGCTGGATGAAGCAAGAGCGGTACAGACGGATTTCGGCGGGGCGCTGACGATCATGCCGGATATTTCGCACGGATTCGTTTATACAAAGCAGCTTAATTTCCAGACGGGCAGCGCGGATTTCGCAGCCTACCAGCGTGTGCAGGAGCAGGCGGCTCCGCAGCAGGACATTAACCTTTCGGAATATGTGAAGAAGTCTGACTTTGACGAGCTTGCAAGGCGGTTTAACGCCTTGTGCGACCAGTTAGGAGGGACGACAAATGAACATGGGTCAAATGCTCATGCAGGGGCTGACGGCAAATAACCCGATGGTCGCCCAGATCAAAAACAGCGGCATGACCCCGCAGCAGGCGCTACAGCAGATGGCGCAGAGCAATCCGCAGATGCGGCAGATCATGCAGGGCGGCAATCCCCAGCAGGCGGCAATGAACATGCTGAAAGAAGCGGGTCTGGACCCGCAACAGTTCATGCGGCAGGCAAACCAGCTTTTCAAATAAGGCAGAGATACTTCTGAAAATCTGTCTCTTTTTCGGTTTACTCGGTTCCTGATAAAAAACCGCTTCCCATTGAACATCAGGGGAGCGTACGGCCCCGATGTAAATACACGAAAAGGAGAACAAAAAATGGATAACGATTTCGCAACCGGCTATGCACTCGGTTCGGACAGCGGTAACAACAACTGCGGCAACGGCATGTGGGGCGGTGATGGCTGGTGGGCCATTATCCTCTTTGCTATGATTTTCGGCTGGGGCCGCGGCGGCTTT
>OLRK01002559.1_pt1 | contig 11153 bp, 9 predicted proteins | sample 1672911 | NCBI WGS metagenome assembly OLRK01 (sample SAMEA3136736, study PRJEB25190) | human gut metagenome | biome: human gut; feature: human-associated habitat; material: faeces | place: Austria | collected 2013
ACAGCTCCAGCGATTCCAGCAACTCACGCTTCTCTGCCTGATACTGCTTGATTTTAAGCGCGCTTCCGATCTCGTCAAAGAGGTAATCATTCTCCTCCGCCTCAACCTTAAACTGCAGTCTGCCATCCGGCATAAACTCCAGCAAAATAATACCGCCGATGTCCTCTGTGTACATGACACACATGATCTGCAATTCCTGCTTAATTGACTCCGGCAGCCCCGAAAACTGCTCATTCAGATAATATTTTTCCACATACGAATTCGCACCGCAGAGTACGGTGGAGTCCCCATCTGTATTGGGATTCTGCATTTCTGCCATTTTCTTGCACCTCCATCTGTTTCATTTTCCATTGCCCACAAACAGGGCTGACGCACGAACGGAGAGCAGGCTCCCCCTTTATCCCTGAGAAGCCTGTTCTCCGTTCATATGCCAGCCCATCTCACAAGCAGCCATCAAATTCCTTAACGAATCAGCAGCTTACTAATCTCATACTGATCTTCCGGAATATCTTTCTTCATATTCAGCGCCTCCTGAATATCAAAATCCAGAAACTCGCCGTGCTTATACGCTACCACGCGGTTGGTCTTTCCTTCTTCCAGCAGCTCCACCGCCTTGGCGCCCATGATGGACGCATAGACGCGGTCTTTACAGGTCGGCGCGCCGCCTCGCTGCATATAACCAAGGATCGTCGCACGTGTCTCGATGCCGGTTGCCGCCTCGATTCGCTTCGCCATCGACGCGGAATGTCCGATGCCCTCGGCATTAATAATAATATGATGTCTCTTGCCGCGTTTCCGGTTATCGATGATGCGGTTGATCAGCATCTGCTCATTGCCATCGTACCGCTCCGGAAGCAGAATATCCTCGGCGCCGTTAGCGATACCGCACCACAGGGCGATATATCCCGCGTGGCGTCCCATAACCTCGATGATACTGCAGCGCTCATGGGAGGTGGAAGTATCTCTTACCTTATCGATCGCCTCCATCGCCGTGTTGATCGCGGTATCAAACCCGATCGTATAATCGGTGCAGGCAATATCCAGATCGATCGTGCCCGGAAGACCTACCGTATTGATTCCCAGCGCGGATAACTTTCCGGCGCCGCGGTAGGAACCATCGCCGCCGATGACGACCAGACCGTCAATGTTGTGCTTGCGGCAGATTTCTGCGCCACGCTTCTGACCTTCCTCGGTCATAAATTCCGGACAGCGGGCTGTGTATAAGATCGTACCGCCACGGCCGATCGTATCTGCCACGCTGGTTCCGTCCATGTCCACAATCTCTTCCTGCAAAAGTCCAGCGTAACCACGCATGATACCTTTTACCTTCATGCCCTTGTTGATCGCAGTCCGGACCACCGCACGGATCGCTGCATTCATACCCGGCGCATCGCCGCCGCTTGTCAGTACACCAATCGTTTTAACCTCTTTTGCCATCGCTTATTCCTCCGTCCTAAGGCTTTCCGCTTCACATCCCCAACCGTGAACCAGCCGTTTTATTTTCGAATCTTTTGACCCTTCTGATACCAAATTGTTCTGCACTGCGTGCTACCACAATTTTCAAACAATTTTATTGTAATTCATTTTATAGGTCATTTCAAGATTTTTTATGATATTTTTTTAACATGTCGCCAAAGCGTGTTACTGTTCACACATACGTGCCCAGTTACCAAAGCTTCCAATGTCCAATGCAAATTTTAACACTTATGAAGAAATCTTCCCCAGCGGCTTCTCCACCACCTTGACGTTCTTCTCGCCCAGCATCTCGCTGAGCGTCGTCACCAGCGCCTCGCCTGCCCGCACATTCCAGTTGCGCGGCAGAACCTTTTTCGCGCGCTCACGTCCCAGGTAAATGATCACTTGTTTTCAGGAGGTCGAGAAGTTCTTTCTCTCCCGCCAGATACGCGTCCTTGTCCGCATACTGAATCCACAGCTCGCGCGGCACCTGCGAAAATGGGATAATCTGCTCGCAGATCAGTTTTCCGACCGGCTCATCGCCGACCGATGCGCGCCCGCGGATAAAGACTTTTTCATCCTTTATCAGCATATCGCGCCGTTTTTCATAATCCTTCGGGAATACCAGCACTTCCACACTTCCCGCCAGATCTTCCACCGTCAGGAACGCCATCATTTTGTTATTCCGGGTCGTCTTAACCGTTTTCTCGGTGATCATTCCGCCGATCGTCACATACGCGCCGTCGTGAACCACCGCCGAACCGGTCTCCTCATCCACAACAAAATCGGAGCTCTTCGCCGTCACATTTTTCTCCCAGGTGCCGATATATTCCTCCAGCGGATGCCCGCTGATGTAGATTCCGAGCACTTCTTTTTCAAAAGCAAGGCTCGTCTCTTTGGCGTACTCTCTGACGTAGACGCCCAGCATTTCTTTCTCGTATGCCAGATATTCTTCCCTCGAATACTCTCCGACATTCGGAAATGTGATCTGAAAACTCTTCTTGTCCTCTTCCGCTGCAAAATCAAAGAGTGACATCTGCCCTTCCATCGTATTTTTCTTCTCTTTATTCTTCTGATCGACCATCGAACCGCAGACCATACATTTCTGCTTGCGGGTTCCCGGCAGCCCGTCCATCGCACCGGATTTGATAAAGCTTTCCAATGTGCGTTTGTTGACCTCCCTGCCCGACATCCGGTCAATGAAATCTTCCAGCGAGCGGAATTTTCCATGTTCGGTCCGCTCCCGCACAATCTCATCCACCACCGACTGACCGATACTCTTGATCGCCGATAAACCATAGCGGATCGCGCCGTCCGAAACAGAGAAGCCGCCCTCGCCCTCATTGATATCCGGCGGCATGATCTTCATACCCATCTGACGGCAGCTCATGATATATTCCGATACCTTCGTAACATTATCCTTGACCGAGGTCATCAGCGCCGCCATGAATTCGACCGGATGGTAATATTTCAGATATGCCGTCTGGTAGGAGACAACCGCATACGCCGCCGCGTGCGACTTGTTGAAGGCGTATTTCGCAAAATCGATCATCTCATCGTAAATATGGTTCGCCGTCTTCTCGTCGATCCCATTCGCAATACAGCCCTTTACGCCCTCTTGTGCATTGCCGTAGACGAAATTCTGGCGTTCTTTCTCCATGACTGCCGCTTTTTTCTTTGCCATCGCACGGCGCACCAGGTCGCTTCGTCCCCAGGTATAACCAGCCAGATCGCGCACGATCTGCATAACCTGCTCCTGATAAACGATACAGCCATAGGTCGGCGCCAGAATCGGTTCTAACTGCGGGCACTCATAGACAATCGAAGCCTTGTCATTTTTGCCTTTCAGATAACGTGGAATGAAATCCATCGGCCCCGGACGGTAAAGCGATATACCTGCAATAATATCTTCAAGGCTCTGAGGCTTTAATTCCTTCATAAAGCTTTTCATCCCGGCGCTTTCAAGCTGGAAAATACCTTCGGTCTTTCCGCTACTGATTAAATCAAAAACATTTTTATCATCATAGTTGATTTCATCAATATTCAGCCGGACACCCGGACGGCGGTTAATGAGGCGGACTGCATTCTGAATGACCGTCAGCGTCCGAAGTCCTAAAAAGTCCATCTTTAAAAGCCCCAGTTTCTCAAGCGTTGTCATCGTAAACTGGGTTGTCACCGCATCATCTGCGCCCTTTGAGAGCGGCACGTATTCTTCAACAGCCTTCGGGCTGATAACAACACCGGCTGCGTGCATCGACGCGTGGCGCGGCAGGCCTTCAAGACGCTTTGACATGTCAACTAAGTAATGAATCTGCTCATCGCTGTCATAGGCAGCCTTAAATTCAGGATTCTGCTTTAACGCCTTATCAATCGTAATGCCGAGATCCGTAGGTATCATCTTTGCAACTGAATCCACAAAAGCATAAGGCAAATCAAGAACGCGCCCCACATCGCGGATAACAGCTCTCGCCGCCATCGTTCCGAAAGTTACAATCTGTACGACTCTGTCCTTGCCGTATTTGCGTACAACATAATCAATAACCTCCTGACGCCGCTCAAAGCAGAAATCAACGTCAATATCAGGCATTGTTACACGCTGAGGGTTTAAGAAACGCTCAAAAAGGAGCTGGTACTTAATCGGATCAAGGTTTGTAATACCAAGGCAATAGGAAACAATACTTCCCGCCGCCGAGCCTCGTCCCGGACCGACGCTGATATCATTTTCGCGGGCATAATGAATAAAATCCCACACAATGAGAAAGTAATCCACAAAGCCCATCGACTGAATCGTATTTAGTTCATAGTCAAGACGCTTTAAAAGCGCCTCCGGTTCATCGGGATAACGCTGCTTAAAGCCGTCATAAGCAAGCTTTTGCAAGTAGCTCCATGCATCATAGCCCTCCGGCACCGGAAACTGTGGCAGCTTATAGTGCCCAAACTCAATTTCCACCTGACAGCGCATTGCGATTTTATGTGTATTTTCAAGCGCCTGCAGCGCATACGGAAAAAGCCCGGACATTTCCTCCGGTGATTTCACGTAATACTGACCGCCCTCATAGCGCATTCTGTCCTCGTCTGCCACTTTTTTCCCTGTCTGTATACAAAGCAGTAAGTCATGAGGCTCGGCATCCTCCGCATATGTATAATGAATATCATTTGTCGCCACAAGCTCAATGCCCGTTTCCTGGGAAAGACGCAAAAGCGCCTGATTCACCGTCCGCTGCATCGGTATGCCGTGATCTTGAAGTTCCAAAAAGAAATTGTCCTTTCCCATGATTTCTTCCATCTCAAGAGCAGCCTTTTTCGCCTCGTCATAAAGCCCCTTTTCAATATAATCCGGAATTTCTCCGGCAAGACAGGCACTTAAAGCAATAATACCCTCATGGTATTCCCGAAGCAAAGCTTTATCAATTCTCGGCTTATAATAAAAGCCCTCCGTAAAACCACGTGACACGATTTTCATCAGGTTATGATAGCCTGTATCATTCTCCGCAAGAAGCACAAGATGATGATAACGGCCGCCCTTGCTTTCTTTATCAAATCTTGAGCCCGGCGCCACATAAACTTCACAGCCAAGCACCGGATGAATACCGTTTTTTTTCGCTTCACGGTAAAAATCAATCACACCGTACATTACACCGTGGTCTGTAATTGCCACACTGTCCATGCCAAGCTCTTTAACCCGGGCAATCAGCTCTTTTATTTTATTTGAACCGTCCAAAAGACTGTATTCCGTATGTACATGTAAATGCGTAAAATTCATGCTTTCTTCCTTTCTGCCGTAAATTAGACGTTACCGTTAATACAACTTTTTTTCTTCATTGCCTTTCCTCTCCGTCTGTAAACCGGAACTGATATTTGTCCGACATGATAAAAAAGTCCACGCCGACCTTGCAAAGAAGTGTTCCATGTTCGTCTTTAATATATACCTCATAAACAGCAATTTTACGTCCGACGCGCACAGGCACACCCTCTGCGATAATTTTATGAGACACACCGGCCATCGCACCTTTTAAATACTCAATATGCGATGACAGCGTCGTACATGTCACACCGGTCGATGCAAGTGCCGAACCGGCAACCGTATCTGCCAGTGCAAAAAGGCAGCCGCCATGGACTGAACCGATTGGATTAAAATGCCGTTTTTCAAGTTCAATATAGCCTTCTGCCTCTCCGTTGGCCACTTTTGTCATCACTATACCAATATCTTTTGCAAAGCCGTCAAATTGATTAAATTTTTCTATTGTATAACTGCTCATCAAATCCCGCTTTCTTCTGTCTTTTACGAATCAAAAATCTGTCTTTTTATTATATTTTTAGAAAAGGCTGTGCGGCAAGCCGCACAGCCATCATACTTTACTTTGTTGCATTTATTCTGTCTTCATTAAATAACGTGTAATATCTTCAACTGCTTTTTCTTCATCGGCACCGTCAGCAATAATTGTCAACGTCTCGCCCTCTGCAATTCCAAGACTCATCATCCCCATAATACTCTTAGCATTAACCTTCTTCTCTGCGATTTCCACATAAATCCGGCTTTCATACTGGCTGGCAACCTGTACTAATAAAGCAACCGGTCTTGCTTCTAATCCTGTTGGAATACTAATTGTAATATCTTTAGAAATCATAAAACGTACCTCGCCTTTCTTACTCAGATGGGTTCATTCCCACCTCTAAGCTCATTAGCTATTTGACTTAACTTTCGTAACCGATGATTGACACCTGACTTACTTACAGGCGTGCTTAGCAGTTTACCCAACTCCTGTAAGGTGGCCTCCGGATAGGACAGCCAGAATTGCCATCTCCTGCAGCGCTTCTGATAATTCCCCGAAGCCTACCGTATTCTTAATGTAAGTTATGTCTTCAACCTGCTTTACCGCGGCAGACACTGTCTTATTAATGTTTGCCGTCTCACAGTTCACCTGCCGGTTGACACTGTTACGTATTTCCTTTGCAATGCGGATATTTTCCAACGCCATCAGGGCATTGTGTGCCTCCATGATGTTCAGCATATCAACAATCTGAGAGCCTTCCTTCACGTAAACGACATAGTACTTTTTACGCAAAATAATCTTTGCGTCAATATCAAAAGAAACCATCAGAGCTCTTAAAAACTCCGCTTTTTCTTCGTCTGCGCAGGCAATCTCAAAATGGTAAGTTTTTTTTGGATCACTGATTGAGCCGAAAGCCAAAAAACATCCTCTCAAAAAAGCGCGCCGGCAACATGGGCTCTGAATGATAATGTTATCTGTGAGGGAACAATTTTCCTCAATCTCACCGTCCGGCGTCATCAATCTGGCCGCCATTAAAATTTTCCGGGACAGTGTATCATCAGCTACCGCTACTGTATAAACTCTGCTCTTTTTCAGGAAAACATTGCGTTTAACACTGACATCGCTATTTATATTAAATGATTTTTGTAATAATGTAAAGTACTTTCTTGCAACAAATATATTTTCTGTATGAATTTTTGTATAAATCCGACCTTTTTCTGTATAAATAACCCTGCCGCACATTCCAAAAATCGCTGCAATTTCTGCAATCTGACAATGTCTTGCCTCCGGAATATGATTGGAAAGCTCCTCTCTGACTCTGCTTGAAAATGACATCATGCCTCTCACTTTCTATAATAACTGTCCTTTTCGATATCTCTGTGCTCAACCTTCAACCCATATTCCATTGACTTTAAACGGCTATAGAGCGCATTTGCAAGCGTCACCGACCGGTGCTTGCCTCCGGTACAGCCGATGCTTATGACAAGCTGGTTTTTCCCCTCAGCCACATAGTTTGGAATAAGAAAGCGTACCATATCCTCAAGCTTATCCAAAAACTCACCCGACAGCGGCGACTGCATGACATAATCATACACGGCCTTGTCATTGCCTGTCTGCGGCCGCATCGAATCAATATAATACGGATTCGGCAAAAAACGGACATCAAATACAAGGTCAGAATCTGACGGAATACCGTATTTAAAACCAAATGAAAGAATCGTCACAAAAAAGTTACTGTAATTTTTATGATTATCTACAAAAATTTTAAAAACCTCGCCGCGAAGCTCTCTTGTCAGCAGCTGGCTTGTGTCAATAATATAGTCTGCCTTCTTTCTGAAAGCCGCCATCTTCTGACGTTCAACCGCAATGCCGTCCTCAATACGCCCATTGCCTGAAAGAGGATGTGAGCGTCTTGTTTCTTTGTAACGTTTGACAAGCACTTTGTCATCACATTCCAAATAAAGAATCTCATAATCAATATTCGTACCGGCAAGGCTTTTAAGCGCCTCACCCATAAATTCAAGTCCCTCGCCGTTTCTTATATCAATACCGAGGGCAACTTTTTCCATTGCCGCAGTTTCACCACAGGCAATTTCTGCAAATTTTGAAATAAGTGATACCGGCAGGTTATCGACGCAAAAGTAACCTGCGTCTTCAAGCATTTTTAATACCGAGCTTTTCCCCGCGCCGGACATTCCTGTTACAATTACAAACCGCATTTTTACTCCTGTCTTTTTGGCAGCGGACGAATGCCCACGCCAAAGTATATCAAAACTCTCCGAGCATTTTTACTTCCATTTCCAAATCAACACCGGCCATTGCTTTTACTCTTTTTTGAATCTCGCGAATAAGTCCAAGCACATCTGCCGCTGTCGCACCGCCTTTATTAATGACAAAACCGCCGTGCTTTTCGGAAACCATGGCACCGCCGACACTAAAACCTCGAAGTCCCGCGTCACTTATGAGCTTTCCTGCAAAATAGCCCTCCGGCCGCTTAAATGTGCTTCCCGCGCTCGGATATTCCAACGGCTGCTTTGCGCGCCGCTGGCTGTTAAGCTCATTCATTTTGTCATAAATTTCTTCTTTATCGCCGCGTGAAAGCACAAGCGATGCTTTAAGTACGATATAATTTTTCTTTTGGATAACACTTGTGCGATAGCCTAAATCAAGCGCCTCTTTTTTTATATCATAAATATTTCCGTCTGCATCCATCACGCAGGCAGAAACAGCACAATGGCTCATCTCACCGCCGTAAGCGCCGGCATTCATTGTCATCGCACCGCCGAAGGTTCCCGGAATGCCCGAAGCAAACTCAAACCCCGTAAGTCCTTCACCGGCAATTTTTTGTGCGAGAGCTGAAAGCATCACGCCCGCTCCGGCCGTCACCGTCACACTGCCGTCGCCATTATCTTTAAATGTCACTTCGTCCATCGTATGATAAATTTGAAAAACAACGCCTCTGATGCCTTTATCGCCAACAAGCAGATTACTGCCATTACCTATGACATAAAACGGCACCGAAGCATCATGGCAAAGCCTTATGGCTTTTGCAAAGACCGTTTCATCGGCAGGCGTCACAAAAACATCCGCCGGTCCTCCGATTTTAAATGTTGTATGCGCTGACATCGGCTCGTCGTACAAAACAGACGAAGCCCCTGCAATGCGCTCCAATTCAGCTTTAAATTGATGATTCATAAATTATTCTCCTAAGCTGAGCACAAGTCTTGCCGCGCCGACCATGCCCGCATCATTACCAAGCAGCGCCAGTGCAAACTCTGTATCTTTTACAGCATGGAAGCTTTTTGCCTTATATTTTTCACGGATAACATCAATTAAATATTCTCCGGCTTTTGAAACACCGCCGCCGATAACAAAAATTTCAGGATTTAATACAGCGCCGATGGCTGCCAGCGCACTGCCAAGATAACCTGACATTATATCAACAACCTCTTTTGCAGCCGCATCGCCGGCTTTAGCCGCATCAAAAACAGATTTTGCTGAAACCTCAGGAAGGCTTCTTAAAGACGTCTCCTTATCTGTCTCCTCAAGCATACGCTTTGCAAGCTTTACAACGCCTGTTGCCGATGCCACCTGCTCAAGACAACCGCGGTTGCCGCAGCCGCACACACCAATGACATCTTTTTCATCCACAACATTCATATGACCGATCTCGCCGGCTGCACCGCACGTTCCCGATACGATTTTGCCGTCAAGAATAATACCGCCGCCGACGCCTGTGCCAAGCGTTACCATTACCATATTGGAATGACCGCGGCCGCCGCCAAGCCACTGCTCGCCGAGTGCTGCCACATTAGCGTCATTGCCGGCCTTTACAGGAAGTCCGAGCATATCAGAAAGCGCTGTTTCGACATTGAATACACCCCAGCCTAAATTTACGCACATAAGCACTGTACCGTCAGCTTTTACAGGACCCGGCACACCAAGTCCGACACCAACGACATCTTCTTTCTTATAACCTCTTTTTTCAATCGCATTTTCAATAGACTCTGCAATATCGTCTAAAATATGCATGCCGTTATCTTCAGTTCTTGTCTTAATTTCCCACTTATCAATAATCTTTCCGATTGTTGAAATAATACCAATCTTAACGGTTGTACCTCCGATATCAACACCAAAACAAATCTTACTCATCTTAAATTTCCTCCCTTAATTTTACTTATCTGTCCTCGTCGCGTTTTTTCTGAAGATTTCCTGTCACACGCCGGTAAAGCTCATGTGCAGCATTGTAGCCCATCTTTTTCTGACGGTAATTAACCGCTGCAGATTCAACAATAATTGCAAGATTTCTGCCCGGACGGATCGGAATCGAATGGCAGACAACCTTTTCACCGAGAAACTCTGTATAATTTTCCTCAAGTCCAAGGCGGTCATATTCTTTTTCTCTGTCCCATTCCTCAAGCTTAATGACCAGGTCGATGCGCTGTGTTTCCTTAACACTTTCAACACCAAAAAGTGTCTTTACATCAATGATACCGATACCGCGCAGCTCGATAAAGTAGCGTGTGATTTCCGGCGCACGGCCAATCAGACGGTTATCTCCGACGCGCTTGATTTCAACGACATCATCCGAAACAAGACGGTGTCCGCGCTTAATAAGCTCAAGCGCCGCCTCGCTCTTACCGATACCGCTCTCACCGATAATAAGCACACCCTCGCCATATACATCCACGAGCACGCCGTGAATTGAAATTCTCGGCGCCAGTTCTTCATTGAGTACATAAATAAGCTTTACAGTAAATGCCGATGTCTCCTGACTTGTAGAAAGCACCGGAATATTATACTTTTCACCCAAATCGATCACTTTCTGGCACGGCTGCAGATCGCGGCAATAGACAAGACACGGAATGCCTTTCTGAAACATCTTTTCAATCATCTCTGCGCCCTGATCCTCATAAACTTTTGAAATATATGAATATTCCACATTTCCGATAATCTGCACCCGGTGATTGTCAAAATTATCAAAAAATCCTGCCAGCTGCAGCGCCGGACGGTTAATATCTGTTTCATTGACTAAAATCTTTTCTGTATTAATATTTTCTGTCAGATTTTTAAGCCCTGTCCGCTCAATAATACGACTTAACTTTACACTGTAGCTCGCCTTCATATCACCAAACATACGTTCTCCTCCTTAGACTTCCGTAGTTTTTTTAATCATATCATAAATTTACGCTTTTAACAATCCAAAAGTGCGCGCTTATGTGCGGTCATGTGCGGTGAAAAAACTGCCATACTGACCGGGCGGCATTTTCACTCATGCCGTCGACGGCAGCCAGCGCCTCCACCGGCGCCTCGGCAATTTTTTGTATTTCACCAAAATGGCGCATCAGTGCTTTTCGCCGCACCGGACCAATGCCTTCAATGTCATCAAGCACTGATTTAATCTGGCTTTTACTTCGCAGGCTT
>OLRK01002566.1_pt1 | contig 11134 bp, 14 predicted proteins | sample 1672911 | NCBI WGS metagenome assembly OLRK01 (sample SAMEA3136736, study PRJEB25190) | human gut metagenome | biome: human gut; feature: human-associated habitat; material: faeces | place: Austria | collected 2013
TATACCAGAAAAAAGACGGATGTTCATAATTTGTTCATTCGTGCGTTTGTCGTGTGGCATTCCTTGGGGCATTCCTCAGCCATTCCTCATTTGCTCCTCATTTCTGTTCTTCTTTTTCTGTCAGTTAAAAAGTGGGCGCCGCACCGCGCAGCCGCGCTGGAGGCCGGCTGCGTCAGCCGCCATCTTCTTCTGCGCGGAATGTGCCTCCCGCCGGAGGCTTTTGCGGCATAGGGGACGTAGTTTCCTACTACACAAAAAAACGGAGCCGCCCGCGAAAACCGATTTCCGCAGACAGCTCTGTCTCACCGCCGCCTGAACGTATAGGCCCGCTGCCGTCAGCGTTCCCCGCCGCGGGCAAGTTCTTCCACTTCTTCCAGCGTCAGCGTAGTATACCTGGCAATCTCGTCAAAGGACAGCTTTTGAGAGTCGATGAGGTTTTTCGCCAGCTGGATCCGCTCCGCCTGCGCGGCTTCGTTTCGCATATCTTCCATCATCTTACACATGACAGCCACTCCTTTCTCATTCTCCTTAAAATACCTCGCCCGTTCCGCCAGCACTGCGTAGTGCATATCTTCCGGATCGCTGCAGGAAAAATCCCTCATTAAAATTCCCAGCGGAGTATCGTTCTGACAGGCTCCGTTCACATATAGAATATGGGATTCATCGCCGAAATACTCTCCTGTCTCCTGCACCACACGGTCAATGTGATAAATCGGAAGATTCTTCTTTAATACATCGTGTTCTGTGATAAAAATTACATAGGTTTCCGGAAGTTTCTCATATTCTTCCTTAGCCATCATGGTGTTTGCATCCATCACGCTGCTGTGATACCTGGCTCTCTTTGCGACCGCTCCTCTGTCCGCTCTCTGAATTTCAATATTGTACCGTTTTCCCTGTTTGTCTATGGCATAAATATCCAAGATCACGGAACGCCCCTGCAAATTCTTAATATGATGCTGGGTGTGAACCTGTTCCACCTTCAGATCCTCCCGCTCCAGAACAATCCGGACAACCAATTCCGTACACTCAATATGATCTTCAAAGCATTTGGACATAAAGTCATCATCCATCAACCGAAATTTTCGCAAACGCCGCAGATCTTCTTCTGAAAATTGATGTTTCTGTCCTATTTCCGCACTTCCTTCCTGCGTCAGTATTTCCCGTTTTCTGCGTATGTCCATATTATCACACTGGAATTTGATTTTCAAGGTTGGGGAGGGCGAAAGGAATACTACAAAAGGCATACCGCCTGTTTTCACGCCATATCTTCACTCCTCCAGCGCCGCCACATTCTCCCGCTCGATCTCGCTCAGGCTCTCCATCCGGAACTCCTGAGCCGGGTATTCTCCCCGGTGGTACCAGCGGCAGCCGGCGAAATAGGCGGACAACTCCTCATTCTCAAAGGGATAGCTGTGCCTGGCGTAGATCTCATTTTTAGCCAGCCAGCGAGTGCGGGCGTCCATCCGGCCAATTTCCTCCTCCGTGAGACGGCGGACGCCGCTGTCCGGGATGACAAACTCCTCCGACTGCAGCCGGAAATAGACTGCCGTGGACTCAATGCCGCCCTTCGTCACCGTCACCTCGTCCACCCCCGTAAAGGAAAACTCCGTCCTCCCCTCCGGGCCGGGATCTGTAACGTAGTCCGAGCGATCCTGTTGGTAGCGGAAGGTCTGGACCAGCTCCAGTTTCTCCGCTCCGGAATCCAGTACAAAACGGATCTCCTCTCCGTCTCCATCCTCCCTACTGCCGATGTCCACATAGCTGTCAAAATTCCCAAACTGGTAGTATCTTCCGTAAATATGTTCCTTTTTATATTGAAGAAACGCCTCGTTTTCCGCCTCCTGCTCCTCCTCCATCCGGCTCACGTCCTCGCGGGAGAAAAAGCCCTCCGGCAGTCCCACTGCCTCCTGGACACCGGGGAGAGCCGCCTGCATAAGCTCTGTGTTTCCCATTTTATAGGGCAGCTTGTACAGCTGATAGTCCAGCCAGGAGAGATCCCCCTGGCGCTCCAGAAGGGCCGCCCGGTAGAGAGCCAGAGTATACTGGCGCAGGGTCTGATCGTGGACGGTGCCCGCGTCCGCGTCCTGAACCGTCCAGGCGGTAATATAAAGTCCCGCCAGCCCATTCTTAAACTGCTCCGCCCGCTCGTCCTCCGCCTCCGTCTCCGCCAGAAGGGCCACGCTGTAGCAGGCCTCCCGTACCTGAGGATCGCTCTTTACCGGAAACAGATTCCACAACGCCCGCTCATCCGCCTGGATCAGAATGCCGGTCACCGCGGTCAAAATCAGGGACAGATGGGCCACCAGGGCAAACAGCCCGCAGACGAACCAAACCGCTGTTTTCCTGCCCTTTTTGTTCTTTCCCGCCATACCGGTCTCCTCTCTCTATTCTTCCCGATATATCACCAGAAACGAAACAATGCCCTGCCGGAACCGTTCCCAAAGGGAATTCCGGCTCCGCCGCAGGGCACATCATCCATTCCTCTATTTTACCGCGCCGATCAGCTCTTTCACATCCTTCACGCCGTACCGCTCCATGTAGGCCTCAATACCGTCCACGATCTCTGTGGTGGCGTAGGGGTTGAAAAAGTTCGCCGTTCCCACGGAGACGGCCGTGGCCCCTGCCAGCAAGAATTCGATGGCGTCCTCCGCCGTGGAAATGCCGCCCATGCCGATGATGGGAAGGCGGACGGCGTTCGCGGCCTGGTAGACCATGCGCACCGCCACCGGTTTCACCGCCGGGCCGGAAAATCCGCCGGTTTTATTGGCCAGGGCAAAGGTGCGGCGGTGAATGTCGATCTTCATGCCTGTCAGGGTGTTGATCAGGGACAGGGCGTCGGCACCGCCGGCCTCCGCCGCCTTCGCCATCACGGTGATGTCCGTCACGTTGGGGCTCAGTTTCATGATCACCGGCTGTTTGGCGTGGCGTTTCACCTCTCTGGTGATGGCCTCCACCGCTTTCGGGTCCTGGCCGAAGGCGATGCCGCCCTCCTTTACGTTGGGACAGGAAATATTGATTTCCAGAAGGTCCGCGGCCGTGTCGCCCAGCCGCTCCACCACCTCCACATAGTCCTCCGTGGTCTTTCCGCAGACGTTTACAATGATCTTTGTGTCATACTGTTTCAAAAACGGGATGTCCCGCTCCACAAACACGTCGATGCCGGGGTTCTGGAGGCCGATGGCGTTCAACATCCCGCCGTACACCTCCGCAATCCTGGGGGTGGGATTGCCGGGCCAGGGCACATTGGCCACGCCCTTGGTCACCACCGCGCCCAGACGGTTTAAATCCACCATTTCCCCGTACTCCGCTCCGGAGCCAAAGGTGCCGGAGGCGGTCATCACCGGGTTTTTCAGCTCCACACCGGCTATGGTCACTCTCGTATCCATCAGATCTCCACCTCCTCAGCCGCAAACACGGGACCGTCCTTGCAGATTCTCTTGTTGTGCACGTTGGAGTGGTGGTCCACCTCCTTGGACTGGCACACACAGGCCAGGCAGGCGCCGATGCCGCAGGCCATCCGCTCCTCCAGGGAAATGTAGCACTCTATGGCGTTCTCCGCCGCGTAGGCCTTGATGGCCCGGAGCATGGGGGTGGGGCCGCAGGCGTAAATAACCGCGCCCTCCACGCCGTTTGCCCGGATGGCGTCCAGCACGTTTCCCTTCGTGCCGGCGCTGCCGTCCTCCGTGGCCACGTATACCGGCCCGAAGGCCTCAAATTCATCCTTTAAAAACAGCTGGCTGTCCCGGTATCCCAGCACCGCCGTCCGCTCACAGTCCAAAGCCTCCATCAGCCCCAGCATAGGCGGGATGCCAATGCCGCCGCCGATGAGGATGGCCTTTTTCTCTTTTAAGGGGAACCCGTTTCCCAGAGGTCCCATCACCTGGACCTTCTCCCCGGCCTCATAGCGGGAAAATTCCTCCGTGCCGGCCCCCGCTACCCGGTATACCAGGCGCAGCTCGCCTTTCTCTTTGTCGATGCCGCAGAGGCTGATGGGCCTCGGCAGGAGTTTGGAGCTGTCCTTGGTGTAGACGGACACAAACTGGCCGGCCTTCGCCTGTCCGGCGATCTCCGGGGCGGAGAGCACCATGCTGTACACGCCGTCCGCCAGCATTTCCTGGCTTTTTACTACTGCTTCGATCTTTACCTGTGCCATCTTCCGCCTCCTGATCACAGTACCCGGTTGATGTCGGCTACCATGTCCACTACGGCCTGTCTGGACGCCTCGCCGAAGTGCTCCGCTCCGAACTTGTCGTAGGGGGCCTTCTTGTAAGCGGCGATAATGCCTCTGGAGGAGTTTACAATGGCTCCTAAGCCGTCCTCGTTAAAGCAGTGCTTTAAGTCCTCTGCCGTGCCGCCCTGAGCGCCGTAGCCCGGTACCAGGAAGTAGGTGTTGGGCATAAGCTTTCTTAAAATTTTGCTCATCTCCGGGTAGGTAGCTCCCACTACGGCGCCTACGTTGCTGTAGGTTCCGTCCATGCAGCCTTCGCCCCACTCCACAACCTTCTCCGCCACCAGCTCATAGACGGGGCGGCCGTTTACCAACTGGTCCTGGAACTCGCCGCTGGAGGGATTGGAGGTCTTTACCAGCACGAAAATGCCCTTGTCCTCCTGCTTGCAGACGTCCACGAAAGGCTTTACGCCGTCCGTTCCCAGATAGGGGTTCACCGTCACCATGTCGGTGTGGAATCCGGACAGGGTCTTTGTACCTACCTGAACCGTTCCCAGGTGGGCGGTGGCGTAGGCGGCGGAGGTGGAACCGATGTCCCCTCTCTTGGCGTCTCCGATGACGATCAAGCCTTTCTCCTGGCAGTAGTCCACCGTTTTCTGGTAGACCTTCAGGCCTTCAATTCCAAACTGCTCGTACATGGCGATCTGGGGCTTTACCGCCGGGATCAGATCCCAGGTGTGGTCCACGATCTCCTTGTTGAACTGCCAGATGGCCTCGGCAGCTCCCTCCAGGGTCTCCCCGTATTCCTCAAATGCTTTCTTTACCACGTGCTCCGGGATGTAGCTCAGCATGGGATCCAGGCCCACGCACACCGGCGCCTTCGTCTCCTGGATCTTCTTTATCAGACGGTTGATCATGGCGTCCTCCTCTTTTCTCTCATGATTTTCGTTTCCGGGCCGCCTCCTTCTGGCGGCTCCATTTTATCCTTTCTATATTACCATATCCTTTTCGGGCTTTCAAGAGATTTGCCACGTTTCGGCTCATATTCTGCCAGCTGGCTTTCTATTCCGCCAGAATCGTTTCCTGACTTCTTCCCGGAGGCTCCTTCCTTTCCCCCTGCTCCTCCCCATACTCTCTGGCAATGGCCATGAAGGCCTTCATATTGGACGTCAGGTACTTGCTTTTGTGGTAGACGATGTTTAGGCCGTGCCAGATGGGGGTGTGGAGAGGAATTCTGGCGATTTCTCCCCGTTCCAGGCTGTCCCGCACCAAAAGGTAAGGGAGGATCGCCACTCCCAGCCCCTTCTCCACCCCCCGGACGATGGCCTGGCTGCTGGTGCTCTCCCAGGCGGGGGAAAACCGCAGCTGGCTCATGGCAAAATAGGCGTCCATAATGTCCCGGCCGGCGCTCCCCTTTTCCCTCATTAAAATAGGATACTGAACCAGCTGGGCCAGCTGGACCTGCCCTTCCCTGGTCAGAGGGTGGCCCACCGGCGCGATGGCGCAGAGCTCGTCGTCCATAAACTGCTCCGCCACGATGCCCTCCAGCTCCGGCACATTTTCAATGAGGCCGATGTCCACCAGGTTGTCCGCCAGCTCCTGCTCCACCGTCCGGGAGCTGTTCACCACCGTCTTTACCACCAGCTCCGGATACAGGTTTTTTAGGCGGACCAGCAGGGTGGGAAGAATGTGGGTGCCGATGGCGATGCTGGAGCCGATGCGCAGGGTGCCGATGGCGTCCCAGTCGCGGATGCGCTTTTCCATCTCGTCAAACATCCCATCGATGTGAACGGCGTACCGGTAAAATTCCCGGCCGCAGTCTGTGGGGGAAATGGTCCGTCCGATCCGCTCAAACAGGCAGACCCCGTAGTAATCCTCCAGTTCCCGGATGGCCAGGCTTACGGAAGGCTGGGCCAGATGGAGCTCCTTGGATGCCTTTGTCACGCTTCCGTTCTGAAATACGGCCACAAAAATCCGCATATGGCGAAGGGTCATTGTTTACCTCCTTAATATATAATGAATTTATTATATTTCTTATATAATAATACTATTTTACATATATTTCAACCGTTACTATAATGAGGCACAGAGGAGGTAAGTAACTTATGGAAAACAAAAAACAAGTGCTGATCAAGCTGTTCTTCTCCACCCTGTATCTCAGCGCCTTTACCTTTGGAGGAGGATACGTGATCGTCACCCTGATGAAGAAAAAATTCGTGGATCAGTATCACTGGATCGACGAAGATGAAATGCTGGACCTGGTGGCCATCGCCCAATCCGCTCCGGGGGCCATCGCCGTCAACGGGGCCATTGTGGTGGGATATAAACTGGCGGGCCTTGTGGGGGCCATCACCGCCATCACCGCCACCATCCTGCCGCCCTTTGTGATCATTTCTCTCATTTCCTTTGTCTACACTGCCGTGCGGGACAACGTGATTGTCAGCCAGGTGTTGGCGGGAATGCAGGCCGGAGTGGGAGCCGTGATCGCCTCTGTGGTCTTTGAGATGGGCCGCGGCATCTACCACGGGAAAAATCCCATGTCCATTCTCATTCTCATCGGTGCCTTCATCGCCTGCACCGCCGGAGTCAGCGTGATCTACGTGGTCATTGTCTGCGGCCTCATCGGGCTGATCCGCACCTGTTTCCATAATAAGAAGGAGGCCCACTCATGATTTACTTCCAGCTGTTTCTCAGCTTTTTACAGATCGGACTGTTTAGTTTCGGAGGCGGATACGCTGCCATGCCCCTGATCCAGGAGCAGGTGACGGAGCTCCACTCCTGGCTCAGTATGTCGGAGTTTACGGACCTGATCACCATCTCCCAGATGACCCCAGGTCCCATTGCCGTCAACTCCGCCACCTTTGTGGGCATCAAGATCGCAGGCGTTCCCGGCGCCCTCCTGGCCACCCTTGGTTGCATCCTGCCCTCCTGCGTCATCGTCACCCTGATCGCGAAACTCTATTTGAAGTACCGGAATATGTCCCTGCTCCAGGGCGTGTTAAACTCCCTGCGGCCGGCGGTGGTGGCCATGATTGCCTCCGCGGGCATTTCCATCCTCATCACCGCCTTCTGGGGCAGCGAAACCGCCATCTCCCTCTCCGGGACGGACTGGATCATGGTGGCCCTCTTTGGCCTGGCGGTGGTGCTCATTCAGAAAGTACAGATGAACCCCATCCTGGTCATGACGCTCATGGGAGTGGCCAAGGCAGTGCTCTATGTGGTGGGAATCTGACCGGACGGGAATCAGAAAAGTGTGCCTCCCTGCGGAGCATTCCTGTTAAACAAGAACGAAGAACGTGGAAACGGTTTCAGGCAACCGCGCCTGGAGCCGTTTTTTTGTCCCTATTGACATCCCCTTCCTTTCGTGTTATCTTATAGTCAAATATTTGACTATCCAAAATCTGTCAATTTGAAATTCCCACAACAGGAGGAAATCCCATGGAACGAGAAGACGTGCGAGGGCAGGTAAACCGGTACTGCCTGCTGCGGGATCAGCAGTTCGCGGCCTACGAGCTATACGCCAGAAAACCCCGGCTGACAGCCAGGGAGCTGTTTGTGCTGGACATCCTTTGGTTTACGCCGGAGGGGTGCTTGCAGTCGGACATCTGCGCCCGGCTCTCCGCTACCAGGCAGACCATCAGCGCCATCATGAAAAAGTTTATGAAACTGGGCTACGTATCCCTCACCGAGTCGGAGACAGACCGGCGCAACAAGATCGTCCGTTTCACCGAGGCCGGACTGGCTTACGCGGAAACCATCATCCCCCCTGCCGCCGCGGCGGAAATCGACGCCATGGGCGAGCTTTCCGGGGAGGACATCGCCCAGCTGGTGCGGCTCACCACCCTGTTTTCCAGCGCCATGGAAAGGCGGTTGGGAGAGCTGCCTTAAGGACACACGAAAAACAAAGGAAGCTGGCTCCATTCCAGCGCACATACAAGGAGAATCTCTATGATCATCAATACAGGAGGACGGACCGACACCGTCCAGTATTACACCACATGGCTGTTAAACCGGTTCCGCGAGGGCTATGTCCTGACCCGCAATCCCCTCTTTCCCCACAAGATCAGCCGCTACGAGCTGACGCCGGAGAAGGTGGACTGCGTGGTGTTCTGTTCCAAAAACTACAGGCCCATTCTGCCGCGGCTGGAGGAGATCACAAGCCGTTTTCCCACCTATTTCCACTATACCATCACCGCCTACGGGACGGATGTGGAGCCGGGCGTCCCTTCCACCGGCGAGAGCATGGCCACTTTAAAGGAGCTTTCCCGGCTGGTGGGGAAACAGCGGATCGCCTGGCGCTACGACCCGGTCCTTCTCACGGACACCTACACCGTCCAGCGCCACCTGGAAACCTTTGAGACCATGGCGGCGGAGCTGGCCCCTTACATCGACCGCTGCATTTTCAGTTTTGTGGAAATGTACAAACGGCTGGAAACCCATATGCCGGAGCTGATTCCCCTCACCGAACAGGACCGGGACGAGCTGGCAAAGGGCCTGGGGGCCATCGCTCAGTCCCACGGGATATTCCTTCAGACCTGCGGCACCAACGGGGACTACAGCCCTTACGGCATCCACTCCTCCGGCTGCATGACCCTGGAGATATTAGGGCAGGCAAACGGCATCCAGTTCCGCTCCCTGAAACACAAGGGAATGCGGGAGGGCTGCCACTGCATGGAAAGCCGGGACATCGGCGCCTATGACACCTGCCTGAACGGCTGCAAATACTGCTACGCAAACAAACATCCTCAGAAGGCCGCGGAGAATTTCAAGCTCCACGACCCGGACTCCCCTCTGCTGCTGGGCCACGTGGGGCCGGAGGACACCATCATTCAGGGAGCGCAGAAGTCGTTCCGGAAAGGAAATTATGTCTGAGCCATTGATCAAGCAAATTCCCGTGCGGAGCATTCTGTCGAAATCCAATCTGCCGGTATGTGAATACTCCGTCAACCCTTACGTGGGCTGCACCCACGGCTGCCGGTACTGCTACGCCTCTTTCATGAAACGGTTTACCGGCCACACCGAGCCCTGGGGAACCTTTCTGGACGTGAAGCTCTGGCCGGTGATCCGCCGCCCGGAACGGTACGCGGGAAAAGAGCTGTTTATCGGCTCCGTCACCGATCCCTATCTGCCCCAGGAGGAGCAGTACGGGCGTACCAGGGAGCTGCTGACGCAGCTAAGGGGCAGCGGCGCGAAACTGAGCATCGCCACAAAAAGCGCTCTGATCCTGCGGGATTTAGACCTGATAAAGAGCTTTCCCGACGCCCGCGTCTCCTGGTCCATCAACACCCTGGACGAGGAATTCCGCCGGGACATGGATCACGCCGCCTCCATCCAGGAGCGGCTGGCGGCCATGGAGGAATTTCACCGGGCCGGCATCCGCACCACCTGCTTTATCTCCCCTATCTTTCCCGGCATCACCGACGCGGAGGCCATTATCCGCCGGGCAAAGGATCACTGCAACTTGATCTGGCTGGAAAACCTGAACCTGCGGGGGAGCTACAAAACCGTTATCCTGGACTATATCCGGGAGCGCCATCCGCAGCTGGTTCCCTTGTACCAGGACATTTACGGGCGGGGGAACCGGGCCTACTGGGAGGCGCTGGATACCCGGCTGCGGACCTTCACCGCAGAGCTGGGCTTAGACTACGTCACCAACGACGACAGCATGAACCGGCCCTTTGAGGCCCCGCCGGTGGTGGTCAATTATTTCTATCACGAGCAGATCAAGCGCTCTGCCAGAAAGGACGGGAGCCGCCATGCCGAAACTGTTGGAGGTTAAAACCATCAAGCGGGTCATAGCGCCCCAGATACAAGAGCTGACGATCGAGCGCGTCCAGATACGACGGCAGGTGGTGGTCGCATCCCCCGCCACGGAGGCATTCTGCCGGAAACTGGCCGGACAGACGGTATCCGGTTTGGAGCGCTGGGAAAAATTCCTGCGTTTCCGGCTGACGCTCGGCGGCTGCGCAATTCTTCACCTGCGGCTGACCGGCTGCCTGTTGCCCCCTGCCGAAATGCCGGAAGAGAAGCACACCCACCTGATCCTAGCGTTCAGCAGCGGCAGGGAGCCACACTTTTCGGATACGCGTCGGTTCGGACGTTTCTGGCTGCTCCAAGACGGGGAAGCCGATACTTACAGCGGCATCGCAAAGCTGGGCAAGGAGCCGTTCGACGCGGACGTTTTCGCAAACTACCTGCGCGCCCTCCTGGGAAGGCGGAAAAGACCGTCAGGGAATGCCTGATGAACCAGGCATTCATCGCCGGCATCGTCAATATCTATGCGGACGAGATCCTATTCGCGGCGCGCATCGCACCCGTGCGCGCTGCAAGCAGCCTGACCGGCGGGGAGTGGGCGCGGCTGTCGACCGCCATCCAGGAAGGGCTCGCCTACTTTATCGAGAAAAAACGCGACCACGCCCGAGGAATACATGAAACCAAGGGGCAGGCCTAACGCAACACACCGTTTTTGCAGGTCTACAGGCATTAGGGCTAGCCTTGCCCCATCTGCGGGACGCCGCTGCGCCGCGTCGTACTCGGCGGGCGAAGTGTCCAGCCTGTCAGCATTAGCACAATGGAGGAACAGCAAGATGGATACGATCGATTCTCTTTTTCAGCAAATTGTTAGGGATAACGCCGAGAGGCCCGCGGTCATTGAGTTCAACCGCACCCTAACTTCTAGGGAACTGTCCGAGCTGGTGGGCCGGATCGTAGGCACGTTCCCTGCATATGACCCTCGGGCAATTCTGGGAAAGCAGAATTGCCCGAGGGCTGTCCTGTGTCCCCGCTCCGCCTTATCTGATTACAGCCTTCCGTACCTGGCAACGCTTTGCCGCTCACGCATTTAAGCGGGAGACTAAATAAAATGATATATTAATGCAAAAAGCACTCCGCTTGGAGTGCTTTTTCATAACTGGTGGGAGGTGGTGGATTCGAACCACCGAAGTCATAGACGACAGATTTACAGTC
>OLRK01002576.1_pt1 | contig 11115 bp, 10 predicted proteins | sample 1672911 | NCBI WGS metagenome assembly OLRK01 (sample SAMEA3136736, study PRJEB25190) | human gut metagenome | biome: human gut; feature: human-associated habitat; material: faeces | place: Austria | collected 2013
GACTAAACGCTGCGTGCGGGTTGCCGGAGCGCCGCAGATCGTACAGACGGCCGTCAGCTTCGTGACAAATTCCGCCTTGGTGATCAGAATCGGCATCACGCCGAACGGTTCGCCCTTGAAATCCATGTCCAGGCCGGCCGCCATCACCCGCTTGCCTTTTTTTGCGTAGTAATCGCAGATTTCTATAATATCTTCATCGAAGAACTGAACCTCGTCGATGGCGATCACATCGACCGAATCATCGACGTAGTTCAGAATTTCCTTCGCTTCCCGGATCACGATGCTGTCGACCTCACTTCCGGCATGGGAAACCACTTTAGTTTCGCTGTACCGGTTATCGATCGCCGGCTTAAACACCAGCACTTTTTTCTTCGCAAATTCCAGCACCTTGATGCGCCGGATCAACTCTTCGGTTTTACCCGCAAACATACACCCGGAAATGACTTCCACATAGCCCGGGCGGTATTGATGATACATCATAATTCCGCTCCTTTTCTTTCCTTGAACGCTTTGTTTAATTTATCCTTTCCTATTGTACAGGAATTGATGGCTACTTTCCACCCTTGGAGAACGGTTAAAAGCCGAAAGAATCAATATTTTCATGGATCACGCGAAGCAGCGTCTTCTGATACTCCGCCTGATGTTCCGGCGTATAAATCTCGCTTTCCAGATCCTCATACAGTCCTTCCGCCACGTTACCCGGATCCGCAGCGCTGCGCCGGATCGCTTCCTTCAGCGCCTCGGCATAGAAATTCAGGCCCCAGGCTTCGGCCGCTTCCTTGCCATAAATTAACATGTCCATACCATGATTCGCCAACAGCTGAGGGATGCCGCCGCAGCCGATTTCCTCGTTGACGATCGGCAGGGTTAAAACATGCCGGTGAACATCCGGAATCTGCACGAGCAGCTCGGGTTCCTCCAGACCTTCGCGATAATAATGGAACAGCCAGTTGCTGACTGCCGTCAACAGCCGGTTGTCCGTCATCCTTTTCAACTTTTTCTTCGTTACATTCCGATCCTTAATCATTAAAAACAACCCGTAGATCAGTGCGAGGACAAACAGCGCCCCGCTGAACATCGCTAACATCAACGATCCCCCCATTCTTTATTCAGCCTTATCACTAAAGCAGATTCCATGGTTCCCCTTCAAAGTCAAAAAAATAAGGGGCTTGCGCTCCCTTATCCTTTTTCGCGTTGTTATTTCTTCAATCCGTACTTCTGATTGAACTTTTCGATCCGGCCCTGAGCGGCTGCGAAACGCTGTCTTCCTGTATAGAACGGATGGCAGTTTGAGCAGGTATCGACGCGGATATCGTCTTTGACTGAACCTGTTTCAAACGTATTGCCGCAAGTTGTGCAGGTGACTGTGACCTTATGGTAGTTTGGATGAATTCCTTTTTTCATAATTACTCTCCTTCCGCCTTGGACCTCTTCGCGTGTCCAAAGTAAGTGCTTATATATCTTAGCATAGCGCCTTCGCAAAAGCAATCCCAAATTTCTTAATTTTCGCCTTAGTTAAGCGCTTTTTTCACCATGGAAGGAAGGGGTTTCCAGATCAAAAATGATGTCTTGGCCAAACTCGGATTGCTTTGAGAAAATTGAATGGTTTTCCGCTGATAAACGCCATACTGCCGTTTATTCAAAGAAGACTTCCGCCCTTCGCTCTAATTCGTGCTTGTTGAATGATCCGTTTGACATTCCGTTAAACCGCTGGTCATCGCGTCCAGCTTCGCGCAGACTTCAGCTTCCCTTTCGCCAACCGGGCGCAGAATCCCAACCGGCGTTCGCTGGCAGCTCTGCCCCAGCGGATTATCCCGCAATGCGGCGGCCAGCCGGCGTCGGGACAGGGACGTGGGCCACAGCCCCAGAATCTCAACGCCGTAATCGTTGGCGTCGATGATTGCGGCCGGATGATGTAGCCGCTCGGCACAATGCCGGGCAACGGCCTGCGGATCGGAGGGGCCCAGCACGACGTAATGATTGTAGGGCGGCAGGGTATAGCCGCACGGTCCGTCGATTGTCGACGCTTTTTTCCCCGCCACCTGATAAAACCAGCCTTTCTGACCTGACAGCCGGCCCAGCGCCCCCGCCAGTGCCGCGAACAGGATCCGGATTACGCCGCATTCCTCGATGGCCATCTGCATTGTTTCCGGCATCCCCAATCCGATGCCGCGCGGTGTCTTCGTCACAAACCGGCTGAGCAGCCGCGCTAAGCGCCCCGGTACAATCGCCGACAACGGGATCGCCCGGCCTTGGGTGCAGGCCACCATCTTTTCGCTGATAAACACCAGATCGTCAGCTTCCAATTCGGGCAATACAAGCTGTGTCAACAAGGCGTCCAGATCGTCGCCTTCCGCGATAACCGGCGTCGGGATCGCGAACCGGTCGTAGCTCCGGCCTTCAACTTCGATTCTTTTTTGTTTCTGTTCATTGACTTTCAACATCGGCACTTCCTCATTTCCTGAGGATAGTCTAGCCGGCAGTTGTTCTAAAGCTGTATTTGATTTGTCATGAAGTTGTAAAAGATATTGATTTCCTGATCATTGTACAATCGAATATTCCACAGTTTCCAGAGAGCGCAGTAAGTCCTGAACAAACTTGCCCGTACCGAACGCCAGCGGCTGTCCGTCGGACAAACGCATATACAAATAGCCCAGCTTTCCGCTGCCGTCGCCCAAAACCGCAAGACCCATGTCATTTTCCAGCTTCCGGATCTGAATCTCTGACAACGAATCGGCGTTAAAATCCGGGCGGCAGCGCTGAAACCAGGCGGAGGCATAATTCCAGATCTTAAGCTGCGTTTCTGCATCAGTCAGCTGAGAGGAACCAGCGTCAAACGCCGACTGCGCCGCCAGCACCTCCTGCGTTTGATCATCAAGACATAATCCATAGCCCATCTCGTAAGTCTTCTTATCCATCAGAAAAATAATCGTATAGGTCTGCTTCGTTTTATCCACGTCCCAATAGGGCGATTCCGCGATCATCTGATAACTGAAATTCCAGTCTCCAGGATCCAATGCCAGATTAAAATACTGATTCAGCGTATCCACGGTCTGGGCTTTTTGTCGTTCCTCCGCCGTCGGCGGCGCCGTGACGACCGCCGTCCTGTTCATCGGATAATCCCGCACGATCAAGGTCTCTGAATTAGCGCAGCCCGTCAGCGTCAGAATGCCCAGCAGAAAACAGCAGGATTTTATGATTCGGCTTTTTCTTTTATTGTTCCTCATGCGTCTTCTCCTTATCCTGCTCGGACTTTCCCATCCGTGCTTTTGTTTGCGAAGCTTCTGCTTTCGCGTCCGCAGCCAGAGTTTCCGGAGGAAAGACAAAGCGAACTTCCGTGCCGTGTCCTGGCTGACTGTCAATCTCCACCATGCCGCCGTGAGCCTGGACGATCCGCTGAGTCAGCGCCAGTCCCAATCCCGCGCCATGGTGCTTCCGGCTGCGCGCCTGATCTTCCATCACAAAGGGCTGAAGCATCCGTTCCGGATGCGGATCCTGAATGCCGCAGCCTTCATCCCGCACCGTGATCTGCCAGCCGGTTTCCGTTGTTTTCGCCTCAATCGTAATCAACGTTTGGGGTTGGCTGGCTTTCACCGCGTTGTCCAAAACGTTGCGCAGCGCCGCCTGCATCAGTTCCTCGTCGATCAGCACCGTCAGCGGTTCGCACTCGACGCAGAGCCGCAAGGATTTTTCACGCAGCGCCGGTTTTAGCCGCAGTACCGCCTGTTCAATAAAAGAATCCAGCGCCGCGGCAGAACATTCGCTTAACGGCCGGGCTGCGACGATCAGCTGCATCAGCCTTGACGACAGCCGCTCCATTCGGCGGGCTTCGGATTCGATGATATCCAGCGCCTGTTCAGCGTCCTGCGGTGACATCTTCGTCCGGCGCAAAAGCTGCGTATAGCCCAGAATTGAGGTCAGGGGTGTCTTCATTTCATGGGATAAATTATTGATAAAGATCTCTTTTTCCTGATTTTCAGTTTCCAGCTCAGCCACTTTCTGTTCAACAGTTTCCGCCATCCGGTTAAAGTTTTCCGCCAGCGTTTTCAATTCCTGCGCCCCGCTCACCGGCACCCGCTGGCTCCAGCGGCCGCCCGCGATCTGCCTTTCCCCTTCCGCCAGTTGTTCGACCGGCTGCGTCAGACGGCGGCTGACCACGATCAGCGCGAGCCAGTACACCGCATAGGCTGCCAGATTGATGAAGAAAAACAAACCGAGCTGATTCTGAACATTCCGGCGCAGCGCCCCGAGATCCGCGCTGGACTGGATGATCAGGCGCGTATCATTCAGCGGCAGCACATGCGCGGAAATCAGAACCGGGCCGGCCGCAGTATTTTTAATTTTCATCCAGATCTGATCGTTTTGCGGCGTTTCCATCTGGTCGTCGTCAATCTCGGGGAATCCGCTGTCCGCCATGATCCGGCCTTCCTCATCTAAAATCCGCACGCCGGTTTCCAGCGCACTGTCCGCCAGAATTTTTTCCAGCTGGTTTTGCAGCTGCCGCTGCGGAGAAAAGGAGGACGGCGTAAACGCCATCAAGGCGGCCGCGCTTGAAAGCATCCCGTCGATCGCACGGTTCTGGGCGATCAGCGCATCGATCTGATCCTGCTGCCGCAGCCGGGCACTGATTTCAATCAACGTTAAGCCGGATCCGCTGAAAATCAGCGCGAAGACCGCGAACGCGCTCAACGCCAGCTGATGCCGGAGCTTCACGAACGATCCTCCAGCCGGTAGCCGATCTTATACACCGAAACGATTTGTTTGCTCAGCCCCAGCTTTTTACGCAGCGACGCGATGTGCATATCGACGGTGCGGGTCGTGCCTTCATAATCATCATGCCATACCTTTTCCAAAATTTCTTCCCGGTACAGCGCGATATTGCGGTTGCGGATCAAAAAGACGAACAGATCGAATTCTTTCGGCGTCAGCTCGATCACGCCCGCCGGGCCATACACCTGACGCTGGTCTTCATCGATCGTCAGATTTTGAAATTTCAGCACGCTGTTTTTCCGGCCGGTCCGGCGAAGAACGCTTTCCACCCGCGCCAACAGCTCCATCATCTCAAACGGCTTGGTGATGTAATCGTCCGCACCAGCCTGCAGCGCCTGGACTTTATCCGCCAGCTGACTGCGGGCGCTGACAAAAATCACAGGTACCTGATAACGGCGGATCTTGTCCAACAGCGTAAAACCATCCTCACCTGGGAGCATCACGTCCAGCAGAATCAGATCGATCCCGCCCTGCTCCAGCGTTTCTATCAAGGTCCGGCCATCGCTCATTTCCAGCGCTGCGTAACCCGCTGTCGTCAGCGCCATCCGCATCAAGGTACGGATCGGTGCTTCATCCTCAACTAAGAGTAGTTTTCCCATGATCAAGCCTCCCTGTCTGGATATGATCGGTTTGTGGAAAAGATTTTTTCCTGATTCTCTGTCTTCATTATAACAGCCTGCTTTACTCGCAACCTTTACGAAAAACGAAAGATCATGACAAAATGCAGCGGAATCGTCAGACTTTTGACAGAGTCAGCCCGTTTTCAACACTTTTATAAAACTTTCATACGGTGGATCCAGAGTATGACACTTTAGCGTTCGACCATTACAGCCAAGTTAGAAGATCGTTGTTCTTTATTTATAGATCTACTTCAGGCATCCTTTTTTCTTCTCAAAAAAAGTCGTGAATTCGGTATAATAGGGATAAATAAAGACAAGTCCGGCAATCCCGGAAAACATTGCGGCGGCACAAAACCGCCTGTGTCAAAATTGAATAGAATTCGGAGAAAAAGCCATGAATCACATTGCGATTATTGAAGATGAATTAGAAACTGCCCATCAATACCACGACCTCTTGGAAAGCTATCTTCACCAGCGGCAGCGTTGTGCCGTCATTGATCTTTATCCTCAGGGGAAAACCTTCCTGGAAAGCTTTCGAAAACAGTACGATCTGTTGCTGATGGACATCCAGATGGACGAGATGGACGGAATAGAAACCGCCCGTTACGTACGGAAACAAGATCCCGAGGTCTGCCTGATTTTTATCACGTCGATGGAACAGTTCGCAATCCAGGGCTATCAGGTCGAGGCCTTCCGCTATCTGCTGAAGCCATTAAATCCTGAAGAATTGTTCAGCGCCCTCGATAAAGCATATGCACGAATTGACAAAGCGGCGCCGCAGCGAATTTTAATCCGCACGCTGGAAGGGGAAACCCAGCTGGAAGTAAATCAAATCGAATATGCCGAAATTCGCCAGCGGCAGCTGTGGATTCATTGCGGGGTCCAGCTTTACCGATGCAACATGACGCTCAACCGGTTTGAAGAACTGCTGAACAATCCGGATTTTTTCCGCTGCCATGAAGGCTATCTGATCCATATGAAATATGTCCGCCGCTTCGGCCGGCAGGAAGTGATCATGAACAGCGAAGCTGTGATTCCAGTAAGCCGTATGAAGAAAAATGATTTTCTGGCGGCTTTTGCCCGCTATGTAGGAGCGCGTCAGGATGTTTGAGCTGATTGGCGCAGGGATGGAAGTCTGGGCTGTCCACCGGTTATTCGCCGCTTTACCCGCCCGCTGTAACAAGTTGAAATATCCGTTGTGGATCAGCGCAGTGCTGGCTTGTTTCCTGCTGACCCGGATTCTGCCTGACCGTTACCATACGATCTATTATCTAATTTATTATTTCATTCTCGGTTTGTTCCTGCTGCTGGATAAACAGTCCGACTTCAAGAATTTTATTTACAATTGGATGCTGCTCTTTTTTCTTAGCTTTCCGCTGAAGCGCGGAATTCAGCACCTCAGTTATATTCTTCCGCGACGTTATCCCGGCTTATCCGCTGCGTTTTTTCCCCTTATAGGAGCAGTCGGTATTCTGCTTGTCTTTGAAATTGCGCGCCGGCTGCTTCGTCCGCGGATCAACCGGTATCTGCATTTCTGGACGTTGCTGGCGATGGGCCTGTGTTTATTTTCAATCTTATACATAAATCTGTTGATCGCCTCCACACTGGATTATGCGCATTTAATCGCCGGCTGGTTCGACGCTTCACTTCCGTTGGCCATCTGCGTGCTTTTATGTATTTGCGGACTGACTTTCGTCATCAACAATCAAAAGACGGTCGAACTCATTGAAACGGAAAAAAACCTGCAGCTTCGAGTTGAGCTGAAGCATAAGGAAATCGAACAGATCCAGCTGAAAAAGGAACTGATCGAGCGGACCAACCGTGAATATCACGACATGAAGAACCATCTGAAATATCTTGAACAGCTTTCCCAGCCAGACCAGAAAGCGTATCTGCACGCGCTGCAGAAAGAAATGCAGGATTATATCCCGATCGTGACGACAGATAACGATGCGCTGGATACGGTTTTGGCGGATAAAACGATTCAGGCGCGGCAAGCCTGCATTGTCTTAACGGCGACGATTGAATATCAGAATTTAGCGTTTCTTCAGCCGATGGATATCGTCACCTTGTTCGGCAACGCACTCGACAATGCGATCGAGGCCTGTCAGCAGCTGCCAGAGAATGAGCGGAAAATCCGGCTGCGGATCACGCAGCGCAACGGCTGGCTTTTAATCCAGATCAGCAATCCGCTGTCCCGGCCGCTCACTTGGTCCGATGGCCGACCGGCGACCACGAAAGACGGAGCAGGGCATGGTCTGGGACTCTGCTCCATTGAGAAAACGGCGGAGCATTTAGGTGGTATCGTGCAATTGGATGACGCTGATCATCAATTCACGCTGCAGATTTTTCTGCCGGCCTGTACCGATTAAGCAACGAATCCTTCCGATCACGCAATCTCACTAGCAAACATTTTCACAAATTCGTAAAATGAGGGCAAATCGAGGAGGAAAGAAAATGAAAAACACGAAAGGCATCACCCGCCGCGACTTTTTAAAAGGCGCTGCGGCTTCCGCTGCCGGACTGGCAGCGGCCGGCTTGTTAGGCGGCTGCGCAGCTCAGTCCCAGAACGAACCTGAATCGCCATCCACCCCCACTCCTGAAATCCCTGCTGCTGACTGGCGGACAGCACCGGCTCCAGTTGCCGACAGCGAAATTAAGGAAACTTATGACGCCGACGTCATCATCGTCGGTTTGGGCCACGCCGGCATTGCCGCCAGCCGGGCCGCCATTGAAAAAGGCGTTTCCGTCATCACGTTGGAAAAGCAGGATGAAGACATTTTCAGTGTTTTAGGCAACGACATCGGTCATCTGAATTCCCAATGGCTGAAAAACCACGGCGTAGCGGAAGTCGATCCGGTTGAAGCGATGCAGGATTGGCAGATGCGTTCGCTGTATCGTTGCAATGCGCCGCTGGTCATGAAATTCTTGCAGAAGTCTGGTTCGGCTTTTGACTGGTATATCGAGCCGTTTTCTCCGGACGATATCAATACTATCCGCGTTTCCAACATGCCGTATCCGACGCATTATGATTTCAGCGGCACCTGCGGCGGTCAGAAGTTCTGGCCAGGTACCGCGCAGTTTTCCGGACGGTATTTCGACGGGAATTTCAGTCTGATCGACGCAGCAAAAAAAGAACGAGACTACGCCGTCGGCATGGGCCTGACGATCCATTATTCCACATCGGGTTATCAGCTGATCAAAGATGACACCGGCAGAGTCACCGGCGTGATCGCGATCAACAAAGATGGAAACTACGTTCGATACAACGCGGCCAAAGGTGTCATTCTGGCAGCCGGAGATTTCGGCGCCGATGCGCAGATGGTCAACGAGCTGTGTCCGGAACTGGTCGATACCAACGCTCTGCACAACACGGAAGCCACAATCAGCATGGGCCGCGACGGCAGCGGCATCAAAATGGCGGTCTGGGCCGGAGCGCAGCTGGAGCCACGCCCGCTGCCAGCGATGGGCGGCATCGAATTCAAACCAGCGCCGGCAGGGCCGGCGGGAATCCTGTGGCTGGATAAGAATTACAAGCGCTACACGACCGAAGCGGTCGGCGACGGCGTTTACAGCGTCCAGTCTGCACGCAAATCAGGAAAGATCACCAGTGTTTTCGATTCGCATTACATGGAGTATCTGCAATACTTCCCAGCCGCACATGGCTCGATTTTCCTCAATCACGAAAGTCTGGCCGCCGATGACGGCGCGACAGTGCAGGCGGCGCTGGACGCCGCGGTCGCCGCAGGCAAAGAAGGCTATGTTGTGGAAAACTTCATCCTCGGTTCCGGGACTTTATATGCCGCCAATACCATGGAGGAGTTAGCGGAAGACCTCAAGCTGGAAGGCGCAGAGAAAGAAACCTTCCTGGCCTCGATCGAAGCCTATAACCAGCTTTGTTACGCCGGGAAAGACACCGATTACGGCAAAGACGCATCCTGCATGATTCCAGTCGACGAAGCTCCGTTCTACGCCGTCAAGAGCGAGAAGAACGACAAGCCGACGCCGATGATGGTCACCATGTCCGGGCTGGTTACCGATAAACGCCAGAACGTACTGGACATGAGCGGCAAGAAGATCAAAGGGCTGTATGCCGCGGGCAACTGCTTAGGCGGACGCTACGGTTTAGGCTACTCCACTCCATGCGCAGGCAACTCGATTGGCATGGCGGTGACGCATGGCCGCCTGGCAGGTCAGTTCATCAGCGAGGAATAAGATCTGGGCGGCGGAACACCGTGAACGGTTCCGCCGTCTTTTTTATACAAAAAAGCCAGAAGCTGTGAAACGGGAATCCTGCTGCAGCCGCTGGCTTTTCTGCTTTATCGCTCTGGCTTAAATTCACTAAAAACTGTCCGCAGCCTTGGCAGCCGCTTTCGCTTTTATCATCAGAAGATCTTCATCGCATTCCTGCGGTGTCCATTCAATTTCAAGATCACAGCGAACACCGGAAGCCTGATCCGCAGCCCAGGCTTTGCGGCGGCTGATCGGATAATCCAGCTGAAACATATCGTCAAACACGACGGAGATCAGATTGCACGTTTGATAGCGGCCGCTGCTTTGTCTTCCGACGAGCGTGCAGCGGGGTGAACGGGAGGCGAGATCGGCCAGTTCTTCCGCAACCCCGGCGGTAAACAGATCGGTGATCAGCACTGTTCTGCGCTCTGGGTGAATCGGCTGAATCAAAGCATCTTCCTCCGCGCCCCAGTCCGCTTCCGTTTCCAGAACCCAGTCCAGCCCCGCTTTCGCTTCCAGTTCTTCGATCATTTCGTAAGCGATGGGAGCCAGATCCGGATCCGCGGTCATCGTCTTCAGCTGGGCAATCCGGCGGCGGCAGTTTTTCTCCGTATACAGGGTCAAAAGCCCCTGTCCTTCCATGACCTCGCACACCGGGACGGATTTGTCCAAAACATAGGGAAGCAGGCAGAACATCGACGATTCCCAACCTTCCTCACAGCGTCTGAGATCCAGAATCATCGAATCCGCTTCATTCAGCAGCGCTTTATTTTCTTCCACCAGATGTTCCAGTGTTTCGTCAATCCGCTCAATTCTCAACACCGCAATCCCTTCATCTACGGTAATCGTATTCGTTTTTGATATTTCTGTCTTGGCAAAGCGGCGCAGCGGGAGATCCCAGGTCTGTACGTTCCGGCGCACCGTGATCTGATCGGCCATTTTCAGAAAGCCCGTCCAGATCTGACGGTCATTCTGTTCAGAATAAAACACCCGTTTCTTCAATGTTTCCGTATAAAAACGCAGCGGCTGACCGTTGATCGCGATGATCTCATCCTTCGGCCGCAGCCGGTCTTCCCCGTGTACTTCGCTGACGATCAGGATTTCGCCGCTTCGTCTTGTAAAGAAGCCGTTAGTGAACGGTTGGTAATCGGGCTCAGAACGGCGTGAGAAACGCAGGTTGCGGTCGCCGGTTTCCGCAAGATATTGATTAACCTGACGATAGAACAAATCCGCATCCAGTTCTTTTTTCATAAACGCCGTGCCGATGGTATGGACATAGGGCCGCGGATCATGGTGCTCCTGGCCCATCGCAAAGCCGGCGTAATCTTCTTTAATCGTATGGACAATTTCCTGAAATAACTGATCGTATCGGGGCATAAAACTCCTCCTTTAAACACCGGCTTCATTGTATCACAGTCCGCGGAAGCCAACAAGGTTTACTATAGTAAATTATTTGGGAAGCCTTTTTCTGCTTTCTGGCCTTCTCATTTTC
>OLRK01002579.1_pt1 | contig 11101 bp, 11 predicted proteins | sample 1672911 | NCBI WGS metagenome assembly OLRK01 (sample SAMEA3136736, study PRJEB25190) | human gut metagenome | biome: human gut; feature: human-associated habitat; material: faeces | place: Austria | collected 2013
AGAAAGCCGAAGTCAGCGAATATGGTAAAACAGAAGTGCTGATCGACAAGAAAGAATCCAAATTATTTGAAAATGTATCAGAAAAAACAATCTGCTGGATGAGCCATACAGACTACATCTCACAGGTTGCACCAGGATTTGAAATCTCCGCCCATACAGCAGACTGCCCAGTTGCAACAGCTGAGAATGCAGACAAATCATTATATGCGATCCAGTTCCATCCGGAAGTACTTCACACAGTCGAAGGAAAGACAATGCTTTCTAACTTCGTATTAGGAGTCTGCGGATGTGCGGGTGACTGGAAGATGGATGCTTTCGTAGAAAGCACGATCAAAGAGATCCGCGAGAAAGTTGGAGACGGAAAAGTATTACTTGCCTTATCAGGAGGAGTAGACTCATCCGTAGCAGCCGGATTATTATCAAGAGCCATCGGAAAACAGTTAACATGCGTATTTGTTGACCATGGATTATTAAGAAAAGACGAAGGAGACGAAGTAGAAGGCGTATTCGGAGAAAACGGGCAGTTCGACTTAAACTTCATTCGTGTCAATGCACAGCAGAGATACTATGACAAATTAAAAGGAGTCACAGAACCAGAAGCAAAACGTAAGATCATCGGAGAAGAATTCATCCGAATCTTCGAAGAAGAAGCGAAGAAGATCGGTGCAGTAGACTTCTTAGCACAGGGAACAATCTACCCAGACGTTGTAGAAAGTGGACTAGGTGGAGAATCAGCAGTCATCAAATCCCACCATAACGTAGGAGGACTGCCAGACTTCGTAGATTTCAAAGAAATCATCGAGCCATTACGTGACCTGTTCAAAGATGAAGTAAGACAGGCAGGATTACAGCTAGGAATCCCAGAAAGACTAGTATTCCGCCAGCCATTCCCAGGACCAGGACTAGGAATTCGAATCATCGGAGAAGTCACAGAAGAAAAAGTAAAAATCGTCCAGGACGCAGACGCAATCTATAGAGAAGAAATTGCCAAAGCAGGATTAGATAAAGAAATCAACCAGTACTTTGCCGCATTAACTAATATGCGTAGCGTTGGAGTAATGGGAGACTTCAGAACATATGATTATGCAGTTGCATTAAGAGCTGTTAAGACAATTGACTTCATGACAGCTGAAGCATCTGAGATTCCTTATGAAGTATTGAATAAGGTAATGAACAGAATTATTAATGAGGTTAAGGGAGTTAATAGAGTAATGTACGATTTAACTTCTAAGCCACCTGGAACTATTGAATTTGAATAAGCAATGAGTCATGCAAGGATGAAAATAAAAAGACACGCTAGGGAGCATTTATGTTCACTAGCGTGTCTTTTTATTTTTAGCCTTATAGGGCGAAAGCCCGCATCGAGATGAAGCGAAGCGGAATCGAGATGGCATGACGGGGTGGTGAGAAGGGACATATGTTCACTAGCGTGTCTTTTTATTTTTATTCTTATAGGGCGAAAGCCCACATCGAAACGAAGCGGAGTTGAGATGACATGACGGAGTGGTAAGAAGGACATTATGCTGAAGTATAAAAATATAGGAATGACTAATATATGTATTTAAAGATATAAAATAAGTAAATTTTTACAAAAAAAATAGAACGCCGTCGCAACGCCGTCCATACAAAAACATTAATTGTTTTTTGATTCTGTTAATATTATATATATATATAATCACGAAGTCAATATATTCTTAAAAAAAAGAAATTTATAACTTTGCATATAAAATCATAGTTGCTTTTAATTAATTGATTATTTTTAAAAAATTCTTTTTTATCAAGCATGCGGTCAAAAAATAATCCTTTTAATTCTTTAATTCTATGTAATTTGACTTTATCAGATACAATTAAATTATATACATAAAGCAAGCTCACAAATTCCAACATTGGTCGGCAAGAAAGTTTTTTACGCCGTTGATTTTTATTAATAGAAGGAATTTGTGATATAATATCACTTATTTCTTTGGGCGCTTTAGAAGAACCATGAGATAGATTCGATAATATACAGTTGTTATGGGCAGCTGCATTTCGCAAACTTTTAACAAGATTCAAGACGGCGATAGGAATGTTACTATATTGCTGTCTTGAATAATAAAATTCATAAAATCTTATAAAATCTCCAAATGTAAGAATTTCAAGAAGAACCCAGGCAGGACAATCATCATATGCTATAATTTGATTTTTTGATTTATGTTTTTTCAAATCATATTTTCGCTGAATTGTAAAATATTTATGAATTAAATTACCTGTAAATGGAGAAGCACTAGTTGCTTCTATTTTATGTATGATATAATTGTTTTGACATAAAAATATGTTTACAATGTCATAGCCATCGGTTGTTGAATCCATTTCTATATCACTTAACATGCGGACTTTAAGGTCATGCTCAATGTCTGAACACATTTTTGATATTAGAAATCGAAAATGCATATCTAAAATAGAGAGTTCTTGAAGATATGAAAAATCAAGATTAATATATTTTCCAATATTTGAACCATTACAATATTTTTGATAATTTTTACGGTAGGAAGCAGTACGAAAATAGTTATTTTTTGTTAAAAGATATTCAAGAGCCTTCGCTTCGGTAATATAATTAAATTTAATTCCGTTATCTTTCATTTTATTTATTATCTGTGTAGAAGATTGTTTAGGTTTATCTATTTTGTTTAACATAATTTCTCCTTGTATTGTAAGCAATTTTATCTGATAATATTTAAAAGTAATAATAAGGTATTATACTATAAAAAATAAAATATTACTATTAATAAAACAAAAAACGTAAATGATAATAACTAAACAAGGAGAAATCAAATAAATGCCCCTACCAAGAAGTAGATGATGCAGACAAAGAGGCATACCACATCTGGTTAGAAGACGAAGAAGGCATTCAGGCATATGCCCGTATCCTGCCACCCGGAACAACCTTCGAAGAAGCATCCATCGGCAGGATCATTGCAAAGAAAAGACGCTGCGGATTAGGAACCAAGATTGTCAAAGAAGCGATCAAAACAGCCAAAGAAGAATTCAACGCAAAAACAATTAAAATAGAAGCACAGGTATATGCAAAAGAATTATATGAGAAAGTAGGATTTGTTCAGAAATCCGAACCATTTCTAGAAGATGGAATACCACACATATTGATGGAATATACAGAATAAAAATAAGCCCTGAATTATCATAAGAAAGATAAACAGGGCTTATTTTTGAATACAACATTACGCAAAAATTAAAGATTCACTTCACAATACATCTCAATATATTCCTCAAACCGAGGCAGTGCCAAAGTCAGTTCTCCACGAACAGAACCATTCACAACTCCACGTTCCATCAATCGCTTCCGATAAGTGTTCAACAATTGCGGAGATATCGATAATTTCTCATGAATCTCTCCAGTCTTATGAACTCCGGTAGAAATCACATAAACAATCTTCCGATCAAGTTCAGAAAGTTCACTCCAGATTTTTTCATAAGCATAAACGATTAATTCCTCATCAAATTTAGGAAGTAGTTTCTCAAGATCATCATTTGTTTCCCATTTTAAATAACCAAGAATCTGAAAAGCAAAAGGATACCCCTTTGTAAGTTTCGCCATCTCAACCGCCTCACTTGGAGAAATATTAAATACAGAACGATAACTTGTAGTGATTGCAGGAATACTAAGTGGCTCTAGAAAGATTTTCGGAGCACGATATAAAAATGTCAGGCTCTTCTCGTTCTGAAGATTGCTGATATTATCAAAAAGACCAGCCATCACAAGATAAACAGGGTAATTCTGTGTAATATAAATCTGAAAATTACTTGCGAATACTTTGACATAAGAATTATTAATAATCTCATCAATGATAAAAAGAACTTTCTTTCCTTTGTTTTTTAATTCCTCGAGAATATTACGCAGCATGGCTTCTTTTTCCAAAGAATCTTTCGTTTTATTTACCGAAATTTCAGCAATTCCAAGATTAAGATTTAATCCAAGATCCAGATCATGAAATTGTGAAATACGTGTAAGTTCGGAAACTGCGCCAGCGATCAAATCTGTATCAGCACTCAATCTTAAAACAAGCCATTGATCATTTGCAGAATAATGATCAGCAATCTCAGCAAGAGAAACCGTCTTCCCAGAACCCCTGATACCGGCAACCATATAAACTTTATTTGAAGGGTTTTCCATATCAAATGTATGAATGATCTTGCCAATTTGATCTGTGCGGGATATAAATTCTGTAGGTTTTTGTCCAAATGTTAAAGTAAACGGATTTTCCATCAGTGATGCACCTCCATGTTTATTTATGTTTATTATAATGATATATGTTTATTCATGTTTATTTGTATTTATTATAATAAATGAAAGAAAATAAAACAAGAATATCCACCAAAAAACATCTCAAAGATGTTAAAATAAACATAATAGACAAAAATGACAATCAGGAGGAAACACCAAAACAATGAACATCAAAAAAGTAGCAGTCTTAGGAGCAGGAGCCGTAGGTTCTTACGTCATCTGGGGACTTTCAAATAATAAAGACATCACACTGGGAGTCATAGCCAGCGGCGAAAGAAACGAACGCCTCAAAAATCAAGGCATAATGATCAACGGAATCAAATATACTCCAGAAGTTTGGACTCCGGAAGAGGCGAAGAATGTTGACCTTCTTATCGTATCTCTGAAATACGGAAGTCTAAGAGGAGCATTAGATGACATCGAGACAATTACCGGAGAAAACACAACCATCATGAGCTTGATGAATGGAGTTGACAGTGAAGAAATTATCGCAGAGAGAATTGATAAATCCCATATTTTATATTCCTTCATCAAAGTAGCATCCCAGAGAAAAGAGGACGGATATCATTTTGATCCAGAAACAACGGTAGGAATCTATTTTGGAGAATTAGAAGAACCATACGAAAGTGAACGTGTCAAAGCGGTCAATGATATTTTTGAAAACACAGGACTCCACTGGATCATCACAGATGATATTCAGGCAGAAATCTGGGGAAAATTTAAACTCAATGTTTGCAACAATCTTCCACAGGCAATCTTAGGAGCCGGTGTTGGATGTTATGAAGACAGCGAACATATGGCAGCGATCCGAGAAGGACTAAGACGAGAAGTAGAAGCCGTTGCCAAAGCAAAAGGCATTGATCTAAGCACGATCAACGCAAAATCCGGCAGAGGAAGCGCAGTCAAAGCATCCGCAAGATATTCCACATTACAGGATCTTGATGCCGGCCGCCATACAGAGATCGATATGTTCTCAGGGGCAATGATGAGAATGGGAAAAGAACTAGCAATACCAACCCCATACAACGAATACACTTACCATATGATCAAAGCACTGGAAGAAAAGAATGACGGTGTATTCGAATACCAAGGGGAAAATGACAGAGTGTCGTGGTCAAAATAAATATACGAGGAGGAAAAAGATGAAAAAAAGAATGACAGCAGTGGTACTTTCACTTATTCTGGTAATGCAGATGGTATTTACGACAGGAATCATGCAAAAGAGTGTTAAAGCAATTGATAGGGAAAATGGAATATGACATAGATTACAAAGATGATCTGTCAGGAGCACAAAAAGCAGAATTAACATTTGTAAATGGTGAAAGTGAAGTGACATTCAATGGAAATGTCGAAGAAGAAAAATCCTGCAATGGAACGATGCGTGTATCAAAAAGCGGAGAAGATAAGCCATTCAAAGTAGGTACTTACAAATTAAAAGAAGCCAAGATTACTGATCACAGTGATAAGACAACAACTTATACATTAAATCAATCTGGGACAAAATTAACAGGGGATGATGCTGACACTTGGAATCGATCAAGAGAGACTTGGGTATGCCAGACCAGATAAAATATATGTGGAACTTGAAGATACGAAAAGACCAAAGAATGTCCTTAAATTTGATAAAGATATTCCATATAAAGATGGAGAAATAGGCAAAACAGGTACGATAGACAGTCCAGATGTCATTGTCATAAATGATACAGATCCAGTGGATGATTTTGATGGACCAGTTCTGAAAGACATTAAACTGGAAAAGTTTATGTATGAAGATAGCGAAACAATTTGCAAAAAATCCTGTTTCCAGCATGGATTTTAAATATAGTTATTGCAAGAATGACGGATCAGGATCGTGGGAAGATGCTGTTTTAAAGAGTAAGAAGTGTGAAGCAATTGATGAGACGACATATACATTTACTTATGATACAAGAGAATTAAAGAAAGCATTCAAAGGTTATTATGATTTCGAAGGAGTAATATTGTATGATAGGATAGGTAATGTAGAAGGTGTTGAGTATGATTATATGACGAAATGGGAGACAAATCCAATTTCGTATGAATTATACGCAGTCAGGGCTGGAGATATGATACCAGGTTATGACCTTGGAGACTATTATACCGATGAGAATTCCAGAATAAAGATTCCAGAAGTCATTTTCGATATAGAAAGCGATGATGATTCCAACGAAGATCCACAGCCGCCAGTTCATAACCATACGTTCAAAAAAGTAACAGTAAAAGCATCCCCAGGAAAAGACGGTAAAACCTATGAACGATGCGATGAATGCGGTGCCACAAGAAATAACAAAACAATCTCAGCACCAAAGACAATGACATTAAGTCCAAGCAGTTATACATACAACGCTAAGAAACAGACACCAAAAGTTAAGATCACAACAAAGAATGGCTCAACGATCAGTGCATCCAATTACACTGTTACATATCCATACAGCAAGAATGCAGGACGCTATAACGTAGTTGTGAAATTCAAAGGAAACTACACAGGGCAGATGTCAAAAACATTCGACATTCTTCTAAAGACAACAAAACTATCCAAAGTAACTGCAGGAAAGAAAAAGGCAACAATTTCCAAGAATAAAACAGTCACAACAACGATAAAAAGTCTGAAATCCAAAAAGAAATACTATGTAAGGATTCGTACCTATACAAAAGTAAAATATAATGTAAAAAATTGATTTAAATATGATATGATTAAGTAAATTATTTATTTTTATGCAGGAGTATATACAGGGGAAATCACAGATGAATCATAAAAAGAAAAAAACAAAAAATAAAATATTGAAGCTGGTCTGTCTATTGATTTTTGTCATTGGAACAGCGGTATTTTTGGAAGCAGCAATTCTTTATACCGTCAATAATAAGAATGTATACCAAATATCAAAAGTACTGTTAGATCAAGCGGTTGATATTATTGATAAGAATCAAAAAAATGAAGATGATATGATACAGTCATTAAAGGAAGATTATATTGTTAGAGCCAAAGCAGTTTCTTATATTATTGATGCTAAACCAGAAGCAGAAAAAAATACAACGGAACTGAAAAAGATCGCAGATCTTATGTCGATCGATGAAATCCACATTTTTAATAAAAAGGGAAAGATATATAGTGGATCAGAACCAAAATATTATGGTTATAGTTTTGATTCCGGCGAGCAGATGGCATATTTTAAGCCGATGCTGAAAAATAAAAAACTTACCATGTGTCAGGATGTCACTCCAAATACATCAGAAGGAAAGAAGATGATGTATGCACTTGTATGGAATGAAGCAGGGAATCGTATGATACAGGTTGGCATTGAGCCAGTACGACTACTTCAGGAAGTCAGGCAAAATGAGGCAGATGTCGTTGTTGCTAATATGCCAGTATATAAAGGAATCAGTTTATATGTTACAGACAAGAAATCTGGAAAGATCTATGGTGCAACGGATTCTAAAAAAATTGGAAAGACGTTAGATGATATAGGACTTGGCAAACAACGAAAGAAGATGACAAAAGAAAATTTTGTTTCAGGGACAGTGCGTATTGATGGAGAACAGAGTCTTTACATTATAAAGAAAACAAAAAAATATATCGTTGGTGTTACATTTGAGATAGCTTCGGATAATGCAAGCAATATGATTGCATTATTGATCATGGTTGTATATTTAAGTATTGCAGCAGGGGTCATACTTTTGGTAATCTCCAGATTATCAAAGGTCAGGAAAGAAAAGAAAGAACAGTCAGCAATGCTGTCATCTATTTCAGAAATGTCTAACATAGATAAGATGACCGGATGTTTCAACCGAAGATCATACGAAGAAGATCTCTCCAAGATGTCGGCAAATGATCAGTTTATTTATATTTCGATGGACGTGAATGGATTAAAGATCATTAATGACAGTCATGGACATGCAGCAGGAGACGAATTGATCTGCGGAGCTGCAGCATGTATGCGGCGCTGCTTTGATAAGTACGGAAAAGTTTATAGGATCGGCGGAGATGAATTTGTCGCAGTTTTATTCGTTCAATTAGAGCAGTTTTTATGGATCAAGACAGAATTTGACGGTGATATCAGATATTGGACAGGAAATCAGGTGGAAGAGATATCTATTTCCTGCGGATACGTTTCAAGCGGCGAGCGCAAATGGGAATCCATGAAAGAAATCGCCAATGTCGCAGATATCCGCATGTACGAAGAAAAAGCAATGTACTATAAGAAAAATGGAGTAGACCGTCAGGGACAGCCGGCTTCATATGTGGCTCTTTACAGATTGTATTCACAAATCTTGAGAATCAATCTGCAAAAGGATCATTACAAGATTTTGAATTGGAAAGAAACTATTCATAAAAACAAACAGCTTCCAAAAGGAACATTAACAGAATGGTTTGATAATTTTCAAGACATCCAGTTCATTCATCCAGATGACAGAGAAGAATATCAGCAAAAGACAGATCTTGAATATCTGAAACAACAATTTGCAGAGCAAAAGGAATTTGTTACGATCACATATCGAGTGAAAGAAGGTACAGATTATAAAACAGTAACTTTAGAAATCGTACCAGAAGATGAGAATTCAAAAAATACCTATGAAGGATTTTTGTATGTAAAAGACAGCAAGGCAAATCTTATTTAATTAAGATATAGCTTTGCTGCCTCTTTTTTACAAAACAAAACAATGACAATTTTTTTTTGAAAAAATTAGTATTATGATAAATAGACGATGAAAGAAGACGCTGATATAATAAATGTAAAGAAATCAAGGAAAAACGTACAAAAACAGCAATAAAATGGACGATATATCAGGAGGAAAATAATCATGGGATTCTTTTTTAAAAACAAGAAAAAAAACAAAGCAGAAGAGGCAGTGACACAGGTGCCAGAGGTAATAACTGAGACTGTGACAACAGAAGGAGCGATTCTGGCAAGAGAAGGAATCAAGCTTGGACTTCCAACAGTGAGTATGGAAGAAGCAATCGTGGCAGCAGGGGAACTGTTAAGAGATCTTGGATATGTAGATGATGATTATATTCCAGCAATGATCCGAAGAAATGAAGAAGCATCCGTATATATGGGATTAGGACTTGCAATTCCACATGGAACAGAAGATGCAAAAAGAAATGTAAAGAAGAGTGGAATCATCGTAATGCAGTACCCAGATGGAGTTGAATTTAACGGAGGAACAGCACAACTTGTGATCGGAATTGCAGGGGTTGGAGATGAACATTTGGAGATCCTTGGACAGATCACAGAAGCAGTGACAGAAGAAGAGATTTTAGAAGAATTAAAGAAGACAACAGATGTCGATTATATTTTGAAGACATTTGCGAATATGGAGTAACACTCTTTCAACTGTGGTATGATATTTTATACCACAGTTTTTTAGTTTATAGGAGAATCCTGCAAATCAGGATCCTTTCTTGTTAGCGGAAGTCATGGTGTAGGGACCATGGCTTTTTTGTTTCAAACAGAAAACTTCGTGATAAAATGAAAGAGATTAATTTATCTTTTATAAGATCAGATCAAACCGAGAAAGTGGATTTTGGGGGAAAACAGTATTGATCGGTAATGCTGATTAACATATATAAAGAAGGGGCATATACAAATGAAAAGAAAGATCAGGATTTTAAGGGTAAGTAATGGAAGTTTTATCACAACAATCATACTGGCTGTTTTGTTTTTTGTTATAGCGGTAACGGGAAGCAAAGAATTTTATATTTTGAAGAAAACGACAAGCAAATACATTACATGTGAAAAATCAGCTAAGGAACTGCAGTCTGGATCAGATTATCTTACAGAACAAGTACGGCTGTATGTAATGACTGGTGATGAAAAATATATGAAGCATTATCTGCTAAGCAAAAACATGAAAGAGCACAGAATTTAGTCTGCGGAAAGAATTATCAGGAACGCAGAGCCCAGATTACAGAGCAAGTGACAAAGTGTCTTGAGAGCCTTACAACACAGACAAAGAACCGGCAAGGAAGAGCTACAACGATCTTTTCGGATATGTATGTAAAACTTCAGATCAGTGCAGCAATTTTAGTGGTAATGATGCTTGTAATGTGTATCTTAGTTCGAAGATTAGTTGTCTGGCCATTGATCAGTTATAACGAAAGTATCAAAAGAGGTGAGATCTTCCCTGTGATCGGGGCAGCAGAACTGCAGAGTCTTGCAGAAACCTATAATCATGTCTACAAAGAAAATCAGGAAACCCAGAAACTGATCAGGCATCAGGCAGAACATGATGCAATGACAGATCTGTTAAACAGAGGGTCTTTTGAGAAACTCCTAAAGATTCACGAAGAAGGACCTTCTTCTTATGCATTGCTATTGATCGATGCCGATACATTTAAAACAGTCAACGACACCTATGGACATGACATGGGAGATCAGATACTTAAAAAAGTAGCAACTCTTTTAAAGAAAACATTCCGAAGTATTGATTATGTCTGTCGAATTGGAGGAGACGAATTTGCGATTATTATGGTTGAAATGACAAGTGATCTGGAATATACGATTTTAGTGATCAATGAAAAACTTTCCAAAGAAGAAGACGGACTTCCAGCGGTATCCTTAAGTGTTGGAGTAGCATTTTCAGATCGAGAGAATCCGGGGGATACAATTTTTAAGGATGCAGATAAGGCACTTTATGAGGTGAAAGAAGATGGAAGATGCGGGTGTAAGATTTATAAATTTTGATTTGTAGAGTTTATGCCGATAGGCTATTGACGTATAAAAAGAAACAGAAAAAATGAATTGTAGGGGTCTGAAAAACGAATTCCACTTAACGGAGTTTTGACAGGTCGCTTATCCGCAAGCT
>OLRK01002582.1_pt1 | contig 11072 bp, 13 predicted proteins | sample 1672911 | NCBI WGS metagenome assembly OLRK01 (sample SAMEA3136736, study PRJEB25190) | human gut metagenome | biome: human gut; feature: human-associated habitat; material: faeces | place: Austria | collected 2013
TTTTATAGGTTTTCGGATGACGGAACAAACACCACGTCGTAACACATTCATTTATGAATCCTCTCCTTTTTCTTTTATACTTTCTTCATGTATTTTCCCTTTTTCTATTTTAATAACAACATCCGCTGTTTCTGCCATACTTCTACTATGGGTTACTACAATTACACATTTCCCTAATTTATGTGCTGTTTCCTGAAGAAGTTCAGTAACTTCTCTACCAATATCTTCATCAAGATTTCCTGTTGGTTCATCTGCTAATAATACTTTTGCATGGCTTGCTAAAGCTCTCGCAATAGCCACTCTTTGCTGTTGTCCTCCGGAAAGTTGTAAAACTCTTCGATTCCAGTCTTCCTTCGGAATTCCAACTGCAGTTAATAATTCTTCGGGGTTTCCATTACCCCCAAGCATAACATTTTCCTTCGGTGTCAAATAATCAATCAAATTATAGTTCTGAAATACCAAAGAAACATGTTCTTTTCGGTGATGATTTAATCCACCTTTTAGAATGTCTTCTCCTTCATATGAGATAGTCCCAAATACGGGAACGTCCAAACCTGCAAGCAATGACAAAAATGTTGTTTTCCCTGACCCACTTGCTCCTAAGATTGCATATACCTTACCTTCTTCAAATTCATAACTAATCCCATTCAAAACATTTTTGCTCTTATTTGTTTTATAATGGTAAACTACATTTTTCACTTCTAAAACCACGATATCGCCTCCTAATCAATTAACAGTTTCAAATCCAATTTCTACTTTGTCGGGTAACTTTTCTTCTTTTAAAAAAATATTCTTAGTTTTAAAATATGCCCTTACCACTTCCATCTCTAAATTGTGAATAGTCTTTTCCCGTTTGACATTGTTCTGCTTTTCAGCATTTTTTAAAATTATCCATATTCTTCTCTCATAATATTTTAAACTTATTTCCAAAACAGAAAGTCCCTCACATTTCTCAATAAAATAATACAAAGTATTGATCAAACATAATTTAAGTGCATTTTTATTTACACGTATACAACTATCCATTCCATCATACAAATCTAATCTGATCCGAATTCCAATTTTTTTCAAATCATCTTCTACTGACTCATATAATTCTAATACCGGTATTACAACTTCTATCTTATTTTCCAAATAGTTTTCATTCTTTATTTGAGGAGCAAAATTGTTACTATTTTCTTCCATTCTATCCCTCCATTTCTGATAGTGTGTCTTTAGGATTTGTCCGTAAAACAGGTATCACTGATATCCCAATTCCAATAAAAAGTATCACGGCACCACATATAATAAGTATTCCTATATCTGATAACTGCGGGCTAATTTTTACTGCCAATGCGGAAATACTTTTCCCTGCAAATAGTAGATCTTTCAATTTTTCTGCCAAAATATTCCCTATAGCAATAGAACATACAGAAGAAATTGTAAATACCAAAAAACTTTCTAATAATAACTGTGATAATATTGAACATTTGCTTTTTCCTAAACTGATATAAACTGCTATTTCCTTTTTCCTCACCCTCATCCACATACATAAAAGGAGTGTTATGACAATTGCAGATGTTCCCAGCGTCAAATATAACATCAATTTTACAACTTGCATAACCTGTTCGAGAGGTTGTTTCATTTGTCGGAATAACATATCCGATTTTGTTAATTCAGCTTTCTCTCCGAGTATATTTTGTATTTCTTTTTCTATCTTATCTAGTTCTTCTGGTTTTTTTAAATATACGGAAATACTTTCATATCCTCTTACTTCTTGCAGCTTTACTATGGTTTCTGTTTTCGCATAAATAGTATTTTCAATCCGGTAAACCGCCGCCATTTCTTTCGATTGTTTTCTTTCCAAACCCGACAAATAATATCCTGAGATAACTCCTTCTATTTTTTTTCCATCATCCGTTTCTACAGTGAGCGTGTCTCCAATTTCTAATTTATTAACTTCTGCTAACATTTGATTCACAACAACTTCATTTTTCTCTTTCGGATACTTTCCCTTTACAAGCCGAACTTCAGATTCAGCAAACGCCCCATCTAGTTTTAAATCATCATACCCCACTAATCGAACCTGAAGATTTTCTGTATTAGTATTTTGGTTTTCTGTTACCGCCTGAAAATTTGACGGATATATAGGCAACGTAGTATTTTTATTAATTCTATCTATTCCCTTCAATTCCTGTATTTTATTTATTTCTTCCATTGTGATCGGATTGTTATTTTCCACAATTCCTGCCAATATTTTTGTCTTTGTTTTTTTCTGCAGTTCGCTTTTTGCCTCATTTGAAGCTTTTAAAATAATTCCAGTACTTAAAATCATCGCTTCTGAAATCAAGAGTACTAAAAACAAAATTACTGTTTTTGATTTTTTTCTTATTAAACAACGGACTGCCCTTTTTGCACTTCCCAATTTATCTCCTCCCACTATTTTTGAAAATGATTTATAATGACACGTGTAGCTAAAAACGTTCCATCTTCTTGATATTCCCCATACAGAAAGACTGATGATGATTTTTTTACATCCTCTCTTGTGCCATCTGTTAAAGTTATATTCGTAATTGTAGAGTTTGCGATTTGAAATTGCGTATTGTCAGCATATTTCACGAAAACTTTTTCTACACCTTCTGTATTATCTCCACCTGCTGGTGTAGTCAAGGTGTCTTCTGTACTCTTTCCTTTCCCAAGTGTACATCCTGTTTCTGTAAAATCAATTACGGTTCCTACTAAATTAGCATTATTTAAAACACTTTCCTCTTCGCTCTTCTCCTTATTGTTTTCAGTTTGATTGTCACTATTTGTTGAATTCTCTGTAGCAGGTGAGGCCGGTTTATTCATATTTTCATTCCCACATCCCACCAATGTTCCCAATATACAAGCTGACAACATTATCATTGCAATTTTTTTCTTCATAAATTATATCCTCCAATATTTTGATACTTTTATTATAAAAATCTCTTTTATGTTTATTACGTTTTTAGTGTGTAATTTATGTGTAGAATTAAAAAAGTGTTGTAAAGCTCCACAAATTATTGATTTGGCTTTCTAACGTTTCATAGTCCCATAATTTTTTGCTTCTTTTTTTACTATCGTAATCATGGACACAAATCTTTCCATCTTTCATTCCTACCAAGACAATAAAATGTCCGGTTGTTGTAAAATCTCCTCGACGCATCGCATAAATAATTGGATATCCTAGTTCTAATTCTGTCTAAACACTATCTTTACTTAAAGGAATTTCACTTCCTCGTATTCCAAAATATTAAGCAACTTTATAGAATATTCTGTTGATAATCTTCTATTCTCATCAGTACACTCTGTAAATAATTGAATATAAAATAAAGTATTAACCAAAATAAAACCAGTATGATATTTCCTAAAACAATACTCACCATCATTGTTTTAATAAAATTGCACTTCGAATTATCGCACAACAATCGAACTAATCTGCTTATTATCAAAAAACTCTTCGCTCTTTTTGATTAAGTTCTTTAATCTTTTCATAAACTTTCACTTTACTTACTTTTATAAAAGGAGACCGTACCCATTTGACAGTCTCCATTTTTTCTTATAACATAATATTAACTCTGTACACCTATCTATTTTTATAGAATTGTTTAGATATTGAATAGAGTTATTTTCTCAGACTAAGAATTTTTTTGATATGTTCTTATTCTGTTTTGGCAAGATTTGCATTTGCATTTCTTGTTGTTACTCCATTGTTTCCACAGTATCCTACACAATATGCTGGTCCAGCATAATAGGACTGCTTTACTGCTACACTTATACTGCAGATACATCCACCTTTACTTCCTTCAAAGTCTGATCCTGTTTGTAACTTTCCTGCTACGATTTTTCTCATATTTAACGCCTCCTTCCTATTAGTTTTTATCCTTAAATTATGTACGATAATTTAAAATCTTTAGTCAATAATACAGTACTGCTCACTTCTTTTTTCTTATTTTTACAATGTTGTAATAAGAAATTTCTTTTCTTCTAGGCGTATACTATATTTAATAAATATATCTATCCATACATCATTTGTATACAATATCTATCAGCTCATTTCAGAGAGAATCTCCTTTGGTTTTTTCCTCATAATCATAGTCCCTGCTACTGAAACTGAAACAAATAGCAAACCGCCAATTGCAATTGTATCTTTTACTAACATATCTGATGTAATTTCTATTTCTATCGTCTGAAATTTCAAATCCGGTGCAATATATCCGTCTGCAAACACCTGGTTTTGAGTTGCTTCTTTCTGTTCTTCTGCTTGACTCTGAGATTGTTGTGCCATATAAGATGCTGTCATTTTTGAGAGTGCCGGTGATATCATGAAAGACAATAGCAATCCCAAAATTCCAATTAGCAGTGCTTCCCAAAGAAATTGACTCCAGATTTTCTTCTTACTTTCTCCCAATGCCATAAAAATACCGATTTCCTGGGTCCTGTTCTTCATCCAGAATAAAAAGATCAAACTTAATATAATAAAACTTGCTGCGGAAACTACGATTAACAGCATTTCACTTAACTGCTTCATATTATTAAAATTTTCAGCCATGCTCTGAATATTTCCATTACTATCAATTAGATCGTATCGTTTCCAGTCAATGTCTACTTTTTCAATTTCCTTTTTTACTGCATCATATTGATCTACATTGGCTACCTTAAAAATCGCATATCGGAACAGTGGATTTCCCTCTTCACCAGAGGGTTTCTCTGGAAAATTCATGTCGGTAAAAATCGTATTTTCTGACCGGTAAGTATCTCCTGACATAACCGGTTCCAGTTTCTGCACCGCTTCATATATCCCTACAATCTTAGCACTATAAACTTTCGAATTTTCCTTATCATCCCACTGATTAAACTGTAGACTGTCACCGACTTGCAGCCCGTTTAATTCCGCCAGTTCTTTTGAAATCACACAAACATCTTTGTCCTCTTTGGTTGTCATGCGCCCATCTACCATTTTAATCTTTCCCGCTGCAACATCCATATCCATTTCCATAATTCGGTTGCCTTTTAAATTAACGCCTCCAAAATCCTGGCTCTGATCCATATCCGGATCTTCAATCCTTTTGAAGTTTACAGGATTTACCACCGTTGCTACTGTGAGCAGATTATATTCTTCGATTCCTTTTACTTTTGCTATCTTTTCTGCATCTTCCGGGATAACTGTTTCAAAAGAATTATCTGTCGAAACTCCATAAGCCCCATTTTCTAAACGGTAGTTATGAACACCTCCATAATCTCCTTCTACTCCTGTTATTTTTGATGCTTCTTCAAGCCTAGTATGTCGGTTTGCTTCACTTAATTCCAGCCTAAAGGTTGCCCCTACTGCTTGTCGTGTAGAGTCCTGTACATTGACACTGGCAGACTGGCTTGCTAACCCTGCCATAAAAAAACTGCTGATCACTACAACAACTAACAAGAGAAGAATACTTTTTATAGGTTTTCGGATGACGGAACAAACACCACGTCGTAACACATTCATTTATAAATCCTCCCTTTGTCTTTTATACTTTATTCAAGTATTTTCCTTTTTTATTTTAATAACAACATCCGCTGTTTCTGCCATACTTCTACTATAAGTTACTACAATTACACATTTCCCTAATTTGTGTGCTGTTTCCTGAAAAAGTTCAGTAACTTCTCCACCAAATTCCAGTACTTAAAATTATTGTTTCTGAAATCAAGAGTACCAAGAACAAAATTACTATTTTTGATTTTTTTCTTATTAAACAATCCACTATTTTGGGGAATGATTTATTATAAAAATATCACTTATGTTTATCACGTTTTTTATGTGTAATTTATATGTAGAATTTAAAAAAGCGTTGTAAAGCTCCACAAATTATTGATTTGACTTTCTAAAGTTTCATAGTTCCATAATTTTTCGCTTCTTTTTTTACTATTGGGATCATGGACACAAATCTTTCCATCTTTCATTCCTGCCAAGACAATAAAATGTCCGGTTGTTGTAAAATCTCCTGGACGCATGGCACAAATGATCGGATGTCCTAATTCTAATTCCGTCTGAATACTATCTTTGCCTAATGGAATCTCACTTCCTTGTATCCCGAAATAACTTCCTACATCTGTCATCATGTTCCAACTACTTCCTACCCCCTCTACATAATATCCATTTTTTTCTGCATACTGCGCTACTTGGTAAGGTGTTGCTTGCTTATTCTCTGTAAGTCCTACTATAACCATAGAAAGTGCTGTTGGACCACACCCATTTACTGCAAACATGCTATCTCCATAATTTTGATAGCCCCATCTTTCATCCCATTGTAATAGTAATGGAATTTCTCCACTCCTTGTTTCCTCTACTGTTTCCGCTGGTGAATTATTTTTCTTTTCAGGATAATTCAATACAAACTCTATAGTTTCTATATTTGTCGTGAGCAGTTCCAAAAGTTCTTCTGGGTACTGACTTTTATTTTCTACGATATCTTTGATACGCAAATCATAATTTGACATTTTTTGCAATCTTTCCTCTATGCCCTCATTTTCCGTAGTGTGACTCACAATATTTTGTAATTGTATATCCTTGTATTTTCTATAGAAATACATCCCCGTACAACTTATAAAAACAATAATTCCCCAAAAAGCTATCCTTTTTAACACTCGTATTTTTCTCTTTTTTCTGCTCTTTCGTACCATTCTTATTTAACCTCCCTTCAGCTTTATAAATCACCTTATTTAGTGTTACTGATAACATTCTTATATTTCATATCCGTGAAACAAGCAAAACATTCTTGCATAGTAAATTCTTTCCTATCTCCAAAAAGAAAAAGGGAGATTCTATTACAAATCTCCCCTTCCTATAAGACGTCTTTTTACATCTTATGCCGTTTTTGCGACATTTGCATTAGCATTTTTAGTCACTACTCCGTTGTTTCCACAGTATCCCACACAATACACCGGTCCTGCATAATGAGAGTTTGCTACTGCTGTGCTTCCACTACAAACACATCCGCCTTTGCTGCCTTCAAAGTCTGCTCCTGTCTGTAACTTTCCTGCTACGATTTTTCTCATGCCCAACGCCTCCTTTCTGTCTGTTTTCTATTTTAAATTATCTTTGATAATCTAAAACCTTTCCTTAATAATACGGTACCGCATCTATCTCTTCGATCACTTCTGGTTTCTCTTCCAGAATGCTGTAATACGAGATCAATTCTCCTTTTGTGGCATACCTATGGGCTCCGCAGACCTTCTCTTTTCTTTCCATATCAATTCCTTCTGTTTCATAGCAGGCTGCATAACAAAGTCCACACAGGTTTCTTGCCCAGCATTCATTGCATCTTGCGATGGATTTTTCATCGTATTCATCCATATAATATTTCTTTATTTTTTCTAGATCTGCCCCTTCAAACACATTTCCTATATCCGGTGCATCTCCGGTCTTTTCACACAAAAGGAATTTCCCATCTGTCTTGACATAGACCCTCCGGTTCCCTGGAATGCAGCAGCCGTTTCTTCTGAGGTCTTTGCATGGTTCCTGTGTCTGTCTTCGGTTATGTATCCGCACCAGTTTATCCGCTACAATCCCTGCCACATAACTTTTTGGATCCTCTTCTTCTAAATCCCTTGCCAGTGCCCAGCCTTCGATGGCATCTAACGTGAAACCGTCCAGTTCCTCTCCGATAAACTCCCCGTCTCCAGCATACTCCATGGAAATATCTTCTTCTTTTACGCTTCCGTATTCTACGTAATCACATTTCTTTACCATTTCTTTTGGCAGCCAGCTCAGTCCTTCAAAAAACTCCTTGATTGCATCCAGTTTCTTTGCACTGAACGGCGGACAGACCACTGTATTGATCACAATACTTTCCTTTGCCCTCTCTCCAAAAGCTTCTACCAGATATTTTAATCCCTGTATTGCTTTCTCAAAACTTCCTTTTCCTCCGCTCATCACTCTGTAAGCATCATGGATTCCTTCTGGTCCGTCTATACTTGCCAGGACACTCATTCCTTCCACTCCTGCCACATATGCAGCGATTTCCGGTGTTACCAGTGTCAGGTTCGTGGAGAAAGAAAAGGTCAGTTCTTTTCCTTTTATGATCTGCCGGCTGTAATCTATTGTCTTTTTCATCAGTTCAAACTGCACCAGTGGCTCTCCCCCATAAAAGGATATCGCCACTTTATCTCCACTGTTATCCCTTGCATACTCCACAGCACGTTTTGCCACTTCCCAAGTCATAGCTTTTGGCGAGAAATTCCGGTACCCTTCATTATGTTCGTTATAAATACAGTAGCGGCATCTCATGTTGCACTGTTCTGTCAGTTCCAGGATGACCTGCTGCAGATCGTACCGGAGCAAGTCCCTTAATGTTTCATCTGTTTCCCTTACAAACTTTAAATTCGGTGAAACTTGCAGGATATGCTCTGCTTCTACCATCTCCCAGATATTTCTGTACGCAGCCTCCAGTTCTTCTTCAGAAGCTCCTTCCACCTCATCCGGAAGATTTGTCTGCTCGAAGAGGCTTTTTAAGATCTGGTATTCATTTGCCCCGCACTCAAACACTTTTCCGGTTCCTGTATCATACATATACTGTTTATTTCTGGTAGTGAAAACAGTTCCCAGGCTGTATCCATGCTCTACATCAATGGTCTCTTTGATCTTTTTCAAATGTTCTTTCATTTTTTCTCCTCTCAAAAATATTCTTACTTCTAATATTTCCTATCAATTTCATGTGGTTTTTATTAACTTTGTAATGTATAGTTTAAAGCAGTTTTTTATGATTTTCTTGTTGTTCTTGTATGTTTTTTGTGTAGATTGTACCAACTGCATTTATTTTAGAGCCAAAAAACATCCGCCTGTAATCACAAACGGATGTTTCTCTATTCTTTACATACTATTTTCACTTCTATCCCTTGATTAGTATTTTTAAAGTCACACTCATAATGATGTAATTCTACAATCATTTTTACAATATAAAGACCTAAACCACTTCCTCCTGCCTTTCTATTTCTAGATTTTTCTCGTCTATAAAATGCATCAAATAGTTTTGGGATCTCCTGTTCTGAAATATGTTCAGCATTATTCTCAACTGAAAATATTACACCTTCTTCATTTTTATACACCTTACACCAAATATTTCCATTATCCGGCGTATACTTTACGGCATTGCTAATTAAATTACCAATTACTTTCTGAAACAGTACTCTGTCCGCACAAATTTCTGTTTTCTCTTCTATTTCTGTATGCAAGGTCACACCTCTATCTGTCGCAATATCTTCCCATTCTTGTATAATTCCTTTTACGATACTGTCTAAAGATATAGTCGAAAAATTGAGTAAGAAACCTGCAGATTTCATTCTGGAAACATCTAATATCTCTTGAATTAATCCTTCCATTGAAAAAACTACCTCGTATGATCTTTTCAAATATTTATCCCGATCCTTATATCCACCAATTCCTGAAATCATTCCCTGAATTTGACCTTTCAATATGGTAACGGGGGTTTTTAGTTCGTGTGAAACTGCCGCAAAAAAAGAGAGTTGTTTCCGTTCCATTTCTTGTTCTCTTTGTATTTCATCTTGTAATATTTGATTTTTCTCTTTCAATTCTTGTAATGTATCTTCTAAGTGCTCTGCCAATTGATTTAAGTTTTCCCCTAAAATGCCTATCTCATCGCTTCTTTTTTCAGGATATGGTTTACGGAAATCTAATTTTACCATTCTTTTTGATGCCTCATTTACCTTTAGAATTGGTCTCGTAATATAACGGGCAAAAAATAAGGCAATTAAAATAGAGACTATCACCGTAATAACTCCCAAAGACGGTAAAATTCTATTTAGAACTTTTAGTCCTATATTAACCGACTCCTTTGTTCCAAATATTTGAAGTTTATAAACTGTACCTTCATTAGACTTTACAATATAATTTTTTGTAATTCCTTTACTATTTTGTGCCTTGGAACTATTCGCATCTGGAGCTAAAAAATAAGATATTTCCCCATAATTTCCTATTTCCTCTCCTTCTTGATTTTTCACAATGATAGATATTCCATACTCTATCGCAAATCGTTCCAAGGTCTTCTGAGTTTCCTCATTTGTCATATTACTTATTTGTTCAATTGTGGTATCTAATTCTTTCTCAAGGCTTTTATTTAATTCCGTCAAATAAAAATTAGACATACCAAAAGTAATCATTCCATAAATTGCTGCACTTAATGTCAATAATAGCATGATCGTTACTAAAAACACTTTGATCGTTAAGTGTTCTTTAATGTACTTTCTCAAGACGATATCCCACTCCTCTTACTGTTTCTATATAATTTCCAAAAGCGCCTAATTTCTTTCTTAAATTTTTAATATGATTATCTACCGCACGTTCATCACCATAAAATTCATATTTCCATAACCGATTTAGAAAGCTCTCTCTTGAAATTACTGCTCCCGGATGTTCCATTAGTTCTTTTAATATCTCATATTCCTTTTGTGTCAGATCAATGCTTTCTCCCTTTATAATTACCCGATAATTACCAATGATAAGGCAGATTTCACGATACCACATTTCATTATTTTCTGTTTCATCTTTTTTATCATATCTTCTAAATATCGCTTCTATTTTTTTTATCATAAGTGGTAAAGAAATCGGTTTCGGGATATAATCATCTATTTGCAATTCAAATCCTTTAATTTGATCTGCTTCGCTACTTAATGCACTGATCATAATAATTGGGACGTTTGAGTTTTGCCGGATAATTTCACATACAGCATATCCATCCATCTTAGGTAACATAATATCCAAAAGTACCATATCCGGATGTTCTTTGTTAAAAACTGCCACCCCTTCTACACCATCTTCTGCAACACATACTTGATAGTTTTGATCTTCTAAAAAAAATTGTATCATTTCTTGTATATCCAAATCATCTTCTACAATCAAAATTTTCTTCATAATATCATCTCCTAAATAATTCTATTTTATCAGCTTACTTTGTAATTTGTGTGTAGTTTTCATATCTTCTGGCTCTTTTGTATTCTTTTTTCACCTACGAACCTCCAACCCAAAAGGCAGCAGCATATCAAAACTAATATACTGCCGCCCACACGTTCCTATTTAC